>Ga0326728_10001766_pt1 | contig 74716 bp, 63 predicted proteins | sample MB3enrmetagenome_FD_207602 | JGI IMG/M metagenome (GOLD analysis project Ga0326728, IMG submission 207602) | Lab enriched peat soil microbial communities from McLean, Ithaca, NY, United States - MB31MN | ecosystem: Environmental > Terrestrial > Soil > Wetlands > Peat | place: USA: New York...
ACTTCAGACGGCTGGCTTCGCTCTCCAGAAGATCCATGGCTTGCCTCGCGGTAAGGGGCACGAATCTCCATCGTTTACGAAAGGCCGCTGATTCGGGGGAAGCTCGATTTTGCGACTCAGTAAGACTGACAGGTTCGACAGGTTCTTCCGGCTTTGGACACACCCTGACAGCATAACAAACCCTTCAACTACTGGCACGCACCCATACCCGACTTCCACACCTGTAAAGAAAATAACGATTTAAATCAAGGCTTTGACGGCCTAAATCCGATTTAGGCACCACAAATTGACATCGATATGAGTGGCTACTTCTCACGCGGGAAGCGGCGGAACGCCGGAGTACCCCTTGACGCAACAACACCTTGCTGAGGTAGTACGCCGATTGAGGACACCACTCCGAATCGGCGATCGTCAAGCTCGTTAAAAAGTTGACCCCAGGATTCGGGGGTCCCTTTTAGCACCACATTTTGCTTCGTTCCCGGAGAACCCAAGGAATGCTGCGGGTTTCGGGGCCGCGGAATCGCCAAAGTGCGGAAGTTGGGCCATATGTGGCACTAAGGCAACATACTCGAAAGGAGGTTTATTACCACCGGTCAATGGTGCCCGGAGGCCAGTTGTCGCCAGGCTCGCGGTTGCAGGCTTGGAACCTTGTTCGATTGGCACCCAAAGCGTGTCGCTAACAACCCGGGCAACAACAAGGTGTCGCGCGGAGCCGAGACGATCAGCCTTTGCAACGGACGTCAGGCTGTGCCGGATATGATAATGGATGCGCCCGTCCACGATCTCGACACCGCGCCGCCCGGGCGCCTCCGCCAGATCGGCAACCGCCTGCGCCAACGGCAGGTCGTATCGGTCACGCACCACCGGCCCGAACCGCTTGTCTCCCCATGCGCCGAAGCCCCGAGTCCGGCAAGGGCCGTTCTAAATTTGTCTCGAACCCGTGCCGGGCGCCCCTGCCCCTTCATACCGCACCGCAGCGTAAAACCACCTCGATAAACTCTTTATCAGCCAGCGCGAAACCTCGCCCCGCAGCGATTTTGCGGTTGTGCCGCCATGCGGAGAACTGCTAACGAAAGTTGTAAGAAGCCGTGATCCACACGGCCAGAACACCCAGGAAACGTAACAGGGAGCAATCACCAATGACCGCCTTTTCGAAGCATGCCGATCTGCCGCCTCAGCTACGCGCGTTGTCCGTCAGGGCCAACGACCTGGACTACACCGTCCGGGACGCGTTGCTCGCCACCCTGTCAGTCGCGCCCCATCACGCGACCCCCGAACAGGTTTTGACCGACACATTCGGCCGCCTCGGCTACCTCCCCGGGGAGGCAAAGCTGGCGACGCGGAGGGTGTTGGCCTAGCCGCTCACGCCAATCGCCGCGGGGCGCCGAAACGCCCCGCGGCGATTGCGCTGTCCGTCCGAATTGACGAAGCCTCGCCCGCGTGCTGACGTTGCGGCAACGGCTCGGCGGACATCGGGCGAGAAAGGCTTCAGGCATGAACAATCCGGCACAAGCGGGCGCGGTCCTGTTCGAGGTCGCGCAACCCCATATCGCGCTGGTCACCATCAACCGGCCGGAGGCGCGCAACGCCATCAACGGCGCCGTCGCGGCGGGGCTGGAGGCCGCGGTCGAACGTTTGGAAGCCGACTCGGAGCTTTGGGTCGCGGTGCTGACTGGCTCCGGGACGCAGGCATTTTGCGCGGGCGCTGATTTGAAGGAGGTCGCGGCCGGCCGGGTCGCAGGGCTGTCAACGCCGAAAGGCGGTTTCGCCGGATTCGTCCGCGCCAAGCGCACCAAGCTGTGGATCGCCGCGGCACAGGGCCATGCGCTGGCGGGCGGTCTGGAATTGCTGCTGTCCTGCGACCTCGCGGTGGTCGCCGAATCGGCAACGTTCGGCGTGCCGGAGGTCAAGCGCAGCCTGCTGGCTGGCGCCGGCGGCGTGTTCCGCCTGCCCCGCGCTGTCCCCAAAGCCATCGCACTGGAAATGATCGCCACCGGCGATCCGATCTCGGCGGCGCGCGCCGCTCAGTTCGGCCTGGTCAACGCGGTGGTTCCGGCATCGGAAGTGACTGCCGCAGCGCTGGCGCTGGCGGAGCGCGTCGCTGTCAATGCTCCGGTCGCGGTGCGTGAAAGCCTGGGAGTGGCGCGCCAGGCCACTGAACACGCCGAATCGGAGCTGTGGGAGATCAGCGAGGCCGCGTTCCGGCGCGTCCTGGCGACGGAGGATTTCAACGAAGGCCCCCGCGCCTTCGTCGAGAAACGTCCGCCCCGCTGGATCGGCCGGTAGCACGCCGGAACGTTGACAACTTGCGACGACCACCCAAGTCTGCCCGCGGCAGAAACAGGATGGCCGTGACCGCATGACCGACGCTTCAGCAGAGTTTGCCGCGCTTGCGGGCAAACGGTATCTCAACATTGAATCCTACCGGAAGACCGGCAAGGCCGTACGGACACCGGTCTGGTTCGCGGCCGATTCAGCCGCTGCGCCGACGCTCTATGTCTATACCACCGCGGACTCGGGTAAAGCGAAACGGATACGCCTGAACGGTGCCGTCAAAATCGCTGCTTGCGACGCACGCGGAGGGGTGAGCGGCGCGTGGATCGACGCCCGTGCAGCGATCGCCGATGCCGCGGAATTCGACCACGGCATGCGGCTGATCAATCGCAAATACCGTCCCTGGAAGCAAATCCTCGATTGGTTCACGCTGGTGTCCGGGCAGATCCGACGGCATGAGCGCATCGTGCTGGCGATCCGGCCGGCATGACGGCGGACTTGCCTGCGCCCGGAACGTTCCTGCCGCGCCAGGGTCACGGCACGCATGCCTGTTTGGCAAACGCCTCCCACAACGTATGCCGCGACTATTATAACTTGAAATTGACCAGTAGCACCGTTGCGATTCCACCCTTGCGAGGCGACTAAAACGCTGTTTTTCAGACACCGGTGGCAACATGGTGAAGTATCGGATCGGTTCTGCAATCCCTTCGGAAAAGTCGGGCTGCATTGAAAGTTCGGCCTGTGAGCGGTGCCCTGCCGGGGGCTGGCTTAATTTTGCGGCGGCGGTAGGATAGTGATTGCGGTGGCCGAAAGGGTCTTGACACCTCTGAGCGCGGTTCGGATCCGGCTGATACCTGCAATGCAGCGCGCCGCGAAAGCTTCGGCAACCGGTTGGATGACCCGGCAGGACGCAGGCTCTGTCCGGCGAGATGTTCCGCAATCGCGCCGATCTCGCACGTTATGGTTGTCCATGTTTTTGGCATTCGGAGGCTGTTGACTGTTGTCAGACTCATACGTGGCTAATCGATCCGTCGGTGACACGGATAGCGCCACGCCTCGCGGCCGCAGGTCATGAGGCTTCGCTATTGCACGATGCCTTCTTTCCGACACCCGGTTATCCCATGAACGGCGCGGCGGCACGTCCGGTGGTGTTTCTCTTCCCCGGCCTCGCCAGCGACCTTGCGGAACTCTCCGCCCTGACCATCGGCTGCGGCAACGCACTGACCGCCGTGCCGATCGGCTATCCGCACTGGACCGAGATTCGCAACAGGGCGCTCAGGCTTGACGATTTCGTTGCGTATTGCAAACGCCAAATCGAGGCATATCCGGCAGCGGGCCCTGGCATCCTGGCTGGCTACTCCTTCGGCGGACACATGGCTTTTGCCGTCGCGGCGGAGCTGGAGGCATCAGGCCGAAGGGTCGGGCGGCTTGGTCTGCTCGACACCGCCGCACGGCCGCTGATCGAAACCGGACGCCGATCGGCGTCCCGCCGCCTGCGGGAGCTTGCAAATGCGTTTCGTAACAATGAGGGCGCTTCTCAGACCGGGCGAATCATTGCCGGCCTCATGAGGCTATCGGGATTTGAATGGCCCCTGGATCTCGCCGCCCGGCTGCGCTTCGCCAGACTGCCGTTCAACATGGCCAGGCATGTCGATCTTGCCTTGCAGATGCATTTTAATTTCCAGATACTGCTGGAATTGTTGGAACGCATGGCCCTCCCGTCGACGCGATGCGAGTTCACCGCGGTCTTGTTCCGCTGCGTCAATTATGTTGCGCATGAGCCGGAAGACCTGGAATGGAACCGGCATTTAACTCATGTGCAAGTCGTCCCTGTTCCCGGCGATCATCTCAGCTTGATGGACCCGCCCAATATTGCGTCGCTCTGCCGGACGTTCAGCTTTGCCATGGCCGGAGAGCCGCCGCACCCGGGCGGGATATGTGGTCGGGCCCCGGCAACCTCCTGCTCTCCATGAACGCCAACCCGCTTGCTGAAACGCTCTCAGCCTTGCAACAAAGCTAGGTGGTTATTCTCGAACTGAGCAACCATGCTATATTGTCTAAAGCTGTGCGTTTGTTGGAGCGGGTTTGACCTGAACTTATATTCAACATGGATCCGGCCGATTTTTCGAGCGATACGGAGGGGTATGCGCTCCGTCACCTAGCGCTCCAATGTTTCAATATCAATCTTTAGAACGTCGATCCCGCCGTGCCTGTCAAAAATCTCTTCCAGTATGCTATTATACTATTTCGCGCCTCGAAATTTCGGCCCTAAACCGAGCTTCCTTCTTTGAAAAGAGGAATACCGTTGAAAATGCTACATAACGGCCAAGTTTGGCGCGCCCTACTGGGCACATTTGAGGCTGGGGAGGTTGAACGGGCCGAAATTTTATTGCGTCCGGGGCCGTTTTCGACGGCAATCCGTTCGGTCGGCAGGGGCGGGCGGCAAGTTCTACCATCGAAGCGCCACACCGCATGGCTGAATGGAGGCCCTATCCGCGCCGATCCGCAAGTCACAAACCGGTTATTTACATGGCCACTTTTTCAGGCCGTATTTGCCAGTTCTTGGCGGATTTCCGCCACTTTATAGCATCTGCAAGAGGGAAGCTCGGCCTAAAGCAAGAGCAGGGCCGCTACGTTTAATACGATAATCATGGCGCGGAACGCCGATCCGGGTGGCGCGCCCAGTCGGAGCGGGGGGTTCAGGACCCCTGCGAGAGGCCCGGGTCCGGCGCCGCCCGGCAGTGGGACCGGCCCATCGGCAGCGGTCTCCCGCCGCGGCCGGGCGCGTTCGGCCGCCTGACGCGGACCGTGCCGGCCGAGGCGGCACGGACAAGCCGGGCCGCCGCGAACGGAAATCTCAACGTGTCATGGTGGAAGGAGTCGCGACGGGGATCGAGGGCAGCCCCGGCCTTGGCCGCGGTTCGCCGGACAACGGGCGCGATGGCCGGCTGGTCGCCGTCAAGTCAGCGTCCGGGCGGGGGACGCCCGGCGATTGGCGCGCGCGGCCTGAGGCGCCGCCCAAAAATGACCGAATCGGTTGGCGCCACCGGTCACGTCATGGTCCGGCTGAATCTTGTCCGGGCCATGACGGTTTTGGGGGCCTTGCCCCGTGAAGCGGTTGTTCTTCGGCGTCGCCTAAGCGTTCACATCCACGACGACCCGCCCGCGCGTCTCGCCTTTCAGGATTCGGCCGCCATAGTCCGGCAGCGACCCCAGCGGAACCGTCTCGGTCATCGCGTCGAGCTTATCCAGCGGCAGGTCGCGCACCAGACGCTGCCAGGCCTCCTGCCTCTCCGCCATCGGACACATCACCGAATCGATGCCGATCAGCTTGACGCCCCGCAGCAGGAACGGGATGACGGTGGCGGGCACCTCGGTGCCGCCCGCCAGGCCGCAGGCCGCGACGCTGCCGAGATACTTCAACTGCGTCAGGATGGTCGCCAGGGTCGTGCCGCCGACGGCATCGACCGCCCCGGCCCAGCGCTCGCTGTCCAAAGGCCGCTCCGGCTTCTTCGCCAGTTCGGTGCGGTCGATGATGGCATGCGCGCCGAGCCCGCGCAGATAGTCGTGCGTCTCGCTGCGCCCGGTCGAGGTGGCCACCTCATACCCCAGCTTCGCCAGGATCGCGGTAGCCACGCTGCCGACACCGCCGGCCGCGCCGGTCACCAGGACCTCGCCTGTCCCTGGCTTCAGGCCCTGGCGCTCAAGCTGCAGCACGGCCAGCATGGCGGTGAAGCCGGCCGTGCCGATGGCCATCGCCTGCTTCGCCGACAGCCCGGCGGGCAGCTTCACCGGCATCGACGCCTTCACCCGCGCCTTCTGCGCGTAGCCGCCCCATTGCGTCTCACCGACGCGCCAGCCGGTCAGCACCACCTTGTCGCCGGGCGCGAAGTCCGGCGAGTCGGAGCGCTCGACGGTGCCGGCGAAGTCGATCCCGGGGATGTGCGGGTATTTGCGCACCAGGCGGCCGAGGCCGTTCAGGATCATCCCGTCCTTGTAGTTCAGCCCGGAATACTCGACCGCGACGGTGACCTCCCCGGCGGGCAGCGCCGCCTCGTTGATCCGCTCGAACCGCGGTTCCACCTTTCCGCCCGCCTCATGCAGCACCAGCGCGTTGAAATCGCCCATGGTTTCGTTCCTCTCCGTAGACCCGGGCGCAGCATAGCGCAGCCGCCGCGTCGCGCCGAGGTCAGACCCGCTTGATCAGCGTGCCGCCATGCCCGTCCGACACCACCGCGAAGCTGGCGGACGTGTAGCTGCCGCCGGTGAAGGTCAGCGTCGCGCTGTGCGTCGCATCGCTCGCCGCCAGCTTGTCCGTCGTGGAGGTAAAGCTCAACGGCTTCAGCGTCGCGAACACGATGTCGGTGAGGTCGATCGTGTCGCTGCCGCCGAAGTTCTTGATGACGTCGCCGGCGAACCCGGCCCCCTTGCCGAGGAAGCTGTCGCCGAAGCTGGCAGACCCCACCAGCGTGTCGTTGCCGCCGATGGTCTGCAGCGTCTGGTTGGCGCCCCTCGCGGTGATCGTTTCTCCGCCCGCGGTGGAACCCTCCGCCGTGATGAAGCCGAGCGAGCCGAGCGTCAGGTTGGTCCTGGCGTCGAGCTGCACCGTCAGGTTGGAGTCGGCGGCATTCAGCGTGACGCTGCCGCCCGTGGTCACCTCCAGCGTCGTCGCCGCAATGCCGCCGCTGGTGCCGATCACCTTGTCGGAAGCCAGCGCCGCCGTGGCCTGCACCAGCGCCGTGCCGCCGGCGGTATTGGCGAGGCTTTCGGTCGCCGAACTCAGCACCACCATGTCGGCCGTGGCGCCCAGGGTCACCGCCACGTATTTATCCGCCGCGCTCAGCGCCGCCGTGCCGGCGTTGGTGATCCCCAGCGTCGCCCTGTTCGTGCTGATGCCCGCGACCGCGTCGCCGGCATAAGCCGCTGCGGCTTGCACCACCGCCGCGCCGCTGCCGCCGGTGACGCTTTCCGTGGCCGAACTCAGCACCACCGTGTCGGCCGCGGTGCCGAGCTGGACGATCAGGTTCGTGTCCGCCGCGTTCAGCGCCGCCGTGCCGGCGTTGGTGATCGCCAGCGTCGCCCTGTTCGTGCTGATGCCCGCGACCGCGTCGCCGGCATAAGCCGCCGTGGCCTGCACCACCGCTGCGGCGGTGCCGCTGACCACGACACTTTGCGTCGCCGACGTCAGCACCACCGTGTCGGCCGCGGTGCCAAGCTGGACGATCAGGTTCGTGTCCGCCGTGTTCAGCGTCACCGTGCCGGCGCTGGCGATCTCCAGCGTCGTCGTCCCGGTCGAGCCGCCCGCCACCACGCCCGTGGCCAACGCCGCCGTGGCCTGCACCACCGCCGTGCCGCCGCCGGTGCCGTAGACGCTCTCGGTCGCAGCACCCAGCACCACCGTGTCGCTGCCGGCGCCGAGATTGTACACGTCGCTGTCGGTGCCGCCGTAGATCAGCAGCGAGCCGCTGCCACCCGCCACGACATTCACCGTCACGTTGAGGCCGTTACGCGTAAATACCGTCGTCCCGCCGGCGCTTTCCTGCACCGTGACGATCTCGATGTTGCTCAGCAGCGCCGGGGCGCCGAGGTCGAACACGCCGCCGCCCGTCAACACCAGCGTATCGATGCCCGCGTTGCCGTTGATCGAGTCGCGCGAGTTCAGGGTATCGGCCGCGGCATAGATCGTATCGTTGCCGGTGGTGCCGGTGATCGTCTGCGGCGCCACCGCCAGCGTATAGCTCTGGCCGATGGAAACCAGGACCGTTCCGGTGACAGTCAAGGTCTCGGCGGCCAGCGCGCCGGAATAGTTCGAGGCATTCGATCCGGTGGCGGCCAGCGTGATCGTCTCGCTGAACACGCCGCCCGTGCCGGTATTGAACGTCACCGCCTGCGACGTCTCCTTCGCCCCGGCGCCGAGGCCGGAGAACGCGGTCAGGCCGCTGTTGACGAACGAGGTCGTTCCGCCGACGGTAAAGCTGCCGCTCAGCAGGTCCGCCGGCCCGCCCGCCGCGTTCAGCACGCCCAGGTTGGCCGTCAGCGCCGTGCTGTTCTGCGCCACGCTGCCGAAGTTCAGCACATAGGCGTTGCCGGTGTGAGTCAGAGTCCCGCTGCCGCCCGACTGCACGATCTGCGCGGTGGCGTAGTTGTCCACGGTGCCCGTAACGGTCACCGTCCCGCCGTTCACCGCGATATCGGAAAGATCGCCGTCATGGCTGGCGAAGCCCAGCACCGCGCTGCCGGAGAACGCGCCCGCCGTGCCCGTGTTGATCGCCAGAGCGGCCGAACCGCTCGCACCCGACGCCAGCCCGGTGCCGAGGTTGAACGTCACGCCGCTGACACCGCCGCTGACCGCTACGGTCCCGGCGGTCAGCAGATCGGCTAGCGTCCTGGTGGCGGTATTCGTTACTGCGACGGAGGCGCTGGCGCTGGCGCCGGCATGGACGATGCCGACGTTCACGCTGGTCGTCCCCAGCGTCGCCACCGCCGGCGCATAGACCTTGCCGTTGACCGTCACCGTCTGCTACACGAGGCCGGTATTGGGCAGACCGTCAGTCCCGGCCCCGGTCGAGGTGAGCTGCACCGTCGCCTGCGTGCCGGTGTAATTGGCCGCCGTCGCGGTGTTCAGCCCGAAGCCGACCGCCGCCGAACCGCCGGATGCGACCGTGCCGGTGCCGTTGTTGATGGTGACGCCGCTCGGTCCGCTGACGTTGTAGAGCAGCGATTCTTGGTTCGGGTTGGCCACCGGCCCGTCGGATACCACGACAATCCCCGCCGCCAGCGACCCGCCGACGCGCACCGCACCCAGGTTGACCGTCCCGGTGGACAGTATCGGCACTGCATAAGTATTCACCGTGCCGACGACCGCGATCGTCTCCGGCGCCAGCGTGCCGGAATAGCCGGACGCGTTGGTCCCCGTCGGCGTCACCACGACCGTCTCGCTGAACACGCCGACGGTGCCGGTATTCAGCGCGATCCCCTGCGCCGTCTCGGCGCTGCCCGCGTTGATGAAGCTGAACGGCGTCAGCCCGGTGTTGACGAACTGCGACGATCCGCTGGCGGCGAACGTGACATTCAGGTTGTCCGCCGTTCCGGAGGCCGCGTTCAGCACGCCGAGATTGGCCAGCAGCACGCTGCCGTACTGCTCCACATTGCCCAGGTTGAGCGTGTAGAGCGTGCCGTTCTGCGTCAGCGTCCCGGCCCCGCCTGTCTGCTTGACCTGCGCGGTGGCGTAGTTGTCGATGGTGCCGGAAACCGCGATGGTGCCGCCGTTCACCGCCAGATCCGCCAGGTTGGCGTCGTGGCTGGTGAAGCCGAGCCCGTCGCTGGCCGTCACCGTGCCGGCGGTCGCGGTATTAAGTTCAATCCGCAACGACCCGCTGGCGCCGGAGGCGAGGCCGGTGCCGAGGTTGCAAACGGTTGCGCGCCCGGTCCGGGTTCGAATGAGTATCGTAGGGCAGTAGCAACAAAGCGTAGCTTCGACAAGCAGAACGATACTGGATTCGGTATGTCTTCTGCTAACTACCAAACAAAGAATCTTCTTGCGCCGGTTTGCAAACTCAGTCGGAACGTTCTCCGCGACTTGGCGCCTCGGCGGCGCATATCTTCCTTAACCGCAATCATGTACGCGGCCTATTACTTTCAGCCTGAAATAAATCGATCGGCCTCCGGCGTCTACAACCGTTGGCTGAATGCGGCCGTAGCGGCACAGCTTGTCACGATGTCGAACCAGCCGCCGCGCCAGCGCCGACGTGATCGAAGCGGCGCGCGCCCGCGCCGTGCCGGATGGAACGATCCGCGCCGTGCCGCGCTTCACTCCCGGTCGAACGAAAGGACATCCGCATGAAACTGTTCAAGTGCCAAAGTTGCGGCCAGGTGCTGTATTTCGAGAACACGCGCTGCGAATCCTGCGGCCACCAGCTCGGCTACCTGCCGCGGGCGATGACCGTCACCGCGCTGGAGCCGGACGGCGACCTGCTGCGCGCGCTCGCGGCGCCGGAAAAACCGCTGCGGCTGTGCGACAACGCCGCCCACGACGCCTGCAACTGGCTGACCGAGGCCGATGGCGCGCTGTGCCTGGCCTGCCGCCACAACCGCACCATCCCCGACCTGACCGTGAAGCTGAACCTGCAGCGCTGGACCCTGCTGGAGCGCGCCAAGCACCATCTGTTCTACTCGCTGCTGCGCCTGAACTTGCCGCTGAAGAACAGGCAGGACGATCCGCAGCACGGGCTGGCGTTTGACTTCCTGGCCGACGCGCCGGACGCGGCGGCGCCGAAGGTGATGACCGGGCACGACAACGGGCTGATCACCATCGCCCTGGTGGAAGCCGACGACGCCGAGCGGGAAAAGCGCCGGACGCAGATGCATGAGCCGTACCGCTCGCTGCTCGGGCATTTCCGCCACGAGGTGGGACATTATTTCTGGGACGTTCTGGTCCGCGACGGCGGGCGGCTGGAGGAATGCCGCGCGGTGTTCGGCGACGACACGCTGGATTACGCCACCGCACTGCAGACTCATTATGATAGCGGGCCGCCCGCCGGCTGGCAGGAAAACTACGTCAGCCGCTACGCCAGCACCCATCCGTGGGAGGACTGGGCGGAAACCTGGGCGCACTACCTGCACATCGTCGATACGCTGGAGATGGCGAGCGCCTTCGGCATCAAGGTGCAGCCGGGCATCACCCGCGACGGGACGCTGTCCGCGGCGGTGGACCTCGACCCTTACGAAACCGCCGACATGACCCCCATCATCGACGCCTGGCTGCCGCTGACCTTCGCGATGAACAGCCTCAACCGGGCGATGGGCAACCCGGACCTGTATCCGTTCGTGCTGTCGCCGGCGGTGGTCACCAAGCTCCGTTTCGTGCACGACGTGATCCGCGGCCGGACTGCCTCCTGACGCCGGATTGGCGTTCCGATTGGCGTTCCTTGGGCGAGCGGTGATATCGTTCGCGCCGGAGGACGAATCCGATGGCACGCAAGACGGTGCTGGTCGCCGGCGCGACCGGTGTGGTGGGCTACGCCGCGCTGAAGCATTTCGCAGCCGAACCGGGCGCGGACGTCATCGGCGTGTCCCGGCGGGTGCCTCCCGGCGTGCCGTCCGCCCGGCATCTCGCGCTTGACCTGACCGATGCCGCCGCCTGCCTCGACGCGGCGGAGGCGATGCGGGACGTCACCCACCTGGTCTATGCCGCGCTGTTCGAGCTGCCCGGGCTGGTGGAGGGCTGGCGCAACGATCAGCAGATCGCCACCAACGAGAGGATGCTGCGCAACCTGCTGGAGCCGCTGCTGTCCGCCGCCCGCGGACTGCGGCACGTGACGCTGCTGCAGGGGACGAAGGCGTATGGCGTGCATGTCCGGCCGATTGCGGTCCCCGCCCGCGAGGGGCGCTCGGAGCTGCGGGAACAGGCGAATTTCTACTGGAACCAGGAGGATTACCTGCGCGCCCGCCGCGCCGGGCGGGACTGGGGCTTCACCATCCTGCGGCCGGTGCTGGTGGTGGGCGAGGCCATCGGCGGGGCGATGAACCTGATCCCGGCTTTGGGCGTGCATGCCGCGGTGATGCGGGAGCGCGGGCCGATCCTGCCGTATCCGGGGGGGGCGGAGCGGGTGGGCCAGGCGGTGGACGCGGACCTGCTGGCGCGGGCGATCGCCTGGGCGGGGGAAGCGGCGGCGGCGCGGGACGGGACGTTCAATGTGGCCAACGGCGACGTGTTCACCTGGCCGAATGTCTGGCCTGCCATCGCCGACGCGGTGGGGATGCGGACCGGTCCGGACGAGCCGTTCCTGCTGCAGTCGCTCGGCCGGGCGGACTGGGACCGGGCGCGGCAGCGGTACGGGCTGGTGTCGCCGGGCCTGGACGCGTTCGTCGGGCTGTCGCTGGAATATGCCGACTACCAGATGCGGTACGGACACTCGGAGCCGGGTCCGGCGGCGATCGTTTCTACGGTGCAGATCGTTCAGGCGGGGTTTCACGAGGTGATGGACACCGAGGAGATGTTCCGCAAGTGGTTCAGGCTGTATCAGCAGAAACGGTTGCTGCCGGGGCGGTAGGGCGGTTTTGTGCTGGTCCGGCGCGGGCCAGGGAAGGTATCAAGGCGCTATACCGGGCGAGGAAGCCAATATAGCGATCGTCCGGGTGATTTGAACTGTGTTTGGTATGCGCGCCTCTCGGTAACCCGGGAATCTATGGTTCCGACGTGTTGATGGAGATTACCGGTGCAATTGAACGGCGGGCGTCAGAAATCGACGGCACGGATAGATTCTCGGTCCTGGTTTCACTATTGGCGTATTATTCGGGTTCAAGGCGGCTCAGTCTATAATGATATGGCCCGAGCCGTCGAAACTGCACTCGGTCGCCCACTTTAAGGCCGCTGTCGCGCATAAACCGCGACACTAAAGTGCGATTGCGCAGGGTTTTGTGGTGATCGTCTATATCGGTCGCCAGCCCGGTTTGTCCCTCCCATTCCACCAACATCTCCCGTCCTACCCGCGTCGTTTTATTGCGACCCCCGATGGTGTCTGGTTCAAACCAATCCAGAAATCCACGCACTTTGATATATGTATTATTTAAGCTACCTTGCGTCGCGATAACTGTGCGTACGGCGACATCTTGCAATGAAGCTGTGAGAGGTGGACTTGCGCGATCTGAATTCCGCGCAAGGCTTGCCGCTTCCGGTAACCTTTTGGTCTCGGCAGCCGTTGGCATAACCGCTTCATTAGTAAACAAATGCACGAACTCATAATCATGTTTCTCTAGAAGAAACGCCAGGATCGTACGAACTGTAATCTCCTTCCAGGCGATTCCGTGAAAATCCAGGGATCGTTGGAGATTCGGAGGAACCCGAGTTCCGATCAGCATGACACGCAGATCCGGATCATCATGCGAACGCAGAGATCCCGCATAAGCCATTATCTGCCCGACATGGGCGTCCTTGATCGGCCCCCACTTCAGTTCGATTAGCAGACGTCGCATCAAATGGTCTTCAAACATCAAATCAAGGCGACGCCCCTCCACGGTGACCTGCCTGCCCGTCAGGCGTAAGCCTGCCTCGATAAGCTCGGGGTATTTCACGAGAGCGTCCTCAAAGTCCTTTTCGGTAGCCATAGTTGCCCGACGTTCCTCCGGTTGACGCGAACCCCGGGCTGTCCGAGGGGACCCTGAGTATAGGATCTGACCGGTCGCCACGATTTGTAGCCACCGCCAGAACGAAATTGGCTTCTAGCTTGCCGTCACCGGCAAATCAAGAAAATCAACGGCTGCTCGAAGTCGTCTTTGGGATTTCGTTTCATCCCTGGTTGCTCCATCCCGTGCCGCAAGCGGCGGTTGGCAGCGACGGTTGTCACCGCCGCTAGGGTCTGGACGGTTTGCCGCGGATCACGATGGCTGCGTTGGTCCCGGACCGGTGGCCGGTGGGCTGCACAGGGTGACGCCCAAACTTGGCGGTATCGAGCAGCTTTGGCTGTTTTGCTCGCCGTGACGCGCCATACCGGGTGCCCTGGCGATAAAATGCGGATGGGCCCTTGAACCCGAAGTGCCCCTCTCCCATCTACGCGGCTTTGGAACATATAGCGAACACGAATGCCTGCCGACAACCCCGCCCCGCCCTACGACCGCGACGCCATTTTCGATGCCGACGGGCCGATCAACCCGGTCTTCATGCAGGAGGCGGTCCGCACGCTGCTGCGCGCCCTGCCGATAGACGAGAACGAGCCGAAAGCCTGGCGGACCCGCCGGATGGGCGCCGCGCTGATGGCCCTGGCGGCGCTGCACCCGCGCGACGAGATCGAGGTCATGCTCGGCGTCCAGGCGCTGTGCGCCCACCATGCCGCCGCCGCGTGCTGGCATCTGGGCATGAACCACAGCCACCCGCGCGGCAGCGGATTGCGGCAGTTCTCCGCCGCCGCCTCGGCCGCGCGCACCTTCGACGCCATGCTGAAGGCGCTGGAGCGGCGCCAGGCCAAGCCGCTCTCGGTCCCCGTCGGGCGTCCGGCGCCGCGCCAGTGGCAGGAGCCAGACTTGGCAGCGGAGGTGGCGCGGATGGAAGTGCGCTGCCGCCGCGGCGAGGAGGACGCTGCTGAAGGCACACCGGAGCCCGACGTGGCCTGGACGGCGGCCGCGCTGGCCTCGGCGGATGACATGCTGGAGCGGATGCGGAACGACGCCGAGAACGAGGGCCTGGATATCGCGCACACGGACGGGATCCTTCCCGGCGGCGGGATGATCATGCCGGACAACCCGACACCGCAGCAGGATGCCTACATGGCGCGCCGCGTCGGCCTGGACATGAAGCGAAAACGGGCGGAGGCCCTGCGCAACGGCAGCAACGAGCTGCCGAAGATCGTGCCGTTGCGGCCGGGGGATTTCGTGCCGTGACGGCTGCGACGAACCGCCGGGACCGCGGAGCGGCACCGGCTTGCAGCGACGGGGCGTTGCCGGCAGTGAAACCGTGTACAGAAGGCTCCGCGGCGTGGCCCTGACGCCACGCCGCGGACAGGGATGCAATCAAGCAGAAGCAAACCTGGACGTCAGACCATTCCTTTACGCCAGCGCGAAGTTGCTGGCGTGCAATGAGCCGGCATCCAGGCCCGCCAGCAGCAGCGAGCTGGAGTTGCCAAGCTGGATCAGTGCCCCGGCGGCGGTGGCGGTGGTTGCCGCCTGCACGTCGGCGAAGCTGCCGAATTGCGCGCTGCTCAGTTCGATCATGTCCTGCGTCGGGTTGAAGCCGGCGATCGTGTGAGCTCCGGCGGCGGCGTTGGTGAACACGAACTCATCCGGCGTCGTCGGCGTTGCCGCCAGGGTTTCGCCGCCCGGCCCGCTGTAGATGAAGCGCATGTTGTCAGCGCCGCCGAGCACGCTCCAGGACGTCCCGGGGTTCGACAAAACAGAACCCGAAACGATGTCGGTGCCGTTCATGTTCCACACTGCGACGGAGCCGTCGTCGTTCTGCCAGGCGATATCCGTCTTGCCGTCGTTGTTGAAATCGCCGACGGCCTCGACGTGCCAGGTCGGACCGGGGTTGCTGGCGACGATGCCGCCCTGGACGATGGTGCTGCCATGCATGTCCCAAATCGCGACCGAGCCGTTGTCGTTCTGCCACAGGATGTCGGTATTGCCGTCGCCGTAGAAGTCTCCGGTGCCTTTGATGTGCCACGTCGTGCCGGGGTTCGAGGCAACGATGCCGCCCTGGACGATCGACGTGCCGTTGACGTCCCACAGCGCGACGGAGCCGTCGTCATTCTGCCACACGATGTCGGTGTTGCCGTCGCCGTAAAAGTCTCCGGTGCCCTCGACGTGCCAGGTCGGCCCCGGATTGCTCCCGACGATGCCGCCCTGGACAATGGTGCTGCCTTGCATGTCCCACAGCGCAACCGACCCGTCGTCGTTCTGCCAGAGGATGTCGGTGTTGCCGTCGCCGTAGAAGTTCCCGGTGCCCTTGATGTGCCACGTCGTGCCGGGATTGTCCGCCACCACGCCGCCGCCGACGACGTTGTTAGCCTGCACCTGCCACAGGGCGACCGACCCGTCCTGGTTTTGCCAGACGATATCGGAGGTGTCGCCGGTATAGAAGGCGCCGGTGCCCATGGCGAACCATGACGGTCCCGGGTCGGAACCGATCGCCGCGCCGCCGGCGATCGAGGTGCCGCTGACCATCCACTGCGCGATCTGTCCGCTCTGGTTCTGGAACAGGATATCGGAGGAGAGGGCGGCGGGTGCGCCAGGTGAAGCGGCCGCCGTGGCGATGACGGATGTCGTGCTGTCGGAAGCGCTGGTCCCGGCGGTGTCGCTGTCGTTGATGGTGAAGTGCGTGGTGACCGAACCGCCCGGGGCGACCTGATGGAGAGTCGGGGTGAACACCAGCTCGTCCAGCGCAGTGGTCAGCGCCGCCGCGGACCCGGTGTCTGTATAGACGCCCGTCGTGGCATTGTAACTGCCGCCGCCGAGGTTCGTCAGCGTTCCGTTCGCCGCGGCGGACAGTGTCACCGTCACGGTGTCTGTCGCGCCGGCGTTGAGATCCGCGATCACGACTTTGGAGAACGGCTTGATCGCCGCCGCGTCGGACGTGGCCTGGCCTGCGGAGGTGCCGCTGATGGTCGGCACGACGGTGGAGGCGGCGGCGATGGTGATGGTCGAGCCGCTTGCGTCGAAGACATCGCCGGCATAGCTGCCGGCCAGGAGCAGCGTATCCACCACGGTCGCGCCGTCGCTGACGGTCAGCGTGCCGTTCGTCAGCACGGCGCTGGTCGCGGTGAGGCCGGTCAGGACGATCTTGTCGCCGGCCTTTGCCTCGATCGTGCCGGCGAAGGCCGCCGGGGTGTCGAGTTGCAACGTATCGCGGCCGGTCATCGCGATTGTCTGGCCGGCCGTGACTCTGTTCACCTCCAGCGTCGCGCCGGTGGCGCTGAGAGTGCCCGCCAGCAGGTCGTAATCGAAATCAATGACGCCGGTGCCGGTCACGCTTCCGGCCAGGTCCAGCGTGCCGCCGACGGCCATCACGGTGCCTGCATTCTGCAGCCCGCCGACGAACGTCCCGAAACCCTGAACGATGCCGCCGGCATTGACGATGCCGGCCGCGGTGAACGTGCCGCCCTCCACCTGGAGTTCGCCGGGGTTGGCGCCGCCGGTCCCGGCGTTGACGGTCAGCGTTTGCGCCGTGGTGTAATCCGCGCCGCCGAGCACGTCGACGACGCCGCCGCCCGCGATATCCGTCAGGGACGTCTCGACGGAGACATAGGCGGTGCCGTTCCACTGATTGATTTCCGAGCCCTGGCCGGTGAAGGCCAGGTTGGTGTAGCCGGCCTGCCCCGCCGGCCCCTCGACGGTGCCGATGTTGACGACCAGGCCCCCCAGCGCGCCGCCCAGGTCCACCACGGCGCCCGCGCCGCTGGCTTCGAACGAGCCGTCGAACAGGGCGTGGCCGTTGATTTCGGCGATCGCGCTGGTGTCAACCGTTACGGTGCCGGAGAGGGCCTGCACGTCGTTGGTAAAATATACGCCGTTGGTGCCGGTGAGCAGCAGGTTGCCCTCGGCCTGGACGTAGCCGTTGATCGTTCCGGCGTTGATGATCTCGGCATTGGCGCCCGGAGCCACCTGGATCCGGGTTTGCGGCGAGCCGGCCAGCAAGCCGGGCGAACCGGGGGCGAAGGCCAAGGTGCCATCAAGTTCGAGAGTCGCCGCGTCGTATGGCTGAGCGTTCGTACCGGTGATATCGGCTGTCGTGTCGTTCAGGGTCAGGCTGTGGACGGTGAACGATTCACCGCCGCCGATCGCGACGGTGTAGGAGTTTGTAAGCGCTGCCGCTGAATCAATAACGACATCGGCGGTCGGATCGTTCGGCGCCGTTGCTGCCGCGGTGCCGTTGGTTGTCCAATCCGCGACGGTTGCCCAATCGCCGCTCACAGGTATCGTGCCGCCGTTTACCAGCGTCGTCCAGTTATATGTCGTCATTCTTAATCCTCGTCTGGTTCAGGGCACAGTTCTGCTTGTCGGAAGTACAGTTGCGACGTGGCCAAACACAGTGCTGCCGGGGTCGGCCGGGCATTGCGAGACTGGCCTGGGAAACTCGGTTGAAACCTTACGGGAACGACGCCGCTGGGCGGCGACCGTGTTCATCGTGAAAAAAAATAATGCCGGCGATGCAGACATGGGAATTCACATCGGCTCGATATCGATTGCTGAACAGGAATATGATATGGGCAGATTTGTTAACAAACAGTTAAGTAATCGCTCACAAAACCGAGAACGGTGCCGGTGCCGTGAATGTGTCTCAACCGTATGGACCAAGCCCGCCATCCGCCTGTTTCGGCGGCGGCCGAAGCGGGCCGGCTTATGGATCCAGCGCCAGCACGGCGAAGCTGGCCAGCCAGTGCTCGCCCATGTAATCGCCGGAAACGTGCGGCAGGCCGGCCTCGAGGTGAAGCTCCGCCGCGCGCAGCAGGACCGGACGCCGCGCATCGTCCGGCGGCAGCGCGGCGGCGAGCGACCGCCAGCACCAGCATCGGCTCAGGTTCAGCCCGTCCAGATGGGCGATCTTCCCGTCGCTTCGATCCGTCACCGTTGACGGACGGAACAGCGTCTCCGGCCGCGAGTCCGCGACATCGGGCAGGAAGCGATCGAACCAGGGCAGGAAGCGATCGGCGGGCAGCAGCCGGCGCATGCATTCAGCTTCGACCAGCGCCGGGGACAGGAAGTCGTCGCCCGAGGGTTCCCAAGCGGCGCAATCCGTGTCGGCGCCATACCAGCGCTGCGCGGTCTTATGCAGCAGGCCGCGCAACTCCGGCTCCGCCGCGTCATGCGCCATGGCGAGGGCGAAGGCGGTGTTGAAATGCGTCCCGGCGCGGACGGGATAGCTGGCCTTGGGCAGGAAGTCGCGGAACCTGGCGTCGAAGATCGCGGTCAGCGGGGCCAGGGTGGCGGACCAGGGCCGATCCGGGAACGCCTGCAGCGCCGCGGAGAGTTTCAACAGCCAGGCCCAGCCGTAGGGCCGCTCGAAGCCGCGCGCGGCGGGGCGGTGCAGATAGGCGCACTCGGCCGCCACCGCTTCGGCTGTCAATTGCGAGTCGAACAGCGCCCGGATATCGGCGGTGTGCGGCATGTCCGGGAACAGCCGCAGCAGCCGCGCCAGCATCCAATAGGCATGGACGCAGGAATGCCAATCGAAGCTGCCGTAGAACACCGGGTGCAGCTCGCGCGGGGACCGCACGTCCTGCGGGCCGTCGAGGACATGGGTCAGGGCGTGCGGGTATTCGCGGGTGACGTGGCCGAGGGCGATCCCGGCGAAGCGGGCGGCGAGGTCCCGGGTCAGCCTCATCCGCTACAGGCCGCGCAGGAAATCGAGCATCGCGGCGTTCACTTCGGAAGCGCGCTCCTGCTGCGTCCAGTGGCCGCAGCCGGGCAGGATGATGGTCTGCCGCAGGTGCGGGACGAAGGTCCGGAGGGTGGCGACAAGCTGTTGCGCGCCCGGGAACGCCAGCACCAGATCGCGGTCCCCGGTGACGAACAGCGCCGGGACGGTGACCTGCGCGCCGGAGAACGGGGCAAGCAGTTCCCAGTTGCGGTCGATGTTGCGGTACCAGTTCAGGCCGCCGGTGAAGCCGGTGCGGGTGAAGGCTTCGGTGTAGAAGTCGATGTCGTCTGGCGTCAGCCAGCCCGGCAGCGGCGGCAGCGGCGCTTTTCCGGCCGCCCGTTGGCTGGCGGCGCGCGGCACCATGCTGAACGGCGGCGTCCCGGGCGGGGCGTCGCCGGACAGCCTTACCAGCACGCCCTGGATTGTGGCGCGGACGTTGTGCGCCAGTTCGGCATCCGCCACGCCCGGGGTTTGGAAGTGCAGTTGGTAGAAGACCGCGTCGTCGGTTTGCGGCATCACGCTGGTGGGCCGCGCCTGGCCGCGCGGGCGGAATGGCACACTGAGGCCTATGACGGCGCGGAAGCGGTCGGGGCGCAGCAGCGCGGCGTGCCAGGCGACCGGAGCGCCCCAGTCGTGGCCGGCGATCACCGCGGTCTCCACACCCAGCGCGTCGAGCACGCCGACCATGTCGCCTACGAGGTGGAACAGGGTGTACTGGTCGATCGCTTCGGGGCGCTCGGTCTGGCCGTAGCCGCGCATATCGGGGGCGACGGCGCGGTAGCCGGCCCGCGCCAGGGCGTCGATCTGGTGGCGCCAGGAATACCAGGACTCCGGGAAGCCGTGGCAGAGCAGCACCAGCGGGCCGCTGCCCTTCTCCGCGATGTGCATGCCGATGCCGTTGGTCTCTATCAGGCTGTGCTTGATCTCCGGCATCGCGGCGCTTCCCCTGGTTCCGGCGCGCATCAGGCGAGCGGCGGGCGGCGGCGTCAAGCGGTCAGGGCAACGGCGGGCGGCCTTGGGGTCCGCGGATGCGGGGCATCGCCATCATGTCCCAGGGGCTGGGCATCTCACCGACGGGGACGTGGACCAGGGCCGGTCTGTTGAGGGCGAAGGCCCGGCGGAGGGCGTCCTCCAGTGCGTCGGGCGAGGCGGCGCGGAAGGCGGCCATGCCGAAGCTCTCGGCGAATTTAACGAAGTCGGGGTTGGTCAGGTCGCTGGCGATCAGGCGGTTGCCGTATTGCTGCTGCTGGATGCGGCGGACGTTGCCGAAGGCGCCGTCGTCGAACACCACCGCGACCACCGGCAGCCCATGATGCATGGCGGTGGCGAGTTCGGCAGCCTGGAACATGAAGCCTCCGTCGCCGGTCACCAGCACCACCTTGCGGCCGGGGGCGGCGGCCTGCGCCCCGAGGGCGGCGCCGTAGCCCCAGCCCAGCGTGTCCTGGTAGCCGGGCGACAGGTAGGTGCGCGGCCCGGGCACCGGGAACGCCAGGCGGCTGGCAAAGCCGATCTGGGTGACGTCCTCGACGAAGATGCCGCTTTCCGGCAGGGCGGCGCGGATGGCGCGCAGATAGGCCATCGGCGGTTCATGGCGGGAAAGCCGATCGGCGAAGGCTTGTTTGGCCTCGGGCAGATGCGGGTTGGGGCTCCAGGTGTGGTTGCGGGAGGAGAGTTCCTCGGCCAGGGCGCGGAGGGTCGCGGCGGCGTCGCCGAGCAGGCCCACCGCCGGCTTGCGCAGCCGGGCGATCTCGTCCGGATCGATGTCCAGCCGGATGATCGGCAGGTTTTCGTCCACGCCCCAGTGGCCCTGCTGCCAATACAGCCGCGTGCCGATGGCGAGCACCGCGTCGGCGGTCTTCCAGAGCGCGTGGCCCTCGGTGAACGACACCGCCAAAGGGTGGTCCGTGGGGATGGTCCCCCTGCCCCGGCGGAACGACGACACCGGGGCGTGCAGCAGTTCCGCAATCGCCTGGACGGCGGGGCCGGCGTCGAGGGCACCGCCGCCGACGGCTATCAACGGGCGTTCGGCTTTGCACAGGATGTCCGCCGCCGCCTTGATGGTCTGCGGGTCGGCCCGGGGCGGGGTGTAGCCGATGGGGGCGGACAGGGTCAGTTCCGCCGCCTGGCCCCAGGTGTCGATGGCGCATTCCAGCGCGGCGGGTCCCTGGCGGCCGGAGGTCGCGTTCTTTATCGCCAGGGCGACCTTTTCGGACGCTTCCTGCGGCGAGCGGATGCGTTCGGCGTGCTTGGTGATGTGGCTCAGCAGGCCGATCTGGTCGTGGATTTCGTGCAGGTGGCCGTGGCCCTGGTCGATGGCGAAGGACGGGATCTGGCCGACAAGCGCGATGACGGGCGCGTTCATGGCGTAGGCCATCAGCAGCGCGGCGGAGGCGTTCAGGATGCCCGGCCCCGGCACCACGGCGAAGGCCTGCGGCTTGCCGGTGACCAGGGCGGCGCCGAGGGCCATGTAGGCGGCGGTCTGCTCGTGCCTCGGGTGGATGACTTTGAAGCGGTCGCGGGCTTTGTGTGCGGCGTCGAACAGGTGGTCGTTGTGCACCCCGGGCAGGGCGAACAGCGTGTCGATGCCGTGGCCCAGCAGGGTTTCCAGCACGGCCTCGGCGGTGGTCAGGCGCGGCATGGGTTTAGGCCGCGGCCCGGATGGCGGCGGCTTTGACGTCGTCGCCGACCCCGGCTTCGAAGGCGGCGAAATTGGCCTCGAAACGGGCGACGAGTTGTTTCGCCATCTTGTCGTAGGCTTGCTTGTCGGGCCAGGCTTGTTGCGGGTCCAGTACTTCGTCGGGGATGCCGGGGACCCGGGCGGGGATGGACAGGCCGAAATAGGGTTCCTTGTGGAATTTTGTCTGGTTTAGTGAGCCGTCCAGGGCGCTTTGCAGCAGCGCGCGGGTGTGGCCGATCGGCATGCGCTTTCCGGTGCCGTATTGGCCGCCGCTCCAGCCGGTGTTGACCAGCCAGCAGGTGGCGTTGTGGCGTTTGAGCAGCTCCGCCAGCATCTCCCCGTAGATTTCCGGGCGGCGCGGCAGGAAGGGGGCGGCGAAGCAGGTGCTGAAGGTGGCGGCAGGTTCGTTGCCGAGGCCCTTTTCGGTGCCGGCGACCCGGGCGGTGTATCCGGACAAGAAATGATACATCGCCTGCGCCGGCGTCAGGCGCGCTATCGGCGGCAGCACGCCGAACGCGTCGCAGGTCAGCATGAACACGTTCTTCGGCTGCCCGCCTCGGCCTTTTATGATGACGCTGGGGATGAATTCGACCGGATAGCAGGAGCGGGTGTTCTCGGTCAGCGTGTTGTCGTTCAGGTCGAGCACGCCGTTCGTGTCGGCAACGACGTTTTCCAGCACTGCGCCGAAACGGTGGGAGGCGGCCCAGATTTCGGGTTCCGCTTCCCGGGAGAGGTTGATAACCTTGGCGTAGCAGCCGCCCTCGACGTTGAAGGTGCCGTTTTCGCCCCAGCCGTGCTCATCGTCGCCAATCAGCTTGCGGCCGGGGTCGGAGGACAGGGTGGTCTTGCCGGTGCCGGACAGGCCGAAGAACAGCGCGACGTCGCCCTCGGGGCCGATGTTCGCAGAACAGTGCATCGGCAGCACGCCCTTGGCGGGGAGCAGCCAGTTCATGACGGTGAAGATGGATTTCTTGACCTCGCCGGCATATTCGGTGCCGGCGATGAGGATCAGCTTCTGCTCGAACGACAGCGCGATGGCCGTTGCGGAACGAACGCCGTCCGTTTCGGGGTCCGCCTGGAACAGGGGGGCGTGGAGAATGACGTAGTCCGGCTGGAAGTTTTCCAGGTCGGCGGCGGCGGGGCGGATGAACATGTTGCGGGCGAACAGGGCGGTCCAGGCGCGGGTCGTTACCAGCCGGACTTTTATCCGATGGTCGGGATCGGCTCCGGCGTAGAGGTCCTGGGTGAATAGCTCCTGGCCCTGGAGGTAGGCGCGGACCCGGTTTTTCAGCGCGTCGAAGCGGTCGGGGGGGAGGCGCTGGTTGATCTTGCCCCAGGCGACGTCGGCGGTGACAGAGGGTTCGTCGGCGATGAACTTGTCCTGGACGGAGCGGCCGGTGTGGACGCCGGTTTCGACCATGAGCGCGCCGTCCTGCGACAGGCGGCCTTCGTGGCGGCGGAGCGCCTCGGCGACGAGGGCGGGGGCGGTCTGGTTGGCGTGGACTTGGCGGGATGCGAGGACGCCGGTGCCGGAGAGGGGGTGGTGTTTGGGGTCGGGGGAGGCTGCCGGGGGGTGGGTCAAGGGGCGTTTCCTGCGGTTGTTGGGGTGGGTTGACCCGGGGAGCGGGTCCCGATTGGGCCCGGGCGGGTTCGGCGGGCGTTTCCTGGCGATCATAGGTGGGGTTGGGGGGTAGGGGAAGGGGAATGGGTGGGGCTATGTCCCACCGGAGGTTATAACATTCCCAGGCTGGCACGGCACTTTCGTACCGGTGTTTGCACCCACTGGTGAACCCATAGCTTCGTTCGCCGCTTTTGCCCCAGACGCCTGAGATCGGCCGGAGCGGGCAGGCGGCAGTGTCTATCATTCTACATCCCGCCCTGACACGAACGAATGGCTTGCGGTACTATCGCAATGCCATTATGATTTACCGCTAACTCACACCCCTTAAATAGGCTCGACAGATGGATCAGGAAGGCGCAGGAAAATCTGACTCGGGACGCCTGAAGCCGGCGAAGCGGCCCTTCGGGGGTTTTTCGTGGTTGGGCGTCCCCTATAGTGCAAGCGACCTCCGATTTGCTAGCGAAAATCTGTATCTTGTTTATTCCCAGGACGGTGCAAACGACAGCGACATCATGAGGTATGTGCTCGATCAGAATGAGCGGGTCGTTAGCCGCTGCGGCATGCTGATAAGTTTTTCAGGTACGCTGATAGCTATCCTGCTTTTCGTCGCAAATCGGCCACAAATGTTGCCATACACGTGGCAGCAATGGACTTTCTATAGTGTGATGGCAGCATGGTCGATATCAACATTGACGTTGCTGTGGAGCCTAAAGCACACATTCCCGCCCGTATGGGAGTTTCATCAAAAGTACGATTTCATGCTCACGGCAGAGTTATTTCTTCGTCGGATGGGACTGTATAATATAACTCTTGCAGTGACGATCGCCTCGTTCTTCGCGCTATTGGTCGTTCTCGCTCCGATAAGCGCTACAGTATCTGATAAGCTGTTTCACTAATATCACGAGATGTCAAATTGCACATCGTCGCGCGCGGAGAAAACCCTGAACCTTGCAAACCTCGATCAACAAGGTCCAAATCAACCTATAAAACGCAACTTTAGCAGAGGATGAGGTGTATGCAGTCCGGCCAAGCGAAACAGTACGCGATTCTGACAAACATCTTGGACGAGTATGTTCGCGAGGGTGGCGGAGTGGCTCGGCGAAAGTCATTCTTCGATACCAGCACCGAGGAAAAAGCAAATCAGGCAAGAGCAAGAGCTTTCATACATCTTTATCTGGCGGCCACATACGGACTCATAAATTTTGAAGACCGAGAACATATGATTACTGACGCAAAGTACGATGGCGGAATAGATGCCTACTTCATCGACTCAGATCATAAGTTTATAGATATCATTCAGTCGAAATTTCGGCTTGGATCAAGGAATTTTGAGTCTAAGTATATCGCGCCGGAGGAGATCTTAGCTATTGACCTAGACAGGATACTTGCGGGACACCGTGAAGATAACAATGGGAACAGCTACAATGGCTACATTCTGGCCTTCATCGAAAAAATTGGGAAGATTCCGGATATTGCGCGTTACAAGACTAAGGTGACCATACTGGCGAATGTAAAACAAGAACATTACCCGCTAGTGGAACGACTTTTCTCAGGAGATCAAACAAACATTGTCAATTTCGAGCGGTGTTACAGTGAGCTAGTGCTGCCAACCATCAGAGGTGAGCAGTATTATACAGCAAGCATGCGCCTTCAAATTGACCTTAGTAACAAATCTGGAAGTTCTAGACTGAGCGCCGAAATCACAACGGCACATGGTCCTAGCGAGGTCACTGTTGTACTTGTACCCACAATTGAAATTGCCAAAATAATGTTCCGATACAAAAACTCTATATTGCGGTATAATCCACGATCTTATCTTGAGTTTAGGGAGCAAAGGACAAACGAAGGAATTCGTAGCAGCATTATCGACGTAGACACAGGGGAGTTTGCAATCCTGAACAACGGAATCACTATTGTTTCCGATGAAACGTACGTCAACGAGCGGGTTGGAGCCAAAAACAAGGCGCAGGTAGAAATCGTTAACCCGCAGATTATAAACGGCGGCCAAACGGCGTTTACACTCGCCAGAATATATGAAGAAAGCTCCGACTTAGAGCGAGATCGGTTGTTTTCAGGAAAAGAAGTTGTCCTCAGAATCATCACACTGCCGCAGATCGATGAGAACTCAAAGAAAAATCTTATCCTCAGTATATCGTCAGCAACAAACTCCCAGACTGCTGTGTCGGCAGTCGACAGGTCGGCCAGCAACGACGACAATCGCGAGATTGCCGAACTTATCTTCAGGAAAACCGGTATATTGTACGAGCCAAAACGCGGAGAGTATTCCGATGCGTTGCGGAAAAACTATGTAAATAAAGAGGATATAATAGAAAGATCTCTCTTCACTAGGATTATCCACATGGCATGTGGTCGATACGGGTTGGCCGTGCAGCGAAAGATGATGCGCAATACGGGCGGTGTAATTCCGAAGCTCGGTGATGATAACGCGATCGACGTATTTTCAGAGCTATATGGAATATACAAAGAAGTCTCCCACTCGTCTCCGAACCAGCCCGGTGATAAGATTCTAAACGACTTGGCATTTTCAGTCTTTGTCCGAGCCCTTAGGTTGAGGCGATCTCGTGATGGCGCTTCAGATTTCTTGCCAACGGTGCTGGAGGAAGCTAAGAACTTGTGGACGGATTTCTCAGCTTGGGGGCGCGAAAACGCGGCGGAATTCGGAATCGCGAGGAGAAACAAGAAGACAGGGGAATCGTCAGTAGGCCTCTCCATGACAAAGTGGAGGAGAAGCTCGAGATTCCCAGATGACGTCAATGCATATATGAGTCTACTGGTCCGGATGGACAGCGCCCCCTCGCAAACAGAGGATATATCTTAATGGACTTGGAGCTGCTGCGATCGTTAAGAAGTAATATCGACTATGGGTTTAATCGCCAAGTCTGCTCCACTGCAATTGCGTTGTCAAAGCAGGTCCGATCTCGAGAATGCCCGGAACGCCCTCCGGCGAGGCGGCATAATCCGTCACGGCCGGCGTTAGCTCCCAAGATGCCTGCTGGCGTGCCTGACTGACTCTTAATTCAGCCGCTGAGGCAACGCCGAAACCCGGTTCACGAGACCACGCGCAAACGGCATGAGTTCTTCGACGCTTTGTTGCGGCTCATCAACCGCAAACCCATGAAACAGCCGCTTACGTACCTGCAACCCCTGCTGCAACTGGCGCTGCTCAGCGTCGGAGATCGTTCCCTGCTCATACGCCCGACGGAGCAAGTCGATCGGCGCTTCCGGCCGAGCATCGTCCGAGCCATCGACCAGGTCACGCAGGGCAGCCTCAACGGCAGTCCATGCCAGGATGAACGCTTCGCTGAACAAGCCATTGTTGATGAGATCTTGTGCAACGCCGATCCGGCCTCTGATCTGATCATCCATCGGCCGATGTGCCTTTACCATGCGAGTGGGCGGTATAAGTTTCAATTCAAAATGCCAGTTCGGGTTCTCCGCGACCTCCTTCCTTGAAGCCGCGACCGCGCGGGCACTTGCGAAACCCACCCGCTTCACCTCGACCACAAGGTGTTCGTCTCCTCGCCGGAAAAACAGATCCGGCTCGAAACTCAGATGGGACAAAGCCTCGTCCGGCTTCAGCAATTCCCAGCCTTCGCTTCCGTACTGTGCCACAAGCTCGTTCGCGAACTCCTCTTCCAAAGTCACGGCCGATGCTCCCGGTCGGCGGCACGACCTTTGCCGCCCTCCCCGTTCCTCCTGTGCGCACGCCGCAGCACTGCCAGCGCCTCCGGATCATGATCCAGCAGCATCAACGTGCTGCTGATCGCCCGGCTCGGCAGCAACTCCCCGGTCTCGTATTTCTGGAACGCCCGCTTGCCGCCGCCGATCAGCACCAAGGCATCCGCCTGCGTCAGACCGAGCCGCTTGCGGATGCGGCGAATCTCCTCCGGCCCCGGCAACCCCTCCGCCCGAGCCTTCAGCAGGTTCAGCATCCGGTCCGACACTTTCATGTCCTGGCCCAAGTGGATGCTCTCCTCCGAGGTATCGCAATACCATCCCGGCATGCCGAAGGTGATCGTTTCGCCCTGCCAGGTCAGCGTCATCGGCCGCGTATCGCGGTGCATCGGCGCTCCCGTTTCCGGGCAAACCGGATCGGCCATCGTCCTTCTCCTCTGCACACCACGGCCGGAGCCGCATGCTCCCGGCGCCAGCCTTGAAGCCCGGCAAAAAGTCCATTATGTACACAATTATACAAGGAGGCCGACCATGGCTCAATGGCAGACCGCTGACGCCAAGCAGCGCTTCACAGATCTGGTTGAGGCTGCCGGCAGCAACGGTCCCCAGGTGGTGATGCGGCACAAGGACCCGGTCGCCGTGGTTCTCTCGCCTGACGACTACCGGCGTCTTATCAGGCAAGCGGACGCCAACTTCGCCCGGGTCCTGGCCATGTCTCCATTCGATCCGGAGGACGTGGACCCGGTGGGCATGAGCCTGTCCGGTGCCGCCTAAGGCGCCAGGGTATCTTATCGATACCAGAATGTTGTTCAACCGGAGCGATGCACGCCGCGATCCGAATGTGCGCGAATGGCTCCGGCGCTATTCCAGGCTGATCCGCATCAGCGTTGTGTCGATCGCCGAAATGCATCGCGGGTTGCTGCTTCTCGAAGCCCGGATCGCAGCCGCCGACGGCAAGCCGCGCGACACGATGACCGCCGCGCTTCGCTCGAAGCGTGCCTGGTATGATGACGTCCTGGCCGTGTTCGCCGACCGGATCGAGCCGATCGGCCTTGATGTTGCGCAGAGATGGGCGGAGACGTCCGTCCGGTTTCCCTCCTTGCGCGACGGCGACAAGGCCATCGCCGCGACCGCACTGGCGAAGGGCTACGGCGTTGCCACCCGGAACCTCGGAGACTTTCGGCAAACCGGCATGATACTGGTCGATCCATTCGACCCCGGCACATGGGACGACGGCTGGGACGACGATCCGCTCTCACCATTGCTGGATATCGAGTGAACCCCACCGTGACCACTGCTATCTTCGTGGCCGACAAACTGGGATATTTGCCGAAGGTGAACGTATGAGTACCCCAAGGGCTGGCACAACCACCCAAACGACGGTTCGTCCGCCGCTGAAGCCGGAAAGAACCGAAACGGGCCGTGCGTCGCCGGATACCGCCTCACCGCGCAAGCCCACCGGCCCGGTGACCTACAAGATCGAAAAAGGCTCCAACGTGTGGCCGGGGTTCAGGTAGGGCATTGATCCCTTCGAACTCGGAGGTTTACCGTCGTTGCGCGAGGGCGGAAGGGTATAGCCAGCGCCCGAGGTCGAACCGCACGCCATTCTGATCGTCTATCACCGTTCCTCTTACCCACCAGGGCGGCCCGATCCGGCCGTTGCCCGGGCAGCTATAGATCCGCGGCGCGTGCCGCGCCCGCATCCCCTCCCCCGCAAAGTCGCCGTCACTCGCCCGCGATTCAAAGCGCACTTGTGACGCGTTAGACGCCCCATGCGCGCAGAACCCCGCCATCCTGGCCTATCCCGCACCGAGTGCTTGCGGATAGAAAATAGCCCGGACAGATCATGACAACGGGGCCGGCATGACGATTCTGAACAACCTGATCAGCTTCGATGCCCTGCCCTCGCTGCTTGCCGCGTGCCTGGTGCTGCTGCTGGGGACATTGCTCAGCCAGCGCATCCCGTTGCTCGCCCGCTACAGCATCCCGAGTCCGGTTATCGGCGGCGTTCTGTTTGCCATCGCCGCCGCGGTGCTGCTGCGCACCACCGGGGAAGGCATCGCGATGGCGAACGCCGCGAAGTCCGACCTGCTGCTGGTGTTCTTCGCCTGCCTGGGACTGACCTCCAACCTGAAGCGGCTGCTGCACGGCGGTCCCCGCCTGCTGCGCTTCCTGGCGGCACTCGTGCCGTTCCTCCTGGTGCAGGACGGCCTTGGAGTCCTGCTGGCGAAGCTGCTCGGCCTGCATCCGTTCCTCGGCCTCGTCGCCGGCTCGATCACCCTGGTGGGCGGTCACGGCACCGGTGCGGCCTATGCGGAGAAATTCGGCGAGGCCAGCGCCATTCCGGGCGTGATGGCGCTGACCATGACCTCGGCGACGCTCGGCCTTGTGCTGGGCGGCGTCATCGGCGGCCCGGTGGCGGAGCGGCTGATCCGGCGGCACCGCCTGGCACCCGAGCCAACCGGCGGCGCGGACAGCGACGTGATCATGGGCCCCGCCGAAACGCCGGTCACCACGGTGCTGGTGGTGGGTTCGATGGCGGCGGCGCTGGTTGCCGTGCTCATCGGCCAGTGGCTCGGGCGGCTGCTCGCCGATGCGCCGGTCACCGTGCCGGATTTCCTGCTCAGCCTGCTGGCGGGCCTGGTGCTGCGCAACGTTGGCGAGGTGGTGGGGGTGCGGCTGCACGACGCTGCGTCGGACCTGATCGGCTCGGTGTGCCTGTCGCTGTTCCTGGCCTGGACGATGATGGCGCTCGACCTCGGCACCGTGTTCGGCCTGGCCGGTCCGCTGCTGATCATCCTGGCCGCCCAGGTGGTGCTGGTGGCGCTCTGGGCGTCCCTGGTCACGTTCCGCCTGGTCGGGCGGGACTATGAAAGCGCGATCATGGCGGCGGCGTTCTGCGGTTTCGCCATGGGCGCGACGGCAACGGCGATCGCCAACATGCAGGCGCTGGCGCGCCGCCACGGTCCGGCGCCGCAGGCCTTCCTGATCATCCCGATCGTCGGCGCCTTCTTCATCGACATCATCAATGCAGTCGTTCTGACGCTGTTCCTGTCGCTCGACATGATGGGGTTCGGGTAGCGGGCGCCGTTCCTACTCCGCCGCAACCTCCTGCTTCTTCCCCTGGCCCTTCAGCCGCTCCCGCACCGACTGGAACACCACGTACAGGATCGGAATGACAAAAATCCCCAGGAAACTCGCCGCGATCATGCCGCCGAACACCGGCGTGCCGACATTCCGCCGCGCCAACTGACTCGGCCCCACCGCCACTACCAGCGGAAACAGCCCCAGGATGAACGCAAAGCTCGTCATCATCACCGGGCGGAACCGCAACCGCGCCCCCTCGGCCGCGGCGCGCAGCAGCGGGACGCCCTTCTCGCGTTCCTCCTTGGAGAACTCCACGATCAGGATGCCGTTCTTGGCCGCCAGCCCGATCAGCACCACCATGCCGATCTGGCCATACAGGTCCAAAGTCAGGCCGCCCAGGAAGATGGCCAGATAAGACCCCAGCACCCCGACGATCACCGACAGCAGCACCGGCACCGGGATGGTGATGCTCTCATACAGCGCCACCAGGAACAGATAGGCGAACAGCAGCGCGAACCCCAGGATGATCCCGGTCTGCCCCTCCGCCCGCTTCTCCTGGAACGACGTATCGGTCCAGTCGCCACGATAGCCGCTCGGCAGCGTCCGCGCCGCCACCGCATCCATCGCCGCCAGCGCCGCCCCGGATGATACACCCTCCGCCGGCGATCCCTGGATCACCACCGCGCGGCGGTTGTTGTAGCGGATCAGCGACTGCGGCCCCTGCACCACCCGCACCTCGATCAGGCTGCGCAGCGGCACCATCTCGCCGCCGGCCCCCTTCACGTTCAGCCGGTAGATGTCGTCGATCGAGCCGCGATCCGGCGCCTCCGCCTGCACCTGCACCTGCCAGGTGCGCCCGAACAGGTTGAAGTCGTTGACATACGCCCCGCCGAGGTTCGCCTGCAGCGTCTGGAACAGGCTGGTCAGCGGCACCCCCAGGATCTGCGCCTTGTCGCGGTCGACATCCAGGTAGATCGAGGGATTGGTGGCCGAGAACGTGCTGAACACCCGGGTCAACTGAGGGTCCTGGTTCGCCGCCACCAGCAGCCCGCGCAGCGCCTGCGCCATCGCCTTGGCATCGCCGCCCCGCGTATCCTGCAGCACATAGGCAAACCCGCCCCCACTGCCGAGCCCGATGATCGGCGGCGGCGCCAGCGGCACCACCGTGGCGCCGCGCACGCCGCGCAGCGTCCCGCTCAGCCGGCCGATGATCGCGTCGGCGGACTGCGCCGGGTCCTTGCGGTCCTCGAACGGCTTCAACGTGACGATCAGGAACGCGGCGTTGGACTGCGAGATGCCGTCGAGGAAGTTGAAGCCGGCGATGGACGACACGTCCTCGATCGCGTGCTCGTCCTTCAGCAACGCGTTGACCTTGTCGATCACCGCCTCGGTGCGGCCGACGGAGGCGCCGTCGGGAAGTTGCACCAGCACGAAGAACGCGCCCTGGTCGTCCTGCGGCAGGAAGCCCGTCGGCGTGACCTTGCTCAGGCCGTAGACGCCGAACGCGGCGACCAGGGTGATCGGGATGCTGATGATGGCGATGCGCACCAGCCGGGCGACGACGGCGCCGTAAGCGTCGCGCACCCGGTCGATCGCCCGCATGACATAGCCGACGGGGCCGCGGCGAGGCCCGTGATGCGGCTTCAGCAGCAGCGCGCACAGTGCCGGCGACAGGGTTAGCGCGTTGATCGCCGACAGCAGCATGGCCACGGCAACGGTGACGGCGAACTGACGGAACAACTCGCCCGAGATGCCGGCGATGAAGCCGATGGGAACGAACACCGACAGCAGCACCAGGGTGATGGCGATCACCGGGGCGGTGATCAGCTTCATCGCGTTCTTGGTGGACTCCGCGACCGATCGTTCGGGATGCTTTTCCATCTCGTGCTCGACCGCCTCGACCACGACGATCGCATCATCGACGACGATGCCGATGGCCAGCACGACGGCCAGCAGGCTGACGGAGTTGGCGGAATAGCCGATGGCGTTCAGCACGATGAAGGCGCCAACCAGGCTGACCGGGACGGCCAGGGTCGGGATCAGGGTGGCGCGGAAGCTGCCGAGGAACAGGTAGACGACCAGGACGACAAGCACGAACGCCTCGACCAGGGTCTTTTCGACTTCATGGATCGTGTCGGTGACGAAGGTGGTGGTGTCGTAGGTGACCTTCCATTCCAGGTCCTCCGGGAAGTCCTTCGCCAGCGCCTGCAACTCCTTCTTCACGCCCGCCAGGGTATCCACCGCGTTGGCGCCGGGGGTCTGGTACAGCGCGACCAGCGCCGAACTGCTGCCGTCCAGCTTGGTTTCGCGATCCAGCGAAACCGCGCCCAACTCGACCCGGGCGATGTCGCGCAGCCGCAGCACCGAGCCGTCCTGGTTGGCGCGAATGACGATGTTCTCGAACTCGGCGACCGTCGTCAGCCGCCCCTTCAACTGGATGTTCAACTGCAATTGCTGGTCGTTGCTGATCGGCCTGGCACCGATGCGGCCGGCGGCGGCCTGGGCGTTCTGCGCCTTGATCGCATCGATCACATCCGCCGCGGTCAGCCCGAGGCCGGTCATGCGGTCGGTTTGCAGCCACACCCGCATGGCGTAGTCCTGCGCGCCGAACGGATAGGCGTCGCCGACGCCCGGACTGGCCTTGATCTGGTCCAGCAGGTTGATCGCCACATAGTTCGACACGAACAGCCCGTCATGCGTCTGCTTCGGCGAATACACCGCGATCACGCCGAGCATCGCGGAGGACTGCTTCTTCACCGTAACGCCCTGCTGGCGCACCTCCGCCGGCAGTTTCGACAGCGCGATCTGCACCCGGTTGTTGACGTTGACGGTGTTGATGTCGGGGTCGGTGCCCAGCTCGAAGGACAGCCTGAGTGTATAGCTGCCGTCGTCGCCGCTGACGCTCTTCATATACAGCAGCTTGTCGACGCCGACGATCTGCGCCTCTATCGGCTGCGCGACGGTGGCTTCCACGACGGCGGCGGAGGCGCCCGGATAGACCGTGGTGACGGAGACCTGCGGCGGCACCACGTCGGGATACTGCGCCACCGGGATGACCTTCAAAGAGATCAGGCCGGCGATGGTGATCAGCAGCGAAATGACGATCGCGAGGCGGGGGCGATCGACGAAAACCGAGGAAATCATCTCAGCCGCCCGGAATCGCGACGGCGACGGGCGCCGGTTCGACCGGCGCGTTCGGACGCAGGCCTTGCAACCCCTCGACGATCACCTGCTCGCCGCCCTCCAGCCCTTGCTCGACGGCGACGTTCGATCCGACCTCCGGACCGAGCTTGAGGCGCTTGACGACGGCCTTGCCGTTCTCGGCAACAAAGACGTAGGTGCCGCCCTGGTCCGCGATCAGCGCGGACTGCGGCACGACGACTTTCTCATCCGGGGTGTCGCCCTGCACGGTGACGGTGACGAACTCGCCATCGACCAGCGCGCCGTGCGGGTTGGGCACCACGGCGCGGACGATCACGGTGTCGGTGCCGCGGTCCACCTTGACGTCGACGAAATTGATCTTGCCGTCCTCGGGATACTGTGTGCCGTCGGCGAAGCGCAGCTTCACCAGCAGCGAATCGGTGTTCAGCTTCTCCTCGGTTTTCTTGACGCGCAGGAACTCGCGCTGGCTGACCGGGAAGACGGCGTAGATCGGATCCTCGCTGAGGATCACGGTCAGTACGCCGGAGTCCGGAGAGACGACATTCCCTTTGGTGACAGCCGATCGGCCGATGCGGCCGGCGATCGGGGCGGTGATGTCGGTATAGGACAGGTTGATCTGCGCCGTGTTGACGTTGGCGTCGGCGCGGATCACGGCGCCCTGGGCGTTGGTTTCGGCGGCGCGGCGCTCGTCGCGGACGGCGATGGAGGTGGCGCTGGTCTTGACCAGTTCGTCGGCGCGCTGGCGCTGGACGCTGGCGTTGGCGTAGTTGCCCTGCGCCTGCACCAGGGCGCCGCGGGCTTCCTGCAAGGCGGCCTCGAACGGGGCTTTCTCGATGCGGTACAGCGGATCGCCGGCCTTGACCGTGTCGCCCTCCTTGAACAGCACGGCGTCGAGGTAGCCGGTGACGCGGGCGCGGATGTCGACTTTCTCGGTCGCCTCGATGCGTCCGACGAAGGCGGCGCCCCGGGTGATGGGCTGCTTGCCCGCCTGCACCACTCCGACCGGAATGGCTTTGGGCGGCGCGGGCTGGGCGAGCGTCCCCCCGGCCGAGAGCAGCAGGAGGACGGCGCCGATCGCGGATTTCAGGTACATGAAGAGGGGGTCCCGCCGGGGTTAATGCCCGGTCAGTTTGGCAGACGCGCTCGGAAATGGACAGAGATTCGCGACCGGTCAGTTGCCGGTTTTAAGCGCGCCGCACTCCTTCAGTACGGTGAAGGCCGAGCCTACAACCAGGGCGTTGAGCTCATCCTCCCCGTCGGGAGGCTGGCTGTTGGTTGCAGTTGTCATCACCAGGTCATATTCCGGCCAGTATACGAATGTGGCCCTGAAACCCAGCGTCGTCCCCTGGTAGAACCACACGGCGCCGCCGAACGCCTCCTGATAGGCCCGCCCGAGATCCAGACCGAAGCCCCGGGGATCGCCGGCGCTGACGTCCGTGATGGCCAGGCCGGTCTTCTGCGACACGATGCTGGTCATCTCATCGAGCTGTTGCTGCGGGAACAGCTTCAGCCCGAACAGGGCGCGGATCCAAAGATCGAGATCGTTCATGTTCGAGACGATGGCGCCCGCCGGACCGGCCCAGGACATGTTTTGCGTATGCACGTCCTTGCCGATGAGCGGCGCCAGCGTGGACACGGTGCACGGCTCGGGCTGGTACAACAGGCAGCCGGCGTTTTCGAACAGTCCGCGCGGCTCCCGCGCTACAACCCGCGGCGGGTACGCGCCGTTGGAGTAGAACGTATCGCGCAGATGCAGCGGCTTCAGGATCATCGTTTCCAGCGCGGTCTTGTAGTCCATGCCGGAGGCGGCCTCGATGATCAGGCCGGCCAGGATGTTGTTCGTGTTGGAATAGAACCATCCCGTCGGGGTGGGAAAAGACTTGCCGTTGTCCGGATCGACGGCGGCGATCAATTGCTGATCCGTGAACTGATGATGATTATCGGCGGCGATCAACCGCCCGATCTCAGGTGTTTCCGAATAATTCGGGATCGGCGAGGTCATATTGAGCAAGGAACGGATTGTCACACCCTTCCAGGCCGGGTATTGCTGCAGCCAGTCGCCGACGGTCTGATCGATCGTGAGCTTTCCCGCGGCCTCCAGCATCAAAATAAGCGCGGCGGTGAAGTGCTTCGTGTTACTTCCGATTTGAAACAATGTCCGCGGGCCGATCGGCAGGGCGCCGGGCAGGCCGTTATTGCCGGAGAACAGGGCAATAACCGGCTTGCCGCCGCCGAGATCCACTTGCAGCGAGACCCCGGAAACCCCTTCCACCTGACCGCGCTCCGCGATGTAGCTGTCAAGCACAAGCTGTAGTTGTGTAGTGACATCGTCCGTCCCGGCCCTCGCCGGAAAGGAAAGCAGCCCGATCGCGGCGATAAGCACGAACGCTGCGGCCGATACGTTCAGAACGATGCGGTATTGCTTTCGCAAAATGCAAATGAACCCGGCCATGTTTACTGCCCCTTTTTCGTCGTTCTACCATTACCAAGCTCAGGGCGGCACTGTAAGGCCCGTTTGGTGTATTCTTGTTGCTCACAAGAATTTGCTCCGGCCGAAGCATCCAGAACGGCGCCATCCGGGCGACAACTATGCTGCAACAGCCGGATCGGATTTGGCGCCACGAATTGCAAGCAGGGAGACAGAAATGAAGCGCCGCCAATTGCTTGCCGCACTGCCGACAAGCGCGATCGGCTTGGTTGGGAGCCGCCCCGGGAAGGCTGCGGCACTGTTGAGAGTCGGTGCCGCCTTGCCGGATCCGCCGTTCGAGTTCACGACCGAGGCCGGTCCGGCAGGTTTCGATGTCAAGCTCATGCAGCTTATCGCCAGGCGCCTCGACCGCGGATGGCAACTGCACCCCTTCAAGGGCGCTGACTTCAACGATATCTTTGCCGGTCTTGATAACGATGCTTATGACTGTGTTGCTTCGGGCGCCACGATCACGCCGGGCCGCGAAAGGATTGCGGATTTTTGTCCGCCCTATGTGGTTTCCGGGCAATCCCTGGTCGTCGATCCGGAACGACATCAGAACGTTCACGGGATAGACGATCTCAAGGGCCTGGTGATCGGCGTGCAACAAGGGAACACGAGCCAACCGGTTGCCGACAGGCTGGTCGCCGAGCACCGCGCCGCGCGGGTCCGCGTCTACGCCTATGATGCGATCGAAACGGCGCTCGGGGATCTGTCCTCCGGCGGCTGCGACGTGTTCATGAAGCTTGCTCCGGTGACAGAATGGTTCGTTCGCGATCGTCCGCGGCTTAAGGTCGTCGAGACCGGGATCACCCGCGAACGCCTGGGCATCTGCGTGCGTAAAGGCAACACGGCACTGCGCGATGAAATCAGCCATGCGCAGGCGATGCTGATGAGGGACGGCACCATACCCGCATTGGCCAAAGAATGGCTCGGGTCGGGATATACTATGCCTGTGTAACGATCGGCGACGTCGTGCCGTCCGGCCGAGCGGGCGCGCCACCACACCAGCGCCCGTCCCGGAAGGTCATCGCCCGGTCCATCCGCGCCCGGGATCGGTGCGCTCGATACAGCCGACCGGTCACCGATCTTGGCGAGCAACGCGGCGTCGCAAGGCGCGGCTACTTCGTCGCGCAGACCCGGTTGCCCAGGATCGCGGATAGCAGGCGTGACCGCTTGCGCAACGCCGGCGGGATCAGCCGCACGGTCGATTCTATCCCGTTCATGACCGACGGATGCACCCCGACATAACGCCCGCGTATGCCGATCCAGCTCTGGAAACGGCGGAATCCGGCGGCGTTGAACAGGACCATCAGTTCGCGGGTGGTATATTCCTGTAGATGAAGTCCGTTTGCGCGATAATCGCCATCCCGCACCGGACAGGGAATATCCGCAAAACGGGCCGAGCAGTCGTGCGGGCCGTTCACCCGGCTGGGCGTTATGCAGACATAGCTGCCGCCGTCCCGCAGCACGCGGTAGACTTCCCGAAGCTGGTCGTAGGCATCGTCGGGATGCAGATGCTCCATCAGTTGGTTGCTGATCACCAGATCGATGCTGTCGCTGTCGAATGGCATATGGATGCCGTCGGTCCGCCTCAGCTCGAAGTTCGGACGCCTTTGTCCGCGACGGCGCCAACCTCGGCGACATCGACGCCGTAGATCCTGGCAACATACGGCGCGAGGGAGACGGCGAGGTGGCACCGCCCCGGACCGATTTCGGCCATGATGGTGGAGGGTTTCAGAAACGCGGTTTCGTAACGCGCATTCCGTTCCGATACCGAGCTGTCCTTGGGCAGGGTCTCGGGGAATTTTTCCATGTATTCATTGTACAGCTCGGTATACAGCCGCAGCCGCTCCTGTTGCGGCGCCGTGCGCAATTGGTGGGCGATGCGGGTTTCGAAAACGCATTGGTCGTGAGCGCGACCGGTGAGCACGTCAGCAGCGTCTCCGTTCATGGCATCAATTTCGCTCGGCCTGTCGGGGAATCTCTAACCAATGCCGGGCGCGGTCAGCCACTCACTTCCTATATCCAGGTGACACATCTTTGTGGATCTGAAACCGTTTGTTCCGCGCTTGAGGTTTGCTGTTATCCCACGCCTGGCCATGGCGGCGAAAACCCATCCACCCGTCCCGCTCAGACCAGCCGCCCGTCGCGCAACGTCACCACCCGGTCCATCCGCCCCGCCAGCTCCGGATTATGAGTCGCGATCAGCGCGGCCAACCCATGGTCCCGCACGATCGCCAGAAGCTCGGCGAACACCGCCTCCGCCGTTGCCACGTCCAGGTTGCCCGTCGGCTCGTCCGCCAGCAGCAGCTTCGGCCCGTTCGCCAGCGCCCGGGCGATGGCGACGCGCTGCTGCTCCCCGCCCGACAGCTTCCCCGGCAGGTGCCCCGTGCGCTTGGCCAGACCGAACGCCGAAAGCAGCGCGCGCGCCCGCTCCTCCGCCGCCCGCCGCGAGCGCCCGGCGATCATCTGCGGCAGCACGACGTTCTCCAGCGCGGAGAACTCCGGCAGCAGATGATGGAACTGGTAGACAAACCCGATGGTGTCCCGCCGGATCGCGGTGCGCGCGGCATCGGGCAGCCCGCCCGCATCGCGCCCCTCAATCACGACCGATCCGCCATCGGGACGGTCGAGCAGCCCGGCGGCATGCAGCAAGGTGGATTTTCCCGCACCCGACGGCGCCACCAGCGCCACGATCTGCCCTGCCCGCACCGTCAAATCGGCGCCGCGCAGCACCGGCAGGTCCCCGGCGTCGCCGCGATAGGTCCGCCTGACCCCGCGCAGGACCAGCGTCTCACTCATGCCTCAGTGCCTCCACCGGGTCGGTTTTCGCCGCCCGCCAACTGGGATACAGCGTCGCCAGCAGTGACAGGGCCAGGCCCAGCGCCACGACACGCACGACGTCGTTCCAATCCACCGTGTCCGGCAGCTCGCTCAGCATGAACACCGAGGCGTCGAACACCCGCCCGCCGGTGATCGTCTCGACGAAATGCTGCACGGCGACGATGTTGCGGCAAAACACCACGCCGATAAGGGTGCCGATAAGCGTGCCGCTGACGCCGACGAAGGCGCCGCACATCAGGAAGATGCGCATGATGGACGACCCGGAGGCGCCGATGGTGCGCAGCACGGCGATGTCCGAGCGCTTGTCCTTCACCAGCATGATCAGCGACGATACCACGTTGAACGCCGCCACCAGGACGATCATGCCGAGGACGATGAACATGGTGTCCTTCTGCACCTGCAACACGCCGATGATGGTGTCGTTGGCGTGCCGCCAGTCGCGCACATAGACCGGCCGCCCTTGTATCAGCGGCGCCAGCTCCCTTCCCACCGCGCTGACCTCATCGGCGTCGTCCAGCCTGATCTCCAGACCGGTGACGGCATTGGGCTTCTGGAAGAACACCTGGGCCGCCGGCAGCGGCAGGAACACGACGCTGCTGTTGTAGTCGTTCAGTCCGGCGTCGAACACGGCCACCACCTTGTAGGCCCGCACCCGCGGGATGGTGCCGAACGCGGTCGCCGCGCCCTCGGGCGAGATCACCGTCAAGGAGCCGCCGACGCGCAGCCGATAGGCGTTGGCCAGCCCGACGCCGACGACAATCGCATCGTCGCCGGTGAAGTCGGACAGGCTTCCGGCGAGGATATGGTCGCCGATCGGCTTAAGGGCGCGCAAATCGTCCAGGCTGATGCCGCGGACCAGCCCGCCGCGGGCGCCGCCGCCCTCGGTGCTCAGCAGCGCCTGCCCGTCGAGCATGGGCGTGACTGTGGCGACGTTCGGCAGGCTGCGCACCTGCGTCACCAGCTTCTGGTAGTCGTCCAGCTTCTGGCCGGCATAGGCCTCGACCGTGATGTGGCCGTTCACGCCGAGAATGCGGGAGACCAGTTCGACCTGGAAGCCGCTCATGACGGAGGTGACGACGATCAGGGTGGCGACGCCGAGGGCGATGCCAACCAGGGAGAAGATGGCGATGATCGAGACGAAGCGCTCGCCCTTGCGGGCGCGCAGATAGCGGCCTGCGACCATGCGTTCGAAGGGTCCGAACATTCAGGATTGGTTCCAGGAGGATAAGGGTGTGGTGCGGGCCGGGGCTATTTCCGGGGTTATTTCCCCTGGCGCCGGACATGGTCGGGTCGTCGTTCCAAACAACCACCGTCCGGGCGGTTGCATCTTCCGTAAGCGAGATTTTAACACCGAGGAAGACATGAGGGCCACGGAGCGCACAGAAACAGCAAGGCCGGTGCCTCGCGGGGCGAGGCGGCGGCGTCCGTCCGAACCGGCTTTGAAATCCGAGCCGGAAAGTCGATCGCCGCCCGACACATCTATTCCAAAAGTCTTCCCGGTGGTTCTCTGTGCACCTCTTTCTATCTCTGTACTGAAATAGCAGAGTTGACACGAACAATTCGGCCCGACCTGTCGCGTGGAGCCAACGGCCACGCTCGGCGACCGCGCCCCCTCCACCGGCCCGGCCGCCTACCCTCCGATCCGCGCCAATGCCTCCTCCGGCGTCACCTCCACCCGCTCCCCGGTGGCGCGCCGCTTCAGCTCCACCGTCCCCGCCGCCGCGCCGCGCGGCCCGACGACCACCTGCCACGGATGACCCATCAAGTCGGCGTCGGCGAATTTCGCGCCCGCCCGGTCCGTCCGGTCGTCGTACAACGCGTTGCCGCCAAACGCTGCGTATAGCGCCTCGCACAGCGCGTCGCACCCGGCGTCGCCGATCTTCAGGTTGAGGATGGCGGCTTTGAAGGGAGCAATGCTGTCAGGCCAGATGATGCCGTTATCGTCATGGCTGGCCTCGATCACCGCGCCAACCAAACGGGACACGCCGACGCCGTAGCTGCCCATCTCGGGATGCACCGGCTTGCCGTCCGGACCGGCGACCACGGCGCCCATCGATTTCGTGTATTTCGTGCCGAAGTAGAAGATGTGGCCGACCTCGATGCCGCGACCCTCGCGCTTGCGGTTGGCGGCGACCCGGTCCCAGCGCGCGGTATCGTGCTTTTCATCGGTGGCGGCGTAGTGGCCGGTCATCACCTCGAAGAACCGCGCCAGGTCCTCCGGCTTGTCGTGGCTGAAACTGTCGCCGGACAGGTAGTCGATCTCTTCGAACGCCGCGTCGTAATACACCTGGCTCTCCCCGGTCGGCGCGAGGATGATGAATTCGTGCGACAGCTCGCCGCCGATGGGGCCGGTGTCGGCCTCCATCGGGATCGCCTTCAGGCCCATGCGCTGGAACGTGCGCATATAGGCCAGCATCATCTTGCGGTAGCTGGCGACCGCGCCGGCATGGTCGATGTCGAAGGAATAGGCGTCCTTCATCAGGAACTCCCGCCCGCGCATCACGCCGAACCGCGGCCGCACCTCGTCGCGGAACTTCCATTGGATATGATACAGGATCTGCGGCAATTCCTTGTAGCTTCGGACCGACTGCCGGAACAGGTCGGTCACCATCTCCTCGTTCGTCGGCCCGTACAGCATGTCGCGGTCGTGCCGGTCGCGGATGCGCAGCATCTCCTTGCCGTAATCCTCGTACCGGCCACTTTCCTTCCACAATTCGGCCGGCTGGATCGTCGGCATCAGGATCTCCTGCGCGCCGGCGGCGTCCTGCTCCTCCCGCACGATGCGCTCGATATTGCGCAGCACCCGCAGGCCGAGCGGCAGCCAGGCATAGATGCCGGCTGAGGTCTGCCGCACCAGACCCGCCCGCAGCATCAGCCGGTGGGAGGCGATCTGCGCCTCGGCGGGCGTTTCCTTGAGCGTGGGAATGAAAGCGTGGGACAGGCGCATCGCGATAGACTTCCGGTCAGAGAACAGGGCGCCGTCCTATCGCGTTTGCGCATGCGCCGCTACAGTGTTGGGCCGCTACAGTGTTAGACAGTGAAGCTGAGTGGTTTGCAGCCACCGCCGCGTCAAAAAAGAATACGAAGACGCGATATAAACACACGGCGGGAAGCTTTTTAACACGAAAACGGTCGATGTTGTAAGTTTTGTGCGTTGCACAACCTTTTAGCGCAATAAACTTCCTGCGATTCCGGTAAATGGCAACAATAAGGCGTGACAGCGCCGGAGAACTTGGCTAATCAATCCTCCGGGCCGTCTACCGGCGAGTATGCGGGCCAGGTTTGGGGAGGAAACGCCAATTTCGCGGCAGGTCAGGGATATCCATCCCTACCCTGTCGCGTCTGCTACACCGGTCAAACGTCCTTTATAATCAAAAACATCAATCATCATCCGGCGCGGCGAACATGCCGTGCCGGAAACTGATGAAATCGCTACGGATCAAAAAATACGATCCGGCCCACAAAACCGATGCAACTATCGTGGTAACGATAACCTTCATCAGCATGCGGGGACGCTCCGGCGCGCCCCGCCAGCCGCTGCTGGAATCCGCCTTCTCCACCGGCCGCGTGCCGATCGGCAGCACCGCGAACAAAGCGGTCCACCAGATGATCACGAACAGCACGATGCCGGTGAACCAGTTCATGCGGGATCAGACTCCGGCCGAGCCCTTTCGTCATGCCGGCGGAGGCCGGCATCCACGCCTTTTGCTTGCCTCGACGAAGGCGTGGATGGTGGCCCTGCGGCCACCATGACGGTGCGGGCGTGCTGGGCCATGACGACCATAAGGTTCACACCCGGATCAGGTGAACGTCCACCATCGGCCGCTTGCCGAGCCGCCGCCCGAGCGTCCGCCGCAACGCGGCCCGCGCGGCATCGGCCAGCGCCGAGTCATCGCGGCGCAGATCATGCGGCAGATCGCGCAACGTCAGCGCAAAATCATCCGCCACCCGATCGGCTTCGCCGTCCTCCGGATCCAGCAGCCCCGGCGCGCTCACCTTCGGCCGCCCAAGCACCCGCCCGGACTGATCCACCGCCAGGCTGGCGACGACAATGCCGTTGAACAACATGCGGCGCCGGGCCGACATCACCTCGCCCTTCAGCGGCACGATCCGCGTTCCGTCCACCACCAGCCTGCCGACGGGCGCGCTGTCGGTGATCGCGGGGCGGCCGGGAAACAGCGTCAGGATGTCGCCGTCCTCCATCATGAACGCCTCGGACCCGGCCTCGCGCGCCAGTTCGGCATGGGCGGACAGATGCCGCCACTCGCCATGCACCGGCACCGCGTAGCGCGGCTTCACCAGGCGATACATCCGCCGCAGCTCGTCACGCGCCGGGTGGCCGGAGACATGCACCAGATGGTCGTCGTCGGTCATCAGCCGCACCCCCGCCCGGACCAACTGGTCCTGCACGGTGCCGATGGCGCGTTCGTTGCCCGGGATCATGCGGGAGGAGAAGATCACTGTGTCCCCTTCCCCCAACGACACCCGCGGATGGTCGTCGCGGGCGATGCGCGACAGCGCGCTGCGCGGCTCGCCCTGGCTGCCGGTCACCAGCAGCAGCAAATTGTCGTCAGGCACGTCGTCGATGTCGTCTTCGGTCAGGAATGGCGGCAGCGACTTGAAATATCCGCATTCCCGTGCCGCCGCGTCCATGTTTTTCAGCGACCTGCCCACCAGCGCCACGCTGCGGCCGGCCTCCTGCGCCGCCAGCGCCACCGATTCCATACGCGCGACGTTGCTGGCGAAGCAGGTCACCGCCACGCGACCGTTCAGATCGCGGATCAGCGCCGTCAGGGTGTTGCGCACGTCGAGTTCGCTGCCGGAGTGGCCCTCCACCATGGCGTTGGTGGAATCGCAGACGATCGCCAACACGCCCCTGTCGCCGAGCGCAGCCAGCGCCGCCTCATCCGTCGGCGGTCCGATCAGCGGGGTGGGATCGAGCTTCCAGTCGCCGGTGTGCAGCACGATTCCGGCGGGGGTCTCGATCGCCAGCGCCTGCGCCTCCGGTATGGAGTGCGACAGCTTGATGAAGCGCAGCGCGAAGGGCTTGAGGTCGATCTTGCCGCCCGGCGGGACGACGTTGACCTTGACCTGGTTGAGCAGCCCCGCCTCGATCAGCTTGCGCCGCAGCACCGCCGCGGCGAAGGGTGTGGCATAGACCGGGCATTGCAATTGCGGCCACAGCCACGCCACAGCGCCGATGTGGTCCTCATGCGCATGCGTGATGACCAACCCCACCAAATTCTTCCGCCGATCGGCGATGAACCCGGGATCGGCCATCATGACTTCGACTTCGGGGAGTTCGCTGCCGCCAAAGCCGATCCCGCAATCGACGGCGAGCCATTTTTCGTGTCCGTTTTCTCGCCATCGGTAGAGGTTGAGGTTCATACCGATTTCGCCCGTCCCGCCGAGCGGCAGGAAGGCAAGGTCGCCTGTTTCTGAGTCCATATTTAAGTGTTCGTTCCGTTAATCGTTTTCAATCAGTCGCGTTCTCTCCCGGGGCAATGTGGGCGCTGGGTTGCGCTCCGCCAACATCCGCAGGCCATCCAAGGTCAGGTCGGGCTCGATATGGTCGATCATCAGGGTGCCTTCGGCGAACAGAGGGGCCAGTCCGCCGGTGGCGATGACCTTCATAGGGCCGCCGAATTCGGTCTTGATGCGAGCCAGCAGGCCTTCGATCAGGCCGACATAGCCCCAATAGATTCCCGACTGCATTGCCGGGACGGTGGCACGGCCGATGACCGACTGCGGCCGGCCGATGCCGATGCGCGGCAGGCGGGCTGCGGCCTGGTGAAGGGCCTCGATGGAGAGGTTTATGCCGGGGCAGATGACGCCGCCGAGATAAGCACCCGTCTTATCTACCACATCGAAGGTGGTAGCGGTACCGAAATCGACGACGATCAGCGGCCCGCCGAACGTCCTGTGCCCAGCCATTGCATTCAGCAGCCGATCGGCGCCGACTTCGGCGGGCTGGTCTACTTTGATCTCGAAGCCCCAGTCGAGCGCGGCGCGGGCGATCAGCGGCTCGACATTGAACCAGTCGCGGCAGAGGCGGCGCAGGTGATACAGCGCGGCGGGCACCACGGTGCCGATGACGGCGGCGTCTATCTGGTCCCGCTTGAGGTCCGATAAAGTCAGCAGGCTGTTGAGCCAGACGGCGTATTCGTCGGAGGTGCGCTGCGCATCGGTGCGGATGCGCCAGACGCCGCGCCAGCCGGACGCATCGTGGACGGCGAACACGATATTGGTGTTGCCGGCATCGACGACGAGCAGCATGGCTATTGAACCGCTTGCGTGCTGGCGGCGGCTGGTATGATCTGCATGGCCCTTTGGTGCGGCTGCGTTGCGACCGGCGTGCGCCGGAATGGCGCACTTGACCGTTCAGCCGGGGCGGTGTCAACGGAACTCCCCGTGTTGGCGGCGCGAGGACTCCCAGATCACGCCGAGCGTCCGGGTCGCGGTACCCGACATCCTGTCGGTTCATGCCCCCGCCGGCCCGCTGTGGTAAAGCTCACGGATGGCCGACCACGACTCCGTTTACCACAAGCTGTTCGGCCATCCCGGGATGGTGGCGCAGCTTCTGCGCGACTTCGTTGCCGAACGCTGGCTCGACGGCCTCGATCTTGATGGCATGGAGCGGCTGAACGCGAAGTTCCACTCCGACACGGGCGAGCGGCGGGAGGGCGATATGATCTGGCGCATTCCGCGGCGTGGCGGCGGCGACACCTACCTGGTGCTGCTGCTGGAGTTTCAGTCTACCCCTGACCGCTGGATGGCGCTGCGAGCGTTGGTTTATGTCGGTCTGCTGTGGCAGCATTTGGTGCGGGAGAAGCATCTGCCGCCGGATGGAAGGCTGCCTCCGGTCATGCCCGTCGTCGTCTACAACGGCGACCCGCGCTGGGCGATGCCGCTGGCGCTGCGCGAGCTTGTCGGCCTGCCCGTGGACACGCCGCTGTGGCGATACCAGCCGGACATGCGCTATCATCTGGTGGACGAAGGGGCGTTCAGCGACGATGATCTGGCGGCGCGCGATACCCTCGCGGCGCTGCTGTTCCGGTTGGAGGCTTCGCCCGACCCGGAACGCGTTGTCGTGCTGGCCGACGCCGTGCTGGCATGGTTTGGACGGCACCCCGGGTTTGACGGGTTGCGGTCCCTGTTTGCCGCATTGCTAGGCGGGCTGATGGGGCCGCTGGCCCCGGGCGTTCGGGTGCCGGAGGAGTTGCTGGAGGTGCGGAACATGCTGGCGACACGGGCTGAGGACTGGAAGCGGCAATGGCTGCAGGAGGGGCGTGCGGAGGGTCTTGAGAAGGGTCTTGAAAAGGGACGGGTCGAGGGCCGGCTGGAGGGGCGTATAGAAGGCGAAGCGACGTTGCTGCTGCGGCTGCTGGAGCGCCGGTTCGGTGTGCTGCCGCCCGCGGTTCGCGATCGCATCGCCGCCGCCGATACTGCCGCGTTGGAAACCTGGGGCCTCCGCGTGCTGGACGCCGGGAGCCTCGACGACGTGCTGCGGTAATCCGGCCTCGCACAGAAAAGACAGCCGCAGGAGATCCTCCGGCGACGTGCCAGTTGTTCGTCGGATCGGCTGTCGCGCACCCGTTCAGGCGGTATTTGCCGCGGCGAGTTCCGCGTCCCTCCGCCGCGCCCGCAGCGCCGCCGGGCGGGTCGTCGTGCGCGCGATATAAGCTTTAACCTCAGGGGTTTCCGGGACCATCCCAAACATCGTCATCCACTGCAAGGCGCCACCCCACAGCACGTCGGCGGCGGAGAACTGTTCGCCGAGAATGAATGGGCCTTTCCGCAACTGTGCGGTCACCGCGGCCATCACCGCATCGAAACTGCCGTATGGCGACATCGCCAGCGGTCCCGGCTCGCGCTTCAGTGCCCGATCGACGACCGCCGGCTCGAAACTGCCGGCATAGAAGGCCATCCAGCGCAGGTAGGCACCGCGGCGCGGATCGTCCGGCGGCGGCGCGAGGGCGGCCGAGGGGAACAGGTCCGCCAGATAGATGGAGATCGCGATCTGCTCGGTGACCAGGACGTCCCCGTGCAGGATCGCCGGCACTTTGCCCAGCGGGTTGACCGCCAGATAGGCCGGCTCGCGGTTCTCGCCGGCCTTCATGTTGAGGACGCGCAACTCATAGGGAGCGCCAAGTTCCTCCAGCAGGGCCAAGGTCCCGGACGACCGCGATTGCGGGGCATGGAAGAGAATAATCGGCTTGGTTGTGTTCATGGGCGCCTCCCGCTCTTTTCTAGTGGATTTTTTGGTTTAGTAAACCTATGGTTGTATTCATGATAAGATTTCCCGTCATGGTTCTGGCTTTCTGGGCGCTGTGGCCGGCTCTCGGCATCTGCGCGCCGATCGGCTATTCCATCACTGTCACCACGGCGTATGCGAGCGGCGACGCCTTTCCGAACCGGATCGACACCGCTGTGTTCTCCGAGCCGGACACCGGTTCTATCGAGATCGCGAACACCGGCGAAACCACGTTCTCGGGGGTGATTGGCACCGTCGCGGTGTCCGCTTTTGCCGGCGACCTGTCGTTCGCGTCGGGGTCCCTGGTGCTGGCGCCGGGCGCGGCGGTGTCGATCGTCATGCCCGACGACTCGTCTGCCGTGGGCGGGTTCAACGGACCTGCCTACGATTACCGGCCGGGTGTCGAGATCTACCTCAACGGCACGGTGTCGGACGCGACCGGAACCGAGGCGGTCAACCTGCAGGTGGCGGACGCCGACATCCAATCCGGCGTCTGGCGGACGGATACGTATGGCCTGAGCTCGGACAGCTTCGTGCTGCAGGGCGGCGATCCGTGGGGCTTCGACAGCGGAAACGCCTTCGCCATGAGCCAGGCCGACGGGGTCTATGTGTTCAGCCAGGCGGTGCCGGAGCCCGCGTCGCTCGGCCTGCTGGCGGTGGCGCTGGCGGCGCTTGCCGCGGGACGGGGCGTGCCGCGGCGTTGGCTCAGATTTCGGCCGGCGTAACCTGAAGCGTCAGTTTTTCGGCGCGGCGCAGCAGGTCCAGCGGCAACGCCATGCCGGACCGTTCGGCGGTCAGCGCGCGATGCAGGTCGTCCACGCCGGTCAGCGGGATGCCGTCGAATGCCACCAGGACGTCGCCCGCTTGCAGACCGGCCTGTTTGCCCGGGCCGTCGGGAGCCAGTTCCGACACCATCACCCCGCTCGCCTGCTGCAAGCCGTGGAAACGCCTGACGCGCGTGGCGATGGGCACGGTCTGCGCCGACAACCCGAGGCGGGAACGCCGGACCTTTCCGTCGCGCATCAGCCGCGTCGCCACCCAGATCGCGGTGTCGATGCCGATGGCGAAGCAGATGCCCTGCGCCGGCGCGATCATCGCCGTGTTGATGCCGACGACGCGGCCGGCGCCGGAGACCAGCGGGCCGCCGGAATTGCCCGGGTTCAGCGGCGCATCGGTCTGGATCACGCTGTCCAGCAGGCCGCCCGCCCGGGTGCGCAAGGTGCGGCCGAGCGCGCTGAGGATCCCGGCGGTGACGGTGCAGGTGAAGCCGAGCGGATTGCCGATGGCGACGACAAGCTGGCCAACCCTCAGCGCCGCGGAGACGCCGAGTTCGGCATGCGGATGGCCGGTGCCGGACAGGCGGAGAACGGCGATGTCCGTGGCGGGGTCGTCGCCGACCGGAGCGGCGTCGAAAGTCTGGCCGTCGGTCAGGCTGGCCTGCAGCCGGGCGGCTTTGGCGACGACGTGGCTGTTGGTCAGCACGTAGCCGTCCGGGGTGAAGATGACGCCGGATCCTTGTCCGGCGGGGCGGCCGTCCCTGGCAAAGGCGGTGACATGCACGACGGCGGGGCCGACGCGATCGAAGGCGTGGACCACCTGCGCGGAGTAGGGATCGAGTTCCTGGTTCAGGGAGTCGAGCGGCATGGGAGGTATCCTTTCCCGGGGCCAGATGGGGAGGGTTTTGCGCCGCGGGCACCCGGCCATTCGGGTGGGGATGTTCTTGGGTCTTTGGCGGGATGGTGCGCGTTTGGGGCGTTGCGTTACGAAATGGCCGGCGGCCTCGCTGCGCTGAACGTGGAACTCCGGCGGCGCCTGCCCACCTCCGCCGATGCGGGCGATATCGCCGCGATGCGAGCCGATCGGCGGCTGTCGAAGCGCATGGCGCGGACCGATCGGCAACATGTCCACCAATTACCCGTCAAGTAGTTCGACCCGGTCGTCTTCGCCGAGGATGCCGGCCTCGCCCGGGCGATGATACTGGTCCGACGTCAGGCGGCGCCGAGGCACCGGATGACGAGTCAGAATATCGATGCCGCCAGTCTCCATTGTTGACTGTCCGCGTTGCACCCGCAGCACGCTGGCAACGCACCTGCCCGTCGGCAATCAACCCACCGCCCGCACGATCGCCGCGTAGTGGCACGCCGCAGCGGCGAGCACGAAGCCGTGCCAGATCGCCTCCTGAAAGCGCAGCCGGGACAGGTGGAACACCACGCCGACGCTGTACAGCACCCCGCCAGCGACCAGCAGCGCCGCTACAGCCGCCGGCAGGCTCAGCACCAACCCCGGGTCGGACACGATCGCCCAGCCCATGATCAGATACAGCGGCACGGCGAGCGGCTCGAAACGGCGCGGCGCCAGCAGCTTGAAAAGGCCGCCCGCAACCGCGATCGTCCAGATCCCGGCCAGCAGCCGCAGCCGGTAATCGCCGTCGGGCGCGGCCAGGGTAAACGGCGTATAGGTTCCGGCGATCATCACGAAGATCGCCGCCTGGTCGAGGTGGCGATACAGCTCGCGGCGGCGGCCGAGGCGCCCCCAGGCATACAGCGCCGAGCAACTCACCATCGCCAGCAGCCCGGCGCCGTATGCCGCCAGCGCGGCGGCGCGCAGCCTGTCCGTCAACGAAGAGGCCAGCACGCCGAGCGCGACACACCCCGCCACCGCCAGCACCACATTGACGCCCTGCACCACACCGTCGGCGATCCGTTCGGCCGGAGGCACCGGAGCAAAATCAGCATTCACCCGCATCGCGGACATGTAGGCGTTCAGCGGCCCTCCGTCATCCGGGCGAGCGATGGGACTTTTCCCCGCGGATGTGCCACGCTGTCATGAAACGCGTTCAAGGAGGGTTCCAGGATGCACACCGGCGTGCTCGCGGCGTCCCCGGCCACCCGCCCATGACCATCGCGATCGTCATGGGCGTATCAGGCAGCGGCAAGACCACGGTCGCCGCCGGCCTGGCGCAGCAGGAAGGCTGGATCCTGCTGGAGGGCGACTCGTTCCATCCACCCGCCAATGTCGCCAAGATGCACGCCGGCACCCCGCTGACCGATGAGGACCGCTGGCCCTGGCTGCGCGCCATCGCCGCCAAAGCCGACGAGCTGCGGCAAGCCGGGCAATCCGCCGCGGTCGCGTGCTCGGCGCTGAAGCGCGCCTATCGCGACGTGCTTCTCGGCAACCGCCCGGACACGGTGCTGGTGTATCTGCGCGGCTCGAAATCGCTGATCGCCGATCGCATCAAGGCGCGACGGGGCCATTTCATGCCGCCCGCGCTGCTTGACAGCCAGTTCGCCACGCTGGAGGAGCCCGGTCCCGATGAAAACCCCGTCATCGTCGATGTCGGCGGCACGCCGGAGGCCGAAATCGCGGATGCCGTCCGGCAATTGAATGCGCGAAAGGGCCCCGCCGCATGACTCAGATCTTCGCCGCCTACCCGAGCCTGCGCGGCCGCGTCGTCCTGGTCACCGGCGGCGCCAGCGGCATCGGCGCTGAGGAAGTCACCCAATTCGCCCGCCAGGGCGCCAATGTCGCCTTCTTCGACATCGACGACGCCGCCGCCGCACGGCTGATCGAAACCTTGCGGCAAGAGGGCCTGCCGCCACCGCTGTATCTGCGCTGCGACCTCAAGGACATCCCCGCCCTGCAAGCCGCCATCGCGGAGGTCGCCCGGCGGCTCGGCGCCATCACCGTGCTGGTCAACAACGCCGCCAATGACCAGCGGCACGCCTATGAGGACGTCACCGTCGAGTACTGGGACGAGCGCATGGCCACCAATCTGCGGCACCAGTTCTTCGCCATCCAGGCGGTCGCGCCGCTGATGAAGGCGGCCGGCGGCGGTTCGATCGTCAATTTCGGCTCGATCTCGTGGCACGCCAGCCAGGGCGGCATGGCCGCCTACACCACTGCCAAGGCCGCGGTGGAGGGGCTGACGAAGGGCATGGCCCGCGACCTCGGGCCGCACGACATCCGCGTCAACTGCGTCATTCCGGGCTGGATCATGACGCAGCGGCAGATCGATCTGTGGCTGACCCCGGAGGCGGAGGAAAACCTGCTGCGCGCGCAATGCCTGAAGACCAGGCTGGTTCCGGCGGACGTGGCGCGGATGGTGCTGTGGCTCGCCGCCGACGACAGCCGGATGTGCACCAGCCAGTTGTGGGTGGTGGACGGGGGCAGGCTGTAGTTGCCGATGCGGTCCCGGTTGCGCTAGCGTCGCACCGCGCCGCGGAGAGTTTCATGCAAGGCAAGCCACCGGCCGCCGAAGCGCCTCCCGAACGCCGGCTGGCGGCGATCCTGGCCGCCGACATCGACGGCTATTCGCGCCTTATGCATGACGACGACGATGACTCCCACCGCCGCGTCGGGCAGGAGATGGACCGCCTCCGCCGCGCCATCCGTCAAGCTTCGGGCGCGATCTTCTCGTTTGCCGGCGATGGCCTCATGGCCGAGTTTTCCAGCGCCGTCGATGCGCTGAAATGCGTGCTCCGCTTCCAGGCCGAATCCGGCCGCCGCATGGCCGGCTCGGAGCAGCCGATAAGGTTCCGCATCGCCATCAACACCGGCGAAATACTTGTCGGCCACCGGCACATCGGCGGCGCCGCGATCAACCTGGCGGCCCGCATTGAAAAGGTCGCTCCACCCGGCGGCATCGCACTGCCGGGATCGCTGCACGACCAGGTCCGCCACGCGGTTCCGGTGCCGGTCTCGCCCCTGGGTCAACCGCGGCTGCGCGGAATGCCGGAGCCTCTTGTGGTGGTGGCGATCACCGCCGAGACCTGCCTGACCTGGAGCGGCGATCAGCGCCCCTCGCGCAGGACGCCATCGGTCCGGTCCGCGGCGGATCCCCGGGCGGGGCTTGGGATCGTGCCGTTCCGCGCGGACGCCTCGGGGGAGACGGCGGTGGCTCTGTCCGCGTCCATGACGGACAGCGTCATCCGCTGCCTCGGCGGCGTGGCGACCTGGGTCATGGTCACCCGCGTCCCCGCCGTTACCATCCGCGCGCCGATCGATCTGCAGCGGCTGCGGCAGATATCGGATGCGCGCTATATCCTGCACGGTTCGGTCGAGACCGAGCGCACGATGACGCGCCTGACCGTCGAACTGAACGAGGCCGAGACCGGCCGCGTCCTGTGGTCGGACCGTTTCACCCGCCCGCTGAAGGATTGCGCGCTGTTGGCGGAGGAATCGCCGGCGCGCATCGCCTGCGCCATCCCGCCGCTGCTGGTGCAACGGGAACTCGACCGGTCGTCGCTGCTGGAGGCGGGATCGCTGACCGCGCACGACCTCGCGCTGCGGGCGCACAGCATGATCCTGCAACCGGACCGGGCGACGTTCGGCGCCGCCGCGGTGATGCTGCATCATGCCGAGGTGCTGGCGCCGCCGCGCGCCAGCACCCGCTATGCCCTGGTGTGCTGGCACCTGATGGCGATCACCCAGGGCTGGTCCGCCGATGCCGGCGCCGATGCGCGTGCCGCCGCCGAGGCCGCCGGCGGGCTGGACCCGACCGACCCGGCCTCCATGGCGTTGCTGGCTCATCTTCAGTCGGTGCTGCACCGGGATCATGCCATGGCCAGCGCCATGCTGGACCGGGTGATCGATCAGGCGCCGTTCTGCGGGCTGGCCTGGAGCCTGAAGGCGCTGACCCTGGCTCAGATGGGCGAGGGGGAGGACGCGGTGTTCCATGCCGAACGGGCCGCCGGGATGCCGGCTTTGGGGCCGGACCTGGCATGGCGGAACCATGTCTCCGCCCTGGCCTGCTATGTTGCCGGCCGGTATGTCGAGGCGGTTCGATGGGCGCGGGTGTCGGCGATGCATCATGCCGGATTGGCTGCGAATGCGCGGGTGCTGGCCGCCAGCCTGGCGGTGCTGGGGCGGCTGGATGAGGCGCAGCAGGCGGCCGAGCGGGTGCTGGAGATCGATCCGGAGTTCCATCTCGGGGCGTGGCGGCAGCGGTCTTGGTTCACCGCTGACTGCCGGGAGCAGTATGCGCAGCGGCTGCGGCTGGCGGGCCTGCCGGAGTAGGTCCAACCGGGAACCGCTGTGACGATCGATCTTGCATTTTACGTAATTTTAAGTAAATGTGATTGGTGTGGGAGAGTTGTATGCAGGCATTCAGGTCGGTGGACCTTCAAAAGCATCTCCGCGATGTTTTGGATTCCGCTGAAGCAGGGCCAACCGTGTTGGTCAATCGCGGCCAGCCAAGGGTGGTCCTGATGTCGGTCGTTGAATTTCGCCGCCTGAAGACAGCAGCAGGAGAGGCCGTCCCCACCGCGGCACTCCCGTCGCTTCCGCTTATCCTGCGTGGCAGGAACGACGACCCGCTCGGTTACGACACGTCCGATATCAGAACGGCCGCGAGGCGGATGGCGGATGACGCCTTGTCCGGCAAAACCGCCGCCGCGATCAGTGCGGAAAGAGGCCGGGTCGAGGCCCGGCTTGGTTTGACCCCTGATAGCCGGGAAGGTTGAGGCGCTGCCGGGCCGGGCACATGATTGATGGCCTGTCGCCGCGGTTGCTCATTCCCGACAATACACCGTTGTCGCTCCTGTCGATGATGGGGAAGGATGCGCTGAACTGGCTTTTCGAACTGGGGGCCGAAGTGTGGGTCACGGACATGGTTCGAGCCGAAGCGTTGCGTGACCCGGAATCCGGCGCGGACCAGCGCAGGGATCAGCGGGCTGCCTTGAAGGAATGGTTCACCGAGAACGGCAATCGTATCCGGATCCAGCAGACCCGGGAGGGAGCGGACTACCAGCGTGAAATGCGCAACTGGGACAGGGGCGGGAGAGTTGCCGCCGACAAGCCAAGTTGGCGAAACAGAGGCGAAGCAAGCCTGTCGGAGCTTATCCCGATTGCAGCAAATCTGGTGGCGTCCGGCGAAACGCTTGTCCTTCTTGTTGACGATCGCGCCGCCCGGGCGATGCTGTTGGCCGCAATCCAAACTCATGTTCTCAATGCGGACATCATGGCGACTCAGACGTTCATTGCCATCCTGGAGCGTGACTTCGGCCTCGTGGTGGCGGGAAACGCCTGGCAAACAATACGCCTGGCGGCAGATGGCGACGTCCCGGTGCCTTACAATCCGGACCCGATCGTTGTCAGGCCAGGAATTCCGTAGCCGCAACCATTTCAACCGGGCAGCAGCACCCCTCTTGTCCGCTCCCGATGCGGCCCGAAACGGCTTTGGACCGAAGGGCTATATCTCCACCTCGATCCCCACCTCAACGACCTGGGCCGGCGGAACCCCGAACGAAGCGGCCGGCAGATTGGCATTGAGATGCATCGCGGCGAACAGCGATTTTCGCCAATTCGCCATGCCGGCGGTCTTCCCGCCGGGAATAACCATCACGCGCCTGAAATAGTAAGTGATCGTATGCGGATCGATACCCGAAAGTTCCGGATCCAGGCAGGCAAGCTTCAGGCCCTCCATGACATTCGTCGCTTCCATGAAGCCGAAGTAAAACAGCACGCGGGTGATCCCCGCGCCGACAGGGATCAACTTGATCCGCTTGTCGGGATCCACCCGCGGCTCATCAGTCGTAATGGAGGCGATCAGCAGCACGCGCTCATGCAGGACGCGGTTGTGCCGCAAATGATGCGTCAACGCGAGCGGTATGCCCGTGCTCGCCGCGGTAAAAATCGCCGCGGCGCCGGACAGGCGGATCGGCGGCGTCTCCAGCACCCATTCGACGAAGGTGTCCTCGCGCTGGCGCAGCTTCGCCCGTTGCTGCTCCAGCAGCTTCCACCCGGATCGCCATGTCAGCATCAGGAACGCGACGCCGCAAGCCAGCATCAGCGGAAACCAGCCGCCTTCGATCAGCTTGGTCGCGTTCGCCGCGACGAAGATCAGATCGACGATCAGGAACAGTCCATTGACGATAACGACAAGGACCGGGTTGTAGCCCCACTGCACCGCGACCAGCGCAGCGAGCACAGTGGTGATCGCCATCAGCATCGACACCGCGATGCCGTAGGCGCCGCCGAGCGCATCGGACGAACCGAAGGTGATCACCGCCCCCAGCGTGCCGACGGCAAGCAGCCAGTTCACCACCGGAATGTAGATCTGGCCCATCTCCTGGCTCGCGGTGTGCAACACCCGCATGCGCGGCAGGAACCCGAGCTGGATCGCCTGCTGGGTCAGCGAGTAAGCGCCCGAAATGATCGCCTGCGAGGCGATGATGGTCGCCACGGTAGCGAATGCCACCATCGGATAATGCGCCCATCCCGGAGCCAGCAGGTAGAACGGATTGACGATCGCCGCCGGCTCCGACAGCAGCAGCGCGCCCTGGCCAAAATAGTTCAGCACCAGGCAGGGCAGCACGACGCTGAACCAGCCCAGGCGGATTGGCGTGCGGCCGAAATGACCCATGTCGGCATACATCGCCTCGCCGCCGGTGACCGCCAGAAACGCCGCTCCCAGCACGGCAAAACTGACAATAAGGCTGCCGTGAAGCAAAAACCCGATGGCGCTGAACGGACTGAGTGCGGACAGGATGGCCGGCGCCCGAACGATCTCGGCCGCGCCCAGTATCGCGATGATCGCGAACCACAGCAGCATGGCCGGTCCGAAGATGTTGCCGATGAAACCGGTGCCCTTTCGTTGCACAAGAAACAAGCCGATCAGGATCAGCACGCTGATTGGCACGACCATCGGCGCGAGCCGGGGCGCATCGACTTTCAGCCCTTCCACCGCGCTGAGCACCGAGATCGCCGGCGTAATGACACCGTCGCCGTACAGCAGCGCCGCTCCGACCAGTCCGACCACCAGCAACGATGCGCGCCAGGTGCCGGGATGCGCGTGCCGGGCCTCCAGGAGTGCGAGCAGGGCAACGATTCCGCCCTCGCCGCGATTGTCGGCGCGCATGATCAGGATGGCGTATTTTGCCGAAATGATCATGATCAGCGACCACAGGATCAGCGAGACGATTCCGGTGATGGTATCGGGTGAAAGCGTTCCGCCGGAGTCCGCCGCCTGCTTGAACGCATAAAGCGGGCTTGTGCCGATATCGCCATAGACGATGCCCAGCGCGGCGACGGCCGCCGGCAGCGGACTGCGCGAAGCATGTGGCCGGGCGGTGGCCGCCGTCGGCAGCATTTGGTCCATCCGTTCAGCCTCCCCGGGATAATGGCACGCCGCCATTTTGGTGCTTAACTTGCCAGCCTACCTCACCATCGGGGCGACGGAAGCGGCGAAATGCGGGGAATATTCATCGACCTCGCAGCGCACAACAAAGTGACGTGAGTCGATCGGTTTGTTCGCGTCAGGCGAACAGACCTCTGCTAACGGGCTCTGCCGCTTGTGTCAGGGCGACGCTCTTGTTACGCCGCATCGCTCGCATGAACACAAGAGGTGACTCTGGGGGACGGAATTTGAACGCCCTATTGCCGGACCAGGCGCCAAGCCTCTTAACGGGTGCGGCATTTCACATGGCTCTTATGGTGAAGTCTGTTGGTAGCCGCCGATTGTCCGGCGGAACGCGGAACCGTCATGCCGACGAGCATCCACGCCTTATGCGGCTATGGCCGCAGCAAGGCGTGGATGGTGCGCCTACGCGCACCATGACGGAGTCAAGGCCGGCGCCCGCGCCCGGACGACCAACAAACTGCGCAATAAGAGCCTTTCACATTGTGCGTGACGCCTGGCGCATGCCCGGTTCAGACCCTCAGCTTCAGTTCGGTCGCGGCTAAGGCGGCGAACCTGCGTCCGCCATGACACGGGCGACAGTGCCAAACGCGCCAATCTCGGAGCCGGTCCCCCGCGGCGCGCCGACCCGGGGTGCGGACGTATATCCATCAGAGCAACATGCCGCAAAAAACAGCCGAACCGGCATCCAATGCGCTTGATTTCTTATGGCGCCTGTATGCTTATGCGTGCGAAGCAACGGGCAAGGACGGACTGGCTACGTGACGATAACTGCTGGAGTCTTGCGTTCGGCCGGGGCCGGTCATCTTGCCGCTCACCGTCCATAATCTTCCCGCCCGGCCGCGTGCGCCCGCCCATTGGCGGCGCGCGCTCGCCGTGTCCCTGCTGCTGCCCCTGGCAGCCTGCAAGGTCGGCCCGGACTTCAAGCCGTCCGCCGCTGCGGTCGCCCCGAACTGGCTGGAATCGGGCGATCCCGCGGTCAGGTCCGCACACCTGGACGACCGCCAGTGGTGGACCCTGTTCAACGATCCGACGCTGAACGCGCTGATCGATCTGGCCTATCATCAGAATCTCACGCTGCTGGCGGCCGGCACCAGGGTGATCGAGGCGCGCGCCACCCTTGGCGTCGCCATCGGCGAACTCTACCCCCAGACCCAGCAGATCGGCGCGGGCGTCGGCTACGACCAGGCCAGCCAGGTCGACGCCTCAGCCAATCCGACGCACGCGCTTGGCAACTTCTGGCGCGCCTCGCTCAGCAGCCAGATCGCCTGGGAGCTGGATTTCTGGGGCAAGTTCCGCCGCGGGGTGGAATCGGCGGATTCCGCATATCTGGCCTCGATCGCCACCTATGACGACGTGCTTGTCACGCTGCTCGGCGACGTCGCGACGACCTATACCGGCATCCGCACGTTGCAGCAGCAGCTCATCATCGCCCGGGAGAACGTGGTCAAGCAGCGCAAGGCGCTGCAAATCGCGCGCGACCGGTTCCACGGCGGCACCTCGACCGAACTCGACGTGTATCAGGCACAGAACGTGCTGGCGCAGACCGAATCGGCGATTCCGCAACTGACGGCGCAGTTGCAACAGGGCGAGGATGCCTTGCGCGTGCTGCTCGGCCTGTCGCCGGAGGCGCTGGGCTCTCTGCTCGCCGGTCCGCAGACGATTCCGGTGCCGCCGAAGAACGTCGTGGTGGGCGTTCCCGCGGACCTGCTGCGCCGCCGCCCGGACATCCGCGCCGCCGAACTCAACGCCGCCGCGCAAAGCGCGCAGATCGGCCTGGCCAAAGCCGATCTCTATCCGGCGTTCTTCTTGACGGGCGCGTTCGGGACGTCGGCGGCGAGCGTCGGCTCCGACCGGGTCAGCCAGGTGTTTTCCGGGCAGGCCATCCAGTTCGCTTTCGGCCCGTCGTTCTCCTGGCCGCTGCTCAACTATGGCCAGATCACCAACAATGTGCGGGTGCAGGACGCGCGGCTGCAGACGCTGCTGATTGCCTACCAGAATACGGTGCTGAAGGCGCAGGCGGAGGTCGAGAACGCCCTCGCCGCCTTCGTGCAGGGACGCCATCAGGTGGATCTGCTGCGGCAAAGCGTGGCGGCGGCGACCAACGCGCTGCGCATCGCGACGGACCAGTACCTGCTCGGCACGCGGGACTTCACCACCGTCCTGACCGCCGAGCAGAATCTGTATCAGGCGCAGAACAGCCTTGCCTCAGCCGAAGGCAGTTGGGCGAACAGCCTCACATCCCTGTACCGGGCGCTCGGCGGCGGCTGGCAGATACGAGAGGGGAACGGGTTCGTGAACGATGCCACGCGCGATGAGATGCGCAACCGCACCAACTATGGCGGCATCCTGCCGGCCGCCGACAAGCCGCAGCCTGCGGCCCCCGGACTGCCTGGCCCGGCCGACAGGGGACCGGACGTGAGGGCGCCGCAATGGTAGCTGCCGCGAGATTGCTGGCCGCTGCGTCGGCCATTGCCGTGGCGGTGGCATCGCCAAGCGGGTTGCCCGGCCATCCCGGCGGCCAGGCTCTGGCCCAGACGCCGGCATCGGCAACGCCGGCGATCCCGGTGGTCCTGCCGAAAGTCCAAACCGTCAGCGACACGCTGGAAATCACCGGCAACGCCGCCGCGGTGAACCAGGTCAAGCTGCTCGCCCGCGTCGTCGGCTTCCTGGAGCAGATCCACTTCGAGGACGGCGCGCTGGTGCGCAAAGGCGACCTGCTGTTCACCATCCAGCAGGACCAGTACAAAGCCCAGTTGAAGCAGGCCGAGGCGCAGCTTCAACTGCAACAGGCGGCGCTGTCCTACGCCAGGACCGAGGTGGTTCGCTACACCGCGCTGCTGAAACGGGATGCCGCCACCCAGGTCGATGTCGATCACTGGAATTTCGAAAAGCAGAGCGCCGAGGCGAACATCCTGGCGGCGCAGGCGCAGGTCGCGATCGCCCAGCTCAACCTCAGCTACACCGAGGTCAGGGCGCCGTTCGACGGGCAGATGGGCAAGCATCTGATCGATCCGGGCAACGTCGTCGGCGGCAACGGGCAGGAGGCCGCGCTCGCCGAGATCACACAGCTCAACCCGATCTACGTGCAGGCCAACATCAGCACGCAGCAGGCGCTGCAGATCCGCGCCAATCTCGATCAGCGGCGGCTGACCCTGGCGGAACTGCATCAGATCCCGGTCGAGGTGCAGCTTTCCGGGGAGAGCGGCTTCACCCATCGCGGCACCATAGAATACGTCGCCCCGGCGATCGATCCGGCGACCGGCACGCTGCTGGTGCGCGCGATCCTGCCCAACCCAGACCGCACTTTGCTCCCCGGCATGTTCGCCAACCTGCGCCTGCCCATGGGCAAGGTCGTCAAGAGCGCGCTGTTGATCCCGGATCGCGCGCTGCAGGAAGATCAGGGCGGCCGCTATTTGCTGGTGGTGAACCAGAACGACGTCATCGAGCAGCGCTACGTCCAGCTCGGCGAGCTTGTCGGCGCCCTGCGGGTCATCAGCAGCGGCCTGAATAAGGATGATCGCGTGGTGGTTGGCGAGTTGTGGCGAGCCACACCGGGGACCAAGGTAGCACCGCAGATCACCTCCATCGGGGGATAGGTTCGGCGCCATGATTTCGAAGTTCTTCATCGAGCACCCGGTCCTCGCCAATGTGCTGGCGATCGTCCTCGTCCTTGTCGGTGCCGTCAGCCTGTTCCGTTTGCCGGTCTCGGAATACCCCAACGTCGTCCCGCCGACGGTGTCGGTGACGGCGAGCTATCCGGGGGCCAGCCCGCAGACCGTGATCGACACGGTCGCCCTGCCGATCGAGCTTCAGGTCAACGGCGTCGACCAGATGCTGTACATGGAATCGACCAGCGCCGCCGACGGCACCTACAGCCTGACGGTCACGTTCCAGATCGGCACCGATCCGAATATCGACCAGGTGCTGGTGCAGAACCGCGTGCAGTTGGCGCTGGCGTCGCTGCCGGAGGCGGTGCAGGCGCAGGGCGTCAGCGTGCAGAAGAAGAACACCGCGATCCTGCAGATCGTCACGCTGGACTCGCCGACGGGCCAGTACGACAGCCTGTTCATGACCAACTATGCCACCATCAACCTGGTCAATGAGCTGGCGCGGCTGCCGGGCGTCGGCAGTGTCAAGGTGTTCGGGGCCGGCACCTATGCCATGCGGATCTGGATGGACCCGCAGAAGCTGCAATCCTTCGGCCTCGAACCGAAGGACGTCATCGACGCCATCCGCCAGCAAAGCCAGAACGTCGCGGCCGGCCAGATCGGCATTCCGCCGGCACCTGCCGACACCGCCTTCCAGTATACCGTCGATATTCAGTCGCGGCTGAATGATCCAAGCCAGTTCGGCGATATCGTGGTAAAGGATCAGACGGCCCAGGGCGGCCGCCTGGTTTACGTCAGGGACATTGCGCGTATCGAGCTTGGCGCGCAGACATACTCCCAGGATTTCAAGCTGGCCGGCAGGCCGGCTGCCGGCATCGCCATCTACCAGACGCCCGAGTCCAATTCCTTGCAAGTCGGCAAGGAAGTCGGCGCCACGATGGCGAAACTGGCGAAGCGCTTCCCGGAGGGGCTGCGCTACTCCATCCCCTATGACACCACTCTGTTCGTGCAGGCATCGATCAACGAAGTCTACACCACGCTGTATGAGGCCGGCATCCTGGTGCTGATCGTCATCCTGGTGTTCCTGCAGAACTTCCGCGCCACGCTGGTGCCGGCGACGACGGTGCCGGTGACCATCATCGGCGCCTTCGCCGGGATGGCGGCGATGGGGTTTTCCATCAACCTGTCCACCCTGTTCGGTATCGTGCTGGCCATCGGCATCGTCGTGGACGACGCCATCGTCATCGTGGAAGGTGTCACGAAGCATATCGAGCGCGGCCTGTCGGGCCATGACGCCGCCATTGCCGCGATGAACGAGTTGTTCGGGCCGATCATCGGCATCACGCTGGTGCTGATGGCGGTGTTCATCCCGGCGTCTTTCGTGCCGGGGCTGACCGGCCAAATGTTCGCCCAGTTCGCCCTGGTGATCGCGGTGACGGCGCTGATCAGCGCCGTCAATGCCGCCACCCTGAAGCCGACGCAATGCGCGCTGTGGCTGCGCACCCCGGTGCCCCCCGAGAAACGATTCATCCTCTACCGTCTTTTCAACCATGTCTATGATCCGATGGAGCGCGGCTATGCGGCGCTGATTGGCCGCATGGTGCGGATCAGCGGCGTGATGGTGCTGGCGGCCCTGCTGTTCGCCGGGGCGGCGATCTGGGGCCTCGGGCGGCTGCCGACGGCGTTCATCCCGATCGACGACCAGGGCTATCTGCTGGTCGCCATGCAGTTGCCGGAAGGCGCGGCGCTCGGCCGCACCAAGGTGTCGCTTGACCAGGTCAACGACGCCGTCAAGGACATCCCGGGCGTGGATCAGGTCATCGCGCTGTCGGGCATGTCGGTGCTCGACAACAGCGCCGATGTCGCCAACGCCGGCACGACCTGGATCATGCTGAAGCCGTTCGACGAACGGACCAAGGCAAAGGGACAGGACCTGATTTCCATCTATCAGAACGTGACGAAGGCCCTGGCTTCGCTGCCGGATGGTGAGGCGTTCGTGCTGCCGCCGCCACCGATACAGGGCATCGGCAACGCCGGCGGCTTCCAGATGCAGTTGGAGATGCTGGGCGGCAGCTTCGACTACAAGAAGCTCGACAATCTGGTGCAGGAGGTGGTCAAGCAGGCCAAGAACGATCCGCGTGTCGGCAATGTGCTGACGACGTACCGGGTCAACGCACCGCATGTGTCACTGACGGTCGATCGCGCCCGGGCCGAGACGCTGCGGGTGCCGGTCGGCAACGTCCTGTCGGCGCTGACGGACTACGTCGGGTCGACCTACGTCAACCAGTTCAACAAGTTTGGGCTGTCGCTGCAGGTCTATGTGCAGGCGGATTCGCAGTATCGCCTGCATCCGGACGACCTGTTGAACCTGTATGTGCGCAGCCAGGACGGGCAGATGGTGCCGATCGGGGCGTTGGCGCATCTGGGGCCGCTGACCGCGCCGCCGCTGATCACGCTGTACAACCTCTATCCGTCCGCCACCATCGTCGGCGGCCCGGCACGCGGATTCAGCTCGGGTCAGGCGATGGCGGCCATGGAGGAGATCGCCGCACGGGTCCTGCCGAATGACGTCACCTATGAATGGTCCGCCATGTCGTACCAGGAGAAGGTGACGGGCAACCAGCTTTACTACGTGTTCGGGCTGTCGATCCTGCTGGTCTATCTCTGCCTTGCCGGTCAGTACGAGAGCTGGATCCTGCCGCTGTCCGTGCTTGCCGCGGTGCCGCTGGCGCTGATCGGACCGGTGGTGGCGCTGACCGCCGTCGGCGCCGCGAACAACCTGTATACCCAGATCGGCCTGATGCTGCTGATCGCGCTGTCGGCAAAGAACGGCATCCTGATCGTCGAGGTGGCGCGCGAGCAGCGGATGGTGCATGGCAAGAGTCTGCTGGAATCCGCGGTGGAGGCGTCCCGCACCCGGTTCCGGCCGATTTTGATGACGTCGTTCGCCTTTATCCTGGGCGTGCTGCCGCTGGTGCTGGCGACCGGCGCCGGGGCCAATGCGCGGAAGTCGCTGGGCATCAGCGTGTTCAGCGGCATGATCGCCTCGACCTGCCTGGCGGTGCTGTTCGTGCCGTCGTTCTTCGTGGTGTTGCAGGCCTTTGACGAATGGCGGGCGCGGCGCAAGGGTAAGGCGCCGCCGAAGGCGGGCGGGCCGATCGGCGTTCCGGCTGGCGGCGTTCCCGGGGAGTAGGCGGGAGCGACGGCGGCGGGAGTACTCGTTGACGCGGTGGGGTCAGTGCGGGCATGAAGGCGGCGGTGCGCGCCTGTAGCTCAATTGGTTAGAGCTGGCGGCTCATAACCGCTCGGTTGCAGGTTCGAGTCCTGCCGGGCGCACCAAGTGCCTTTGTTTTCGTTGGATTTTTCGGGCGGTATGGTGCATCGAATGCACCCGATGGGAAGGCGGAATAACCGGCTGTTGACAGCCCGTCCGCGCGTCGCCAGTCCGCAAGTTTTCCTTGCACCCTGCCGTTGCCGGGATACGCGCCGATGCCGGGTTGTCGGCTCACGGTAGCGTTGTCAATCGGCAACGGTGGTGATACAAGGGTATGCCACTACCGACAGGAGCGACTAATGGAAGATTTCAAGTTGAGCGATCAAGTTCGCCACAAGTCCGGCGGACCGGCCGAAATGACAATCTTCATGATTGAGGGTGACGAAGCTGATTGCAGATGGCCGGATGGCAACGACTTCAAGACCGGTAAGTTCCGCTTATCGGAATTGGTTAAAATCCAGCCTAAGAAGCCAACATCCCCCGAAGAGTTGGATAGGATCGCTCGCACATTAGGCAGGCTGGCATGAGAACCCGCCCGGCAACGGGTTACAGCCGCGACAGCAGCCGCGTGATTTGGTTCGGCGCGAAGGTCTGACCGTTACGGCTAACGAAGCCACGGGCTGCCAGCGCATCGGCTAACGCCCGGAGCGTAGCGTTCGGCTGTTCCGCCTGGATTGCCCGGAGCGCATCGTAAATCTCCGGCTTGTGACCCTTGAAACCCTTCTGACCTTCGATCCGCTTGCCAGCTTCGGCGGATTTGCGGTCACGGGCGGAGCGTAGCTTACCGACAAGCCGCGCCTTCTCGTATTGCGCAAACGCTCCGGCAACCTGCCGCATCATAACCCTTGCCGGGTCGGTCGTGTTGGTCAGGTCGTCACCATTAGAGGTAACAACCCGCACGCCGCGTTGCTGCATGACCAGAACGCCTAGCTCTTGCGCTACCAGATCGCGCGCGAAGCGGCTGGCATCTTCCACGATGACCATACGCACGCCGTTGCCTTCGATCCGGTCAAGCATGGCAGCGAAGCCGGGGCGGCTTTCGACAGGATCAGCGCCGGAGACAGCCGCATCGTAGAACTCTTGCACTACCTCGATACCATGCGCCTTTGCGTAGCCTTCGATAGCGAGCCGTTGGCGCACATCGCTATCTCCGCCAACGTTCGCGGCGGATGAAGTGCGGAGATAGGCGATTGCGTGCGTCATAGCGATAAACCCCTCTGGTGAGGGGTTTGTATCGTGTTACCTTTTTCGTGTCAACACCCATTCCTGAGAAAAGGTAACAACGCTTATCTGGAAACCTTTCCTAGACGCTAAATGGCAGCTTTTTGCATACCGTTATAGGATCGGGTTCTCCGGAACGTCATCGGTGTCTGGTGTCGGCTCCGGGTCCGGCAACAGGTCATCCGGCACCCCGGCTTGCGTAGCTTCCGGTGACTTCCTAGCATGACAATAGGGTGCGGCGCTTTCGGCGCAGATGCGAGCCGTTGCCAGATCGCCAGCCTCAAAGCTTGCCGTCATAATCGCGAGCATGACCTGTAGCGGTGTCATCACGGAAATGGCTTCCGGGCTAAGCCTTTCGGTCAAAGCCTTCACCGCTGCCGAAGCTAAGGCTTCCTTGGCAATAGTGGCCTTGTTCTTAGCGCCGGGCTTCCTTCCGCCCCGGTTTAGAGTTTTGATATTCGACAAATTCGACAATCCTTAATTTAGCGATATACTTTCATGATGCAAGCCACTCCGCCTTGCCGGTTCGCATCCGCCGATGACGGCCCGAAGCTAGCCGCTCACTGATCCGCCGGAGCGCAAGGTCACTTGCATGTTGCAACTCGGCCGGATCGGGCAGGGGTGGCAGATCGCCACCCTCACCTTCCGTTGCTAGATCGAGATCAATCACGCCGCTTCACTCAGGGCGCGTTTGAACGCTTTCTTTCGTTGCCAACCAGAGGCATCGGCAGGCATGCCGGCATATGCCTTCCTGGCAATGGCCTCGATCCGCCGGTCCGCTTCCTCGGCCTCCGCGCGAGGCTTCCGGGGCGGGCTGGATGGCTCCGCCTTCGCCGGGTGCTCAGCAGCCCTTGCAAGGATGAAGCCCCGTTCCAGCGCAGCCCGATGCCGCTCCCGGCACGCGGCCTGCAACTCCGGCGAAGCGGCTGTAGCCCGCACCGTGGCAAGGTTGGAGTGCCAGCACCGTTCGATCGCCACCATCATTTCGTAGGTTAGCTTAACGTCCGGCCGTCCGGGCTTAGCCATTTCCGGGCACCTTCACGAACCCGATACCGTTGTCAGACGGGATCATGCCTGCGGGTGCTTGTTGCGGCTGACGTTCAACGTTGACCACCTTCATACCGCGTTTCAACGCATCCCGCCGCTCCGCATCCGACATCAAGTTGAACTCTGACCGGGGCAATTCACCAGCCCGAAGCGTTGCCGTGACCGAAGGCGGCGGATTTGCGATAATCTCCAAATCCCCGAGGATGGCTTTGCGCGCTGCGGCTGCCGCCGCTGCCGGATTGCGGCGTCGGAGTGCATCGAAATCGGCGTAAGTCATGGTTGCCATTGCATTTCTCCCTGATTACGACTGCGGAAGCCTGGCGGTCATCTCCGCAGCGGTAGGGATGACGTGCTGTTCGGCCGCCCCGGCGATTGATGGCGAGGTTGCAACGAGATTGCCGGGCACGTAGGCTTGGACGCCATGCGCCTGCGCCTGCCCGATAGCCTTTGCGGCGGCGTTCCACTGCGCCCGCGCTGCCGCCTTGGCTGCCCGCGCCGCGTCGGCTGCCTGCGATGCCGCAACGAGGTCCGCCGTGGCTTGGCGAACGACCGGCACCCAAGCGAGACCTGTCTGGTATTTCAAGTCCTCGTGCGCTTGCTTCAACGCAGTCTGCTTCGCGGCTACGATTTTGGCCGCAACGTTCGCGGAACGCTGCGCTGCCTCCAAGGCTGCTTCCGCTTCGATCGGGTCTTGCCCGTTGCCGTTAATCGCTGCATCGCTCGCGGCTTGTGCCGCTGCTAACGCAGTTTGCGCACTCGCCAGATTGGTTTGCGCAGTCGTCAGGTTGTCCTTTGCCGTCGCAATAGCGTTGTTCGCGGCGGAAAGGATTGTCTGGTCAACGAAGGTCGTGTAGTCGGTTGTCATTAACGTTAGTTCCAAAGCAGCATGAAACCGTATGTCCCGATGCGCTGCCATGCTATCGGGCGGAATTGGTGATGGCCGGAGCCAAGGGGTCAGACATGCCCGTTGCCGGGGCTGGAATGGGGTCTACAGCCGCTCGGCGGGGTAGGCCGCTAGGGTAGGTGCGGAAGTCATCGCCGCCGGGCTAGACGGCTTTCTGGCGGGCTTCTCGTATGGCGCGATACGCGCGTCTGTTTTCGCGCCGCTGCTTTACTTCCGCTACCGCTTCTTCAACGGTATCGTAAGTGTCTTCATCGAACTGGTCTTGATAGACGTTATCATGCACGCCTTTCGTTAAGACGATTTCAACGTCATCGTTGTCAAACGGACGTTGAATAAGCCTTCCCGATCCTTCAAGGATAGGTTGCGCATAATCTTCACCAACGATCCAACCAACGATGCGCTTTACGAGAACATCAGGTTCACGGTCGGATCCGAAGAAAGCCGTGATAATCGTAGCCTTCAATCCCGGTTCAGCCGGGATAACGTATTCCTTGGTTTTGCTCATTAACGCTAATCTCCTGTCAGGTTGACCGGCGGCGGGGTGCCTGCCGTGGGGTGTTAATCTGATACCAGAACGCAATGGACCACAGGACCGGGCGGGGCACCGGAGCGCCACCGGACCCCGGACCCCCTGCCCCTATAACCCTACGGGTTATATACGGGGGTGGGTCCGGTTCGGGTCCGGAATGTGTGGCGCGTCTCGCTGGCATGACCGGACCTCGCTCCGGACCTGGGTCCGGACCTGGGTCCGGCACAGGGTCCATTCCGGATGCGTTAAGTTATACACGGTGCATAATCCACTTACCGATAACGGTTATGTGTCCTGCATCTTCTAACTTTTTCGCCGCTTTGGTGAACGCTGACCTACGTGCTTCGTCCGTTTGCGCTCCGGAGATAGGCTTAAGGTCGCAGGCTTCGCGCCACCTTGTCTTTAACACGCCTCGCGTGCCGAGTTCGTATTCATCCGAAGGCGGCAATTCTTCGCCTTCGGCTTCGATAAGGTCAATCAGGACATCTAACGCTTTGTCCTTGATATCCTTCGTCTCGTTTAGCAGTCCTTCGATATTCGGATCGGTAGCGTTACCTCTATCCGGTTGCGCTGTTTCGTTAATCAGATGCTCAATGACTGCTGACGTAACCGGAGCACCGTCATCGTCAATCCCTATCTCGACGGTCTTAAGCGAGCAAACGAAGGGACCGCATTTGTCCATGTCGCGTTGCTTGTGAATGGCAACGGCAAACTTCCTTTCGTTAGGGTCGCCTTGTTCGATTAGCTCTATCTCGGTATCAATGCCAGCCTTTAGCGCATACGATCCGCGTGCGCCCTTGGCTTGATCTTTCCCGGTATGGTGAACGATAGCGATATGCGCTCCGCAGGCATCGCGTATGATGTCGATATTCCGTATAAACGCACTCATATCCCTTGTGCTGTTCTCATCCCCGGAGCCGATGGCGCGGGCCAAGGTGTCAATCACTACCATTGAGATTTCGCAGTTATATTCGCACTCAACGTAGTCGATAGAGGCTATTAGCTGTTCCCCGTCACCGTTAGGATCAAACAAATCAATAGGGCATCGCATTAGCGCAAACGGAATGTCAGCATCGTCATCAAATCCGTAATGCCGCCTTGCTGCGATATAACGATTAACGAATTTTCCGCCGCCTTCCAAGGCGAAATACAGGACCGGTCCCGGCTTCACTACCTTAAAGCCTCGCCAGCCCATACCCGTAGCAACGTGCAATGCCAGATCAACCATAAAGAATGATTTACCGAGATTTGACGGTGCGTAGGTAACGCTTATCGCTCCGGTATCCAGCATACGCCTTATCAGCGTCCCGTCAGCCTTCAAAACCGGGACCATATCCCTCCCGAGCAACGGCAGCGGCAGAATTTTGCCCTTTTGTCCGGGTCGTAGCGCGTTTACACGCGCCTGTTTCCACTGCGGATTTTCCATGCGTTCTCGCATCGTTCGGTATCCATCGGGTAGCAGCGTGTTCATCAACCGGCCGCGCCATTCGTGCGGCCGGACGCGAGGCTCCGGGGCTACCTCTGGCGGCGGCAACGGCTCGGCCGGGTCAATCTCCCGGCCAGCATCGGCATCGGCCTGTAGCGCCACGGCAGCCGGTCCGGCGGTGCCATTGGCGATGCGCTCACGCGCGGCCTGGATTAGTCGCCAGTCGCGTTCCCATTGTGCTTGCTCGCGGACGATAGCGACGGCATCGGGCGGGGTGCCCGGTGCCAGGAAGTATCCGCCTATCTGTATGCACTCATGCTCCGGCATGTGCCCATTCCGCCTTTTGCTCCGCAATCAGTTGCTTCACGATTTCCGAGCATCGGCCTTTGGCAATCCTGTCGCGAGCCTCTTGGATGCGCGCCCATTCCTCTTGCCAAGTAATCTCTTTTTTGAGCCAATCGAAGTATGCCATTTTTTTGTTCTTTTTCTTTGTTCGGCAAAGCAATTTTCAGTTGACGCGAAGGCGTGGGTATGCAATACAGGCCGCACGTCCTCGTTGTGTTGTTCCTGCCCGTCGCCAGTCCCTCCCTGGCGGCGGGGTTTCCGCGTTCATCCGACGCGCCGGACAGGCGTATGGTCCGCATCCCAATTCAGTTGCCCGAGTTCCGGCGGAACCGTGAGCAAGCCGACTTCGATTGCTTGGCGGATTGGCATTTCTAGGCGCTTCTCAAGCCAAGCGCGAAGATCGCTAACCCTATAGAACAGATCGCCGTTTAGCGTTGTCTGCACCGGACCCTTGCCGCGAAAATCAAGCTTGGCAAGGTTCATGTAAGTGATGTGGTATCCGATATTGTTCAAAATCCTGACCGCGGCTTTGCGGTTTACTAGCGAGTTATCCCTAACCCACTCGTAGTCTTTATCCATTTGGCACCTTTTTCTGTTGTTGTGGCGAATTACTCCAATAAAAAAGCGCCGTGCATTTGCCCGCATGGCGCTTTCCCGATCATGGGGCATACCCTACAATATTCTGGGGCGTTTGGCAAGGGGATTTTCCAGTTATAGGCCGGTTTCACGCGCTCGTTACTGTATACCCCGTGTAAACGCACTGTCTTGGCACAGATAATGCTTAAGACAACCCTTCGATGTCTAGCACTATGCTTTCAGAAAGCTTGTCGTGATTAAGGTCCAAGCAGCGGAACACTGCGACTTTAGCCTTGACCCCTGCGAGCGTGACGGCTCGGGTTTGAGTTATCGTCACCAGATTGGCGCGTAGTTCCTTTGCCAGACCGGCGGGCAATTCAACGCTATCTGCGAAGTGGTTCCAGCGCGATATCCATGCGCGGCAATGGGCGATTAAGACTTGATCCATGGCGGTTCCTTTCGTGTAAACGACCTAGCGCCAACTTGGCGTGTTCGTTGTGTAGCGATATCCATGCTTCGCGCCAAGCACAGATATTCTGTTGAATGCATAGGTATTATTGTGTTGGCGCGGATTTTTCTGTGTGCATTATGCGGAGCCTACCAAGTTGGAGGCCATCAGATCGCACATGAGCGCACCAGTCGAACCCCTTTGGACGCCTGTTGAACTCGGGGCGTTCATGGGCTTAAGCCCGCGAACCATCGTAAGCCTCGCCAGCCGCGACAAGGACCGTCTGCCGCCCCGCGTAGCGGCTATCCCCGCGCCCCGGTGGGTTCCGTCCATCGTCCAGCAATGGGCCGTCCAGCACAGCGGCAAGCCCCGGCGCAAGGGTGGACGGCCGCGCCTGTCAGCCTAGCTTGTCGGCTAGGTCCGTGGCATCGGGCTGGAAATAGATCATCAGGCTTCTCAACTCCCGGTGTCCCGATGCGCGCGCCAGTTCGGCAACGTTGCTCAATTTCTTTGATGCGCGGGTTAAGGCTTCCCGGCGCGTATCGTGGAAATGCAGATCAACGATTTCGGCATCCGTTACCGCTTCGCGAAACATGATGCCGAACGTCCCGGCGTTGACCGGCAACACGCGCGCTGTGTCCGGGCCACGCGGCAGCAACCCGAATAGCGCGATAGCGGCTGATGACAGAGGCACGTTGCGCGCGTCTCCGTTCTTCGTCTCCGGAAGATGGCAGAATTTACGGTCTAGGTGGACGTGCTGCCACGTTAGCCGCAAGATTTCCCCTTGCCGCATCATGGTTTCCAGTGCCAGGCAAAAGCCCCAAGCTATGCGTTGCCGGATGTCCTTTGGCTCGCTCTTACCGTCCCAACCGAGATAGCGGATAATCGTTGCTCGTTCCGCGTCGGATACCCGGCGCGTGCGTGGCCTCGGTAGCTCCGGGCGCATGATCTGATGAACCGGGTTCGCTGCCAACGGTAAGCGCCATTCCTTGATAGCACGCGTGTAAACGCTACCGATCAAGGCTAACTCCCGGTTCACCGATGCTGCGGAAACCTGCTTCAAGCGCCGGTCACGCCACTCCGCCATAGCCGGGCCGTCCAGCCCCGTTGCCTGGATGCCGTCGAAGTCACGCGCCAGCCGCGCCAGCCTGATTTGCTCCCATCGGCAACCGCCCTTCGCCGGGCTGATTTCCTTGGCGTAGCGGGCAAACAGCGCGGCTACGGTGACGCCAGACGGCATCGCCCGGATTTGCGCGACTGACACCCCGGCCAGAAGGCGGGCTTCCTCACGCTCCGCCCAAGCCTCTGCATCGGCCTTGGTATCGAAGGTCCGGGCAATCGTGTCGTGACCCTTGCGGCGGATTTGCGCCCGCCAGACCGCCCCGCGCTGAAAGATGGTTGCCATGGCATGTTCCTTGCACCATACTCGCATAAGGATGCGCTTAGGCACACAGATTGGCAACTTTTTTGCACCATGATTGCACCACAACGGCAGAAAACCGCCATTTTTGTTGTCATGCCGGGCGCACCAAGAAGTCACGCAGAAACGATTATGGACGGCGGGGTGTTCGGGAATTACGGCCCGGTCGACCCTGTCCTCGGTCCGTGTCCATCGCCATGGCTTCCGGCACGTGTCGTCATCCGCCGGCCGCTGTGCTAGCCTCCCATCATGGTAGCCCTTCGCCAACACGCGCCCGCCCGCATGACCTTGGCGGAATTCTTGTCCTGGGACGCCGGCGACCCGTCCGGCGCGCCCTGCCAGTTGATCGACGGGGAGGCGGTGGCCATGGCCCCCGCTACGGAAACCCACGCCGCCTTGCAGGCCGAGATCGGCGCCCTTATCCGCAACCATCTGATCGACAAGGGCGGAAAGTGCCGTCTGCTCAGCCAGCCCGGCATCGTGCCGCGCATCCGCGCCGATCGCAATTTCCGCATCCCCGATCTAGGCGTCACTTGCGCCCCGCCGTCGGACGGGCTGATGGTGCCGGACCCGGTCCTGCTGATCGAGATCCTCTCGCCGCGCAATGAGGCGCAGACCCGCGCCAACATCTGGGCCTACACCACCATACCCAGCGTGCAGGAGATCCTCACCGTGCACAGCACGCGGATCGAGGCCGAGTTGCTGCGCCGCGGCGCGGACGGCAACTGGCCGGAGGAACCGTTGATCGTCAAAGGGGCGGATACGTTAGCCCTGGACAGCATCGGCTTCTCGACGCCGCTGGCCGCGTTCTACCGGACCACCGCCCAGGTGTCGCAGGTTCGGCCGCCAGTGTGATTCCGCAACGCTCCGGCACCCGGGCGACCGGATGCGCGTTACAAACCCCGGCCGGGCAGGCTTCCGGCACGTGTCGTCATCGGCCGGCCGCTGTGCTAGCCTCCCAGCATGGTTGCCCTTCGCCAACACGCGCCCGCCCGCATGACCCTGGCGGAATTTTTGTCCTGGGACGCGGGAGATCCGTCCGGCGCGCCCTGCCAGTTGATCGACGGAGAGGCCGTGGCCATGGCTCCCGCCACGGAAACCCACGCCGCCTTGCAGGGTGAGATCGGGCGTCAAATCGCCAACCATTTGCTCGACAAGGGCGGAAAGTGCCGTCTGCTCAGCCAGCCCGGGATCGTGCCGCGCATTCGCGCCGATCGCAATTTCCGCATCCCCGATCTCGGCGTCACCTGCGCCCCGCCGGCGGACGGGCTGATGGTGCCGGAACCGGTGCTGCTGATCGAGATACTCTCTCCCCGCAATGAGGCGCAGACCCGCGCCAATATCTGGGCCTACACGACGATCCCCAGCGTGCAGGAGATCCTCGCCGTGCACAGCACGCGGATCGAGGCGGAACTGCTGCGCCGCGGCCCCGACGGCAACTGGCCGGAGGAACCGCAGATCGTCAAAGGGGCGGAGACCCTGGCCCTGGACAGCATCGGCTTCTCCACGCCGCTGGCCGCGTTCTACCGGACCACTGCCCTGGCGTCCTAGACCCGGCGACCCATGTAATCCCGCAACGCTCCGCTACCCGGGCAACCGGATGCGCGTTAGAAGCCCCCAACCGACCAGAAAAGCGGACCGATCATGGCGAGTTACCAGTATGTCTACGTGTTGAAGGATCTGACGAAGGCATTCCCAGGCGGGCGGGAGGTGTTCAAGGGCATCACCCTGTCCTTCCTGCCCGGCGTCAAAATCGGCGTACTCGGCGTCAACGGCGCCGGCAAATCGACGCTGATGAAGATCATGGCCGGGATCGAGACGGAATATGGCGGCGAGGCCTGGGCCGCGCCCGGCGCCACCGTCGGCTACCTGGCGCAGGAACCGCCGCTCGACCCCACCAAGACGGTGGGCGAGAACGTCGAGGAGGCGTTCGCGGACCTGAAGAAGGCGCTGAACCGGTTCAACGAAATCTCCATGCTGTTCGCCGAACCGATGAGCGACGATGAGATGAACGCGCTGCTCGCCGAACAGGGCGATTTGCAGGAGCTGATCGATTCGAAGGACGGCTGGGAGCTGGACCGCAAGGTGGACATCGCGCTGGACGCGTTGCGCTGCCCGCCCGCCGATGCGGCAGTGACGAAACTGTCGGGCGGCGAGAAGCGGCGCGTGGCGCTGTGCAAGCTGCTGCTGGAAAAGCCAGACCTGCTGCTGCTGGACGAGCCGACGAACCACCTGGACGCCGAAAGCGTGGCGTGGCTGGAGCACACGCTGCACGACTACGCCGGCACCGTGATGGTGGTCACCCATGACCGCTACTTCCTCGACAACGTCACCGGCTGGATGCTGGAGCTGGAGCGCGGGCGCGGCTATCCGTTCGAGGGCAACTACTCGTCCTGGCTACAGCAGAAACGCAAGCGCCTGCAGCAGGAGGAGAAGGAGGAATCCGCCCGCCAGCGTGCCCTGGCCGCGGAATCGGAGTGGATCGCCGCCTCGCCTCGCGCCCGCCAGACGAAAAGCCGTGCGCGTATCGCGAAGTATGAGGAGATGCTGCAGAAGTCGCAGGAACTGGCGACCGGCGTGGCGGAGATCGTTATCCCGCCCGGCCCGCGCCTCGGCAACATCGTCATCGAGGCGGAGGGGCTGCGCAAGGGCTACGGCAACACCGTGCTGATCGATGATCTGAACTTCAAGCTGCCGCCGGGCGGGATCGTCGGCGTCATCGGGCCGAACGGGGCGGGCAAGACGACTCTGTTCCGGATGATCACCGGGCAGGAGACGCCGGACGCGGGATCGCTGCGCATCGGCGATACGGTGAAGCTGGGATATGTGGACCAGTCGCGCGACAGTCTCGATCCGGAGAAGACGGTCTGGCAGGAGATCAGCGGCGGCGAGGAGGTGATCTACCTCGGCAAGCGGGCGATCCAGTCGCGGGCCTATACCGCGGCCTTCAACTTCAAGGGGTCGGACCAGCAGAAGAAGGTCGGGATACTGTCAGGCGGCGAGCGCAACCGGGTGCATCTGGCGAAGATGCTGAAGATCGAACACAACGTGCTGCTGCTGGATGAGCCGACGAACGATCTGGACGTCGATACGCTGCGGGCGCTGGAAGAGGCGCTGGAGGAGTTCGCCGGCTGCGCCGTGATCATCAGCCATGACCGCTGGTTCCTGGATCGTCTGGCGACTCACATCCTGGCGTTCGAGGGCGACAGCCACGTGGAGTGGTTCGAGGGCAACTTCCAGGCCTACGAGGAAGACAAGCGGCGGCGTCTGGGGGCGGATGCGACGGAGCCGCACCGGATCAAGTACCGGCCGTTGGCGAGGTGATGGCATAGGCTCAACCCTGTGCATAAGCGCGGCGACAGGGGGAGGACCGACCGCCGGTGCCTGACGTCGAAAGTCCGATTGAGGAGCAGCTCGTAACGGCCTGTCCTGCAACCATGATTGGGCTTAGGCGACGCCCGGGAATAACCGAATCGGGCGGCCGACTTTGTTTCGTCTTCGGGCTATCTGTCGCGGCACGTGCGGCTATAGGTGGCCCGGACAAGCCGCATAGGCGCTAACTTAGGCGACGTCCAAGAACTACCGCTTCAGCCGGATGGCTTCCTAAAACCGTCATGGCCCGGCTTGTCCGGGCCACCTATAGCCGCACGTGCCGCGACAGATGGCCCGGACAAGCCGGGCCATGACGAAACAAAGTCTCAGCCGCCCGATTCGCTTATTCTTGGGCGTCGCCTTAGGCTCCAGACTCAATCAGCCCACCAAATAATGACGGCCACCAAAGCCACCGAGGAAGCAAAATTGCGGGCGAGTTTGTCGTAGCGGGTGGCGATACGGCGGTAGTCTTTCAT
>Ga0326728_10001767_pt1 | contig 74672 bp, 65 predicted proteins | sample MB3enrmetagenome_FD_207602 | JGI IMG/M metagenome (GOLD analysis project Ga0326728, IMG submission 207602) | Lab enriched peat soil microbial communities from McLean, Ithaca, NY, United States - MB31MN | ecosystem: Environmental > Terrestrial > Soil > Wetlands > Peat | place: USA: New York...
ACAATAAACTGCTCCTCTTTTTTTCATCTCTTTTTCTCCAATCGATGCTCTCGGCTCAATCCGTGGTCTTCCGGGCTTGCCGGAATCCAAAAGGACAAGATCACAGAGAATATTTGATGCTCTTGATTCCGTCAATGCCAAGATGAGCTGTTCGGTCCGGATTCTTTGACTAAAAAGTCTTTTACCGGACTGACGGTATCGGCCGAATCACCTTTCCGGAGACGAATAATCTCCCCACCAGAAACACTCTCGAGGGGAAGGAAAATTATTGTTCTGCTTGTTGATAACCTCTAAGTTAACAATTTCCAATCGAAAATCTCCGGCGTTCTTCCCGAAGTTTTCGGACCTCACGCGTATTGTGTTTACTTTTTAATTTTCAGTTCAGTTCGAGGCTGCTGCTATTCCGTTAAAGTTAACCTACACCCTATGAAGGAGACACGCCCCGCCCTCACGGAGTGAATTCAAAGCCCCGCCCTCGGGTGGGGCTTTTTCCCTTTTTTGGAGTCCGGCAATGGTTCGAATCGGGATACTTTCTTCGAAATCGCACCGGAACCGGTGACCGTCCGATAAGCGGCTCTCTGATTTCGATCGGCCATATTAATTATCGGTCATCTTCACTGAAAACTTCAATCACACTTGCTGTGCGGGCTATCAATGACCGAAGAAATACCCTCCGGACTGCGGCTGAATTTCCTCGGCCTTAATAAACCGCGATTTTCGAACGGACGTCGTTTCACTTGAAAGACGCCGGCTGCTCAGGGGCTGGAATCAGTCCCGGGAAAGTTTAAACTTTGAAAAACGCCTTCGTGTTTGCGCCGCATACCGGGCACACTCCCGGCGCGTCTTTCTCTGCCGTATAACCGCAGATCTTGCAAATCCAGTAGTCCTGAACCGGAAATTTATCCGGATCGGCAAGTGCTTTTTTATAAAGCTCCGCGTGCACCGCTTCCACTTTATTTGCCTGGTCGAAGCTTACTTCGGCGGACTTTTTCCCCTCTTCTTTCGCATGGGCTATCATTTCCGGATACATATTCTTGAATTCATGAGTCTCGCCGGCTATCGCATCCTCGAGGTTTTCCTTCGTGCTCTTCACTCTTCCGGATGTGCGCAGGTGTTTGAGTGCGTGGATGGTTTCCGCTTCGGCGATGGCGCGGAAAAGCTTTGCCACCCCATGCAGAAATTCATCTTCGGCCCTTTGGGAATAGGCCAGATACCTTCTGTTCGCCTGCGACTCGCCGGCAAATGCATCCATGAGATCCTTCTCGGTCTTTGACATCTCTTGCTCCATGGTTTTAAGTGATAGTGGGTTAAATCTTCCCGTCCGGACGGGAACATGCATCAGACCGCAAAACTTCGGCCTTTCCTATTACGATCCATGGTTATTTCAATTCGGAACTCCGGTTAATAACAGCAGATAGCGCTAAAAATAAGGAGGGGCCGTGTCCATGTCAAACATGCCATGCGGCCACTCAATTTTAGTTTGACCACGATAAGGAAACATGTAATCTTTTGTGCTCTTTTCGCTAAAGCAAAGCCGCATACTCATTCATACTCTCATAACGCCCCGATAGTTCAAGCGGCCCTGGCAATCGGCAGTTATTTCAATTTTTCTCTTTCGAAGAACTTTATCGTCCTTAATTTCACACTCAGCAGGAGGGTTCAAGGCTATGAGTTCACCTTTTCATCCGGGAATGAGCCGGCAATTGACTGTGATCACTACTCCAGATGACTCCGCCCGGCGGTTTTATCCAAATCTGCCGGACGTTTTCGGCACTCCCTGCCTTGGAGGACTGATGGAGCGCGTTTCAGCCGAGCTGATAGACGAGCATCTCAACCCCGGCGAACAATCCGTCGGTATATCGATGGATCTGAAGCATAGCGCCGCCACACCGATCGGTATGTCGGTTCGGGTGCGAACGGAAGTCGTCTCTGTCGAGGGCAGAAAGCTCACCTTTAAGCTGGAGGCATTTGACGACGTGGAAAAGATCGGGGAAGCAAACCACGAACGTTTCATTATCGTGGCAGACAAGTTTAACGCAAGAGTGGCCGAAAAGGCCAAAAAGGTATAGGGCGGCAGGCTTTGGGGGCAGAGAGACCAGGCTCATGAATCCTGCTTTAGGGTCTAACCGCCTCTGCGGAGAGGTGCATGATGTCGTCAAAATTAGGCTTTATTTTCAATCCGGCGAGCATCGCCGTTATCGGGGCTTCGGATGATCCACGAAAATATGGTCACGAAATTTTAAAAAACCTGATCGAGTGCGGCTTTACGGGTGCGCTTCACCCGATAAACCCCAGGACTGAACGCATCCTCGGCTTGAATTGCTTCAAAAATGTCAAAGAAATCCCGGGGCCCGTTGACCTGGCGCTGGTTATAGTGCCGGCAAAAATAGCCGCCCAGGCCATTCAGGACTGCGGCGACCATGGAGTAAAGGGCGCAATTGTGATCTCCGGGGGATTCAGCGAAGCCGGTCCGGAAGGCGAACAACTCCAGAAGAAGCTCGCCGAGGTTGCGGCCCTGAACGGGGTTCGTCTGGTCGGGCCGAATTGTCAGGGCGTAAACAACCCGTATCATCCTATGTGCGCCACATGGCCGCTTCTCACGCGAAAGGGGCGCGTTGCCGTAATCAGCCAGAGCGGCACCGTCGGTGCTGCAATGCTCGACTGGTTCCAGGAAGATGAACTCGGGGTGTCCGGTTTCGTCGGCCTCGGGAACCGCGCTGACATAAATGAAGTGGAGCTCATCGAGCACTATGAATCCGACCCCAACACAAAAGTGATAGCATGTTATCTGGAAGGCATAAAAGACCCGGAGCGGTTTCGAAAAACACTTGAAGCAGTCACCAAGCCCATCGTCATGCTCAAATCGGGACGCACTCCCCGAGGCCGTATAGCGGCAGAATCCCATACCAAATCCCTGGCCGGCGCCGATGCGATCTATTCATCTCTTTTAGACCGCTACGGCATATGCCGGGCCGAAACCTTCGAAGAACTCTATGATTTTTCAAAGGCCTTCGCCTACCTAACCCCCCCATCGGGAAACAGGATCGTCTTCGTAACGACTTCCGGAGGGGCAGCCATTCTGGCAACAGATGCGGCCGAAAGAGAAGGACTTTACACGGCGCCTCTGTCTCCGGAACTTTCTGAATCTCTGCGCTCGGTCGTGCCGGCCCACGCGATAAGAGCCAATCCGGTCGACCTCACCGGAGATGCGACCTCCGAGATGTTCAAAAGTGTCATCGATATGGTGAAGCAGGATTTCGATACAGTAGGAGTGGTCTTCGGCGACCCGATCCGGAATGCCTCCGAAGCGGTCACTCAGGGTGAAAACGAGCTGGTGATATTCATGGGAGGGGCGGACGTCGAAAGATCGGAAAAACTCAAAATGCAGCGCAAAGGTGTTCCGGTTTTCCCGACACCGGAACGCGGCATTTTGGCGCTTTCTCAACTCGTTCCGGCCTCATGCAGGGGGGAAAGGGCAAAGTATACCATCCCCGAAGCATCGGGACGCTCTCAGATGGAGCTTTGCGAAAGCTTCGAATTCCTGGAGGACAAAGGCTTCGAGTGCATTTTTGCCCGTCCGGCCGCAAGTCCGGGCAAGGCGGTACACCTTGCGCACAGGATGGGCTTCCCGGTGGCGCTCAAAATCGATTCACCCGACATTCTCCACAAGTCGGACTGGGGCGGTGTGCATCTCAACATCCAGTCGGCCGGGCAGTTGCGGCAAGCCTATGACAAAATGCTGGAGGAGGCCGCGCGCAAGTTTCCTGCCGCTCGAATAAGCGGAGTTGTGGTAAGCGCCATGGCGGCGCCCGGACTTGAACTCCTTATCGGTATGAGCAGAGACCCCCAGTTTGGCCCCGTAATCATGTTTGGGCTCGGGGGAGTAACCGTTGAGCTTTTCCGCGATATCTCGATGCGCCTTCTGCCTATGACGAGGCAAGATGCCCGCGCAATGATTTCTGAAATCAAGGGAGCAGCTCTGTTGAAGGGTTTTCGGGGCCGTCCGCCTATTGATGAAAATGCGCTTGTGGATGGAATTATGAGAATGGCCGCCATTGCCGAAGAGCAGCCGGAAATTCTTGAAATGGACCTGAACCCGGTTATAGCCTATCCGGAAGGCATGCTGGTGGTAGATGCCAGGATATTAAAAGCATAACGTGGTCTAACCTGGACTCCCATGGCAAGAACCATTGGAGATGTTTACTTTTACTATGGTTCATTGTCCAATTGGCCAGGAAGGAACGCAAATGGAGAAAATAAGCCTGAACAATTCTTGTATGTGTGAGGGGCGGGAGTTCGCCAACCTTGAAAGGTTATGCCGGAAGACATCGTGCTACATCTGCAAAGATGGAAACTGGGAGCCTGACAACAGAATACCCGTCCTCTAGCCTCTTCGATTTGGTCGGAGGGCCTTTTAACCTCTGCCGGATAAAGCGGCTGAGAAAGATAACAGCCGGAGGTCAACATGGCGCTTCCGGCTTTTCGTATTTCAGGCCGTGAAGCATCGGTGCATTCGCCGGGGCCGAGTTGACAGTACCGTACTGCCGATCTCCGATCAGGTGGCGTCAGAAATCCTTGCAAACTCTTATCGTAAACCTTAGAAGACAACTGAAGAACCTGACTTCCAGATCACGAGGCAAACGAACAAAAGCCGTTGTAAAGAGATTTATGTTATGCCTGAGCAATCATCCACAAAGGGCGGGCTCAGAATCGCGCTGGTTTACGCTGCCGTAGGGGTGCTTTGGATCGCTTTATCCGACCTGGCCGTGGAGCTGCTTTTGGGCAGGTCCCATACGGCGGAGGTTGTACAAACCCTGAAGGGCTGGTTCTTCGTATCCATATCCGCCCTGCTCGTCTATTTGCTCACCAACCGGACGATCTCTTCCATCAAACAGTCTGAAAAAGCCCTGCAGGAGAGTCAACACGCACTTTCCACGCTGTTCGAGAATCTTCCGGGAATGGTTTACCGATGCGGGGGAGATCCGGACTGCCGGCTCGATTTCGTGAGCCCTGGAGCTGTCAAGTTAACAGGGTATTCAATAGCCGACCTGAGCCTTAAACGAAAGCTGACCGATTTGGTCCTGCCCGAGGATCGCGAGATGGCCAGGACCAAAATTCTGAATGCCCTGGACACAAGAGCGCCTTTCAAGCTCGTCTACCGGCTCCAAACCGCCGACGGCCGCATTAAGTGGGCATGGGAGCAGGGTCTTGGCCTTTACTCGGCACAGGGCGATCTCATCGCGGTGGAAGGCTTTGTGGCGGATATCTCCGAGCGAAAGCGCATCGAGGAAGCTCTCAAAAGGTCCGAGGAAGCCTATAAGGTCCTCGTTGAAGGCACGTCTGACGCTATCCTCATGGTAGACGTCCACCGCAATATTGTTTCCGTCAATCAGGCGCTCCTGGACCTTTTCGGCTACTCAAGACAGGAAGTTATCGGGAAATCCGTCAGGATTCTGCATCCTTCCGAGGACAGCTACATAGATTTCGGCGACCTGGCCTATCCGGCCATTGGACATGGCCCCCTCAGGCTCGAATGGGAATTAAAGAAAAAAGACGGAACAATCTTCCCGGTCGAGGGCGTCTATTCGGTAATCATGGAACCGGAAGGCGAGATCGGAGGTCATGTCGGAATATTGCGGGACATCACCGAACGCAGGAAAACCGAACGGGAACTGCGCGAATACCGGGAGCGCCTTGAAGAAATGGTCCATGACCGCACAAAGGAGCTTGAGGAGGCGCAGATCGCCCTTGTGCAAAAAGAGAAGCTTAAGACGCTGGGCGCCATTGCCGCGGAAGTCGCGCACGAGATCAGAAACCCCCTTATGTCGCTGGGGGGCTTTGCACGGCGGCTCCAGAAGAAATATCCGGATTCTCGGGAAGCTGAAATCATACTTCGAGAGTCCGAACGACTTGAAACGATCCTCAACCGGATGAATGATTACCTGCGCCCTGTGGATATGAAGCCGCGCGCATGCCACGTGAACGCCATCCTCAGTAATTCAGTCGGCCTGCTCGCCTCGGATCTGGAAAGAGACCAGGTAAAGGTGCAACTCGATCTCTATCCGGACTTGCCCCCAGCCCACGTCGACCCGGCAATCCTTACCCAGGTATTTGTCGTAATGATTCGAAACGCCGTGGGAATGATGGACACTGAAAAAGAAATAACCCTCAGGACATACTACGGAGAACACAACGTTTTTGTAGACATGATCAGTTCAGCTTCGGCAAAAAAGCTGATGGACCCTGAACTCATGCTTTCGCCTTTAGAAGACGGTCCAAAATGGACGGGGATCTCTTCCACATTCAAACTTCTCAAAGGAATGGGCGGGGCGCTTTCCTTCACCAAACGAGACTCGAAGGCCGTCTTCACTGTTTCTCTTCGCAAGAGCCATCAACATCAAAAGACTGAATAATTAGTGTTCGTCAGTCTCGCCCCTTTGGGCTCCAGAGTTTCGATTTCAGCTTTTCCAGAAATACGAGGGACTCCATTCTGCGCTTGTTTATCGACCGTTGCACCCTTTTGACTCGAAGAAGGAATTGATTCCTGAGACTTCTCCTGCTCTTCCTCCCCTCTTCGATCAGCTCCAGCACCTGCGCCGGTTTCTTTCCCAGTTCCCTCAACTCCTTTTCCGAGAACTTTTTCATCAGGCGGTTGAACTCAAAACTGTCGCGCCAGTAATGCAGCACCTCCGCGGCACATGTTTTGATCTCCATTCCGCGGCTCTGAAAAATGTAAGTATAAGCCGTCTGTTCTACCCACATCATCTTGAAAGGCACGGCTATTGAAAGCAAATCGCACGTCCGCAACACCTCTTCCAGCACGCTCGGATCCATTGTGGACGGCAGCCCCAGAATGCCTGCGTTCACCATCCAGAGCGGCCCCCCGGGGGCAACCGGAAGGCCGGCCTCTTTCATAACTGCTTCATCGCTTAATACGCTGAGATATTCCGGGAAAAAGTTTTTTGATAAATCATGCTCCCGCTCGTACATTACCGCATGGCCACCCCGGAGGAATTCGAATATCCTGTCCGGCCCTTCCATCCAGAATGTATCGCTGTCCACATAGACCAGATGGCCCTCTCCGGGGGTGAACAAATCCCTGAGCAGCTCTATTTTCATTCGGTGGTTGAATCTGTACGGCCCCTGCCATGATTTGATCCGTCGCTTGCTGAGCAACACCGGCTCAACCGGGAGATTTTCAAACTTCCCCGGTCTGTCCGTATAGACGAGGATTTCCCCATCAAAGGGCATTTTGCCGGCAAGCGATGAGATGCTCAGCACCGCTTGCCTATAAAACTCTTGTCCGCCGTGGACGAGGTATACGAACCGGACTCGGTCTTTCATTTGTATGCGGTTCTCCACTCTGGGGGCCGATCCACAATATCGCTGCAAAGTTTTTATAGTCAGCGCATGCCGGCCCGCGGTTCACCTTATTATTGCAGGATAGTCAGGAATTCAAGCGGTTATTCGGACTGCCGGGCATGTGGCGCATGGCAAATCGCATGCGACCCTTCATGACCGTGCAGGGTGTGATCTATGATTACAAGGCGAAAACCGGTGCTTATTTTTCCCGAACATATTGAGTAAACAGGCCGACATAACTAGTTTCGCATCAGAGATGCTTTTTGCCGGAAATGCAACCTGTAAATTTCTAAAAGCTCTACAGGGCGATAGAAAATTTTTTCGGTCCACGGAAAGGAGAGTTTAAAAATGGATTTCCAGATGCCTTCTCAGTTTATCGAGAATCTCGACGACTTTGAACAGTTCCTGTCCGCGCGGCTCACACCGAACCTGTCAACATGGTATGCGCAAAAGGAAATCCCGCGGGATTTTTTCCTGGGACTGGGAGCCGGGAACTGGCTTGGGTTTGAACCGGACGGGAACGGATACCGGCAACAGGCGGCTCTGAAACAGGCCATCCTCATGGAACATCTGAGCGCCGTTTCACCTGGCGTAGGCGTGGCCGTGCTGGCTCAAGTCTCATTAGGCGCCATGGGAATAGCGCTTTTCGGAAACCAGACCCAGAAAAATCAGATTATTCCTCGCGCGGCCCGTGGAGAAACCCTCCTCTGTTTAGGAAATACGGAGCCGGGCGCAGGAAGCGATGTCGCAGGGATAGCCTCGACTGCGGAAAAAGTGGATGGCGGATGGCTGCTCAATGGAACAAAATCGTACGTGACCAACGGTACCATAAGCGACCTTGTCCTGGTAACAGCGGTCTCGTCGCCTGAAGCACCCAGGAACAGCCGCATTTCGATGTTTCTTGTCGATCTTTCATGGAAAGGCATTTCCCGCTCTAAGCTCCACAAAGAGGTCTGGGTCCCGTCCGACCTCACCCGCATCCAATTCCGCGATGTTTTCGTACCGGAGTCAAACCTTATCGGCAGACAGGGGCGCGGCCTCCAGCAGGTGCTGGAGATATTCTCGAACAGCCGCATTACAATCAGCGCGCTGACATTGGGCACAGCCGAAGGAGCGTTTCGAACCGGTATTGAACATGCGAAAAAACGAAGGGTTTTCGGTCAGCGGGTGATCGATATGCAGGCAAAGTCATTCGAAGCGGCCGATTTCTACAGCAAACTCGAAGCCGTTCGGCTTACACTCTGGAAAACATGCTGGGAAAAGGACCAGGGGCTCGATTTCAGGCTCAGCGCGTCGATTGCCAAATACCTCTCGGTCGACCTGGCAAGGGCTATAGGCACCTGGGCGGCGGACCTGTTCGGTGCGGCTTCGGTGGTCTTCGAACATCCGGTCCATAAATACCCTATGGACGCGTGGGCCTCCTCCCTGGGAGAAGGCACTCAGGATGTGCAGAAACTGATAATTTTCAGGGAGATCATGAAACGTCAAAACTGATTGGAGAGAAAATGAATCGTGTTGCCGATTTGATTAGAATTGCCTTAATCCTGCCGGCATTCGCCGTACTTTTCGCATTGACCTCGGCAAATATATTCGCTCAGGACACGACGGTAACTTTTATCTCCCCGGCCAAAGCAGTTGAAAGAGGCAAAGCGCCCGGAATGAAGGTGCAGACGTTGAGCGAGGACAAGCAGACCAAGGAATATGCGGTCATCTTCGGCAAAGGAGACGAGGTAGTGTCAGGGCTCCTCGACTTTGCAGATAAATATGGCGTCAAGAGCGCTCACTTCACTGCCATCGGGGCGCTGCAGGGAGCAAAACTGGGCTGGTTTGACCCTGATCAGAAAATGTACCGGGAAATCCGGGTCGACGGCCAGGTGGAGGTTCTGTCAATGATCGGCGACATAGCGCTCTATCAGGACAAACCCGCTGTGCACACGCACATGGTGGTGGGATCTTCTGACGGAACGGCGCGCGGCGGACATGTTATCGCAGCCTATGTATTTCCGACACTGGAAGTAATGGTCACTGTCGATCCCAATGCGATGCAAAAGAAACTCGATAAAGAAACTGGTCTGGTTCTGATCGATCCCTGAAACCTGGCCGGTCCAAATATTTCGAAGCCGAAATGGATGAATTCGACCGGTCCGGGAAATGAGGCTCAAAATCGCCCGACGACCCGTCAGCTCTCCGCCTGCGTCGAAAGCAATTGCCGATGTTCGGGCCGATATTGATTCCGATTCACACGTTGCCAATCGCTTTGGACTGGTGTAGAAATCCCGAAAGCAGGTCGGCCTTGAGACGGCCGGCAGTAAGACCATGAGAAATGGAAGGCAATTTAATGAAAATCAATGGATGGGCTTTATGTGCCTTTATTATGGCTCTGTTTACAGGATTATGCGTACCGTCCGCCAAAGCCGATCTCTATTTTGAAACCGTAAACGTCTCCAGCAATTTTCCTCACCAGCCCAAAAGCACCACAATGTTAAAATACTATTTTAACTCCAGGGCCTCTCGGGTCGAAGTGGGAAACGGCAAAGTCTTTATTCTCGACTACCATGCCATGAAACTCTTTTCTCTCGATTCCAAGGCCAAAACCTTCACTGAGCTGAATATAGGGGACAATTTGCCGGAGCTTTCAAACACATCGGGCTCCCGCAAACAGAAAGCAGTGGACGCAGCCATGAACTCCCTGTTCGCAACCCAGATCAAGCCGACCAACGAAACGAAAATAATCGAAGGCTACAAGTGCCGTAAATATAATGTCCATCTTGCCATGGTCAGTGGAGAATATTGGGTTTCACAGGACGTGAAAGGTTGCCGTGAACTCAAGGCGCTGGGCGCCAAAGCCGCCTCGGTTGTGGACCGTAACCCGATGCTCCGCGAGTTCAACATCGTCGGAATGGTGGAGAAGCTCGGCGGCTTTCCTGTCTACATCGTCAACCATGTTATGGGTGGAACGGTTGAGAGCACCCTGAAACGCATCGAACAAAAGCCTCTGGACCCCGCGCTGTTTACAATCCCCGGGGACTATGCCTTAAAGAAGGGTTTTTAGATTCTAGCCAAAGATATTTGAAATAGAGATATTTAATATCGAAATCCAGTTCCATAAGTGACCCACCACCGCAAAGGCTACGGAAAAAATTGCGCCGCAGGCGAGCGCGCGGCGCCGTGCGGTACGCACGCGCCGCCTCCCCCTGATCTTTTCTCTGCGCCCTCTGCGTCTCTGTGGTGCTAAACAGGAACCTCGGCAAGTTCTAGCGTTGTGAGAGAAAAACTTTGCGCCCTCTGCCCCCCTGCGGTTGTGTTTTGCATGCATCAAGTGCTGGGTCCCAGTTTTCCGCGGCATATTCTTCGAGACTCACCGGATCGAATCCCGCGATGTATGTCCAGGCCGATGTTTGCTCACCGCCCGGAAGACTCACATACACCAGCGCTCTCTTATACAGCGATTCCTGCCCCGGCTGGAACTCTTCGAGGCTGTCAAGGAGCGGCAGCCTGATTTCGGCATCATCAAACGCCAGCAACTCACCCTGCACCGTCCTCCACTCAGCCCCGACCGTTGAAGCCGGCCTCGTTTCCCCTTTACTTCTCAAGACGGACTTGAACCTTTCCTGGGCTTCGATGTCAGAGGCGGCACTTGCCGTACCATAGAGCAGTATGTCTTCCTCAGGTACAGTCATGGCCGGCACATTCTCGGAGAGCACAAAAAGCCTGCCCCTGCGACATGCCGGGAATATGCTCAGCACGCCCGCACAGTAACGGTCGTGGTTGGAAAATCCTTTTTTGAGGGTCCCATATACGAATACACGCAGCTCGGGTTTCATCTTCTTTTGCCTGGAATTTTGCAGCTTTCTTCCCCTCCTCGCCCCAGGAAGATCGTAGAGCGCGAGACCCTTGGTCAGCCTCCTCCGAGCCGTGCCGATAGACAATTGAAGGCAACAGATGTAAAAAGGAAATGCCGTCCTGTGCGACGGCAAAAAGATGTGGCGCCCCTCGATGTCCGATCTTTACCTGGAGGAGGTCCGCGCGCTTGATCTTCTGTGGAACTTGCGGTTCGGCCTTGGCCGAAGGAAATCGACCCTTATATATTCGTGTTTGTTGACGAATGAGACGAAAACCCGGTCAATATTGAGTTCCTTTTGCACTACCGCCCGTATCAAGGCAGGATCGGAATATTTACTTATCCCATGTTTACGATAATCGTCGGTTTTAATATAAAGAGACATCGCCCAACCTCTCTAGGGGAAGCTCAAATCTGGAAATCCCACGGCCGGGATTCCGGATCATGAAGCAAAAACCACATTCGAAAGGAGTTGCCTCAAGCCTTTCTCCAACGTGGCCAACCCACTCATTATATGATAGCAAGTGACAGAGTATTGTCAAAACCGGGAAAATTTCGACAACCGTTAAATTATACAACTTTTATTATTCTTTTGTCAGCTTTTTGAGAATGATGAATCAGGGTTCCAGCAAAAATGTGGATGGCCGGCTTAAGGGTCTGGTCGAAAGGATAACCTTCGAGAGCGAGGAGGATGGCTACACAGTCATCAAGGTCCGAGCCCCAGGGTACCGGGACCTGCTCACCGCAGTGGGAAACTTCGTTTCACTGTGCCCCGGCGAAACCCTCCTCATGGAAGGAACCTGGAACACTCATCCCCGGTACGGTAAACAGTTTCAGGTCCATCGCTACGAGACGGCCGCGCCGTCAACGGTCCATGGCATCAGGAAATATCTCGGATCGGGGCTTATACGCGGTATCGGCCCTAAAATGGCCGAACGCATAGTGAAACGTTTCGCCGAAAAAACCCTCGACATAATAGAAAACCATGTAGAACGGCTGCTGGAAATCGACGGAATAGGCAAATACCGGATCGCCCAGATACGGAAAGCATGGGAGGAGCAAAGGGAGATCCGCAGCCTAATGGTCTTTTTGCGCTCAAACGGAGCGAGCGCGGCGCTGGCAGCCCGCATATTCAAAACATACGGACCCGAGTCGATCGATATCGTCAATGAAAATCCCTATCGCCTTGCCATGGATATAACCGGAGTAGGGTTTCTGACCGCGGACAGGCTTGCCGGTAATCTGGGATTTTCCGCTGATTCTCCTTTGAGGGCCGAAGCAGGGATTCTTTTTGTGCTGCACGAGGCCTCAGAGGAGGGCCATGTATGCCTGCCTCATAATCTGCTTATGGACCGCTGCGGGAAGACGCTCGGCATCGACGAGTCGATCCTCGAGGAAGCCCTTGCGCGCCTTGAGGCCGACAGCCGCATAAAGGAGGAAGTGCTTGCCCCTCCGGCTTCCGAACAGTTCGGGGATAATCGTGCTATTTACCTGCGGCCCATGTACGCCTCTGAGACCGGTGCGGCCGCGCGCTTTGCCGCGATTCAACGATACAGGAGGCTTAAGGCCAAAGTGGATGTGCAATCCGCCCTCGAATGGGTCAGAGGGCGCCTGAAATTTTCGCTTGCTCCCCTCCAGGAAGAAGCGGTCAGGCAAGCCCTTTGCGAAAAGGTACTCGTAATAACGGGGGGCCCCGGGACCGGCAAAACGACCGTGATCCGGGCTATTCTTGCCGTCTACGAACACATCGGCGCACGCATCAACCTTGCGGCGCCCACGGGGCGGGCTGCCAAAAAGCTCTCCGAAACCACCGGATACCCTGCCGCCACAATTCACCGGCTTCTCGAATTCAGTCCTCAGATGGGCGGCTTCCAGAGAAACGAGCAAAAGCCCCTTGCAGCCGACCTGGTGGTCGTCGACGAGACATCCATGATGGACATCGTGATTGCAAACCACCTGCTGAAGGCAGTGCCTTCCAAAGCCGTTCTCGTTCTGGTGGGCGACTCGGACCAACTGCCTTCCGTTGGTCCGGGAAACGTGCTTGGTGATGTAATAGGGTCCGGGAGATTCCAGGTGATCCGCTTGACGCAGATATTCCGGCAGGCATCTCAGAGCCGTATCATTACGAATGCCCATCTCATAAGACAGGGAGCTATGCCGGAACTGAAGACCGAGAACGGGCTTAAACAGGATTTCTACTTTATAGGGAGAGAAGATCCCCAGGATGCGCTGGACACTATCGTTAAACTTTGCACTGCGAGGATCCCCCGCGGATTCGGCTTCGATCCGGTTGACGATGTCCAGGTGCTCAGCCCGATGAACCGCGGGGAGACCGGTGCGCAAAACCTCAATCTGGCGCTCCAGAACGCCCTCAATCCCACCGGAGTAACCCTGGAAATCGGGGGCAGGATCTTCCGCGTGCAAGACAAAGTAATGCAGATCAAGAACAACTATGACAAGGAAGTTTTCAACGGAGACATTGGCAGAATCCGTTCGATTGACCGGGAGAACTCGCAAATTCGGGTGGAATTCGATGGCAGGAACGTATCGTATGAATTTGCGGAACTCGAAGAACTGGCTCACGCCTACGCCATAACTATTCACAAATCTCAGGGAAGCGAATACCCCGCCGTGGTCTTCCCACTTTTGACCCAACACTTCATCATGCTCCAGCGCAACCTGCTCTATACCGCTGTAACCAGAGCAAGAAAACTCGTCGTCATCGTGGGGTCCGGAAAAGCTCTGGCAATCGCCATCAGGAACAATAAAATTCAGTCCAGGTTCACCTTGCTGAAAGAAAGGCTTTCAGCAGGTCCTTGAGCAACCCCGCGCCGCACCCCTTTGCCGGCAGCAGGGATCTTTAAATAAATGATATGGCCCTGAGCGCAGAACAGGCCCGCAAGCGACTCAGAGTTTCCGGCTATGATGTGGTGGTTTCGGATTTGCGATATTATACTTCACAACCCCACTTCGTAAAGTTTTGTAAAGACGCAGAGAGGGGAAGCGGCGGTTTAACTGCCACCGCTCACAATCCATGATAAAATCCTTATAATTTAAATTAGAAAAGGAATAGTATTTTCGTTCCTTAGTGTGGTGGCACTCTGGTGCATATTTTCATCTCATAATTACCTCTATTTAGCCGCCAGAATAGGGGAAATTCATCTTCCGGTCCGTGAACTGGCAGGAACAGTGGAGTCGGAATGCCAGTTTTCATTTCAGGTCAAATAGGCTGATGCCGACAAGGGCTTGTCCGTAAGTAGGCCTTTTAGGGACCGCGCCGGATTTTGAGACCGATTTTGGTCGCGACGATTGAGCAAAACCGCAGGCGTAGCCGGCCTACGTTGAGGATTTTACGATTGAGGAGCGGCCGAAGCGATCCAAAAGCCGGATGCGGGCACAAAGGATTTATTTGCGGACAAGCCCCTAATACCTTGACGCCCTATGTTTCAGGACGGGAGATTGTTCGGACTCGCTCAGAGGAGTCAAGCCATGAAATTCAAAATTACACTGACTGCCAAGCTACCGATCCAAATTACAAAAAAAACAGAATGGTATCTTGCGTCTTGTCCCGCCTTGGATGTGACCACCCAAGGCGAAACTGAAGAAGTGGCAAAAAAGAATATCGCCGAAGCCCTTTTCATGTTCCTCCGGTCATGCTTTGAAAGAGGGACGCTTGATGCTGTATTGAAAGAATGCGGGTTTACGTCCATCATGGAGGTACAAGATACGGATACGGGGCCTGCGGAATCGCTCGCAGGGCAGGAGTACATGGATGTTCCCCTGTATCTCCTTTCACACTTTGAGGAAAGTCACCAATGTCACCGCGCATAACGCCGGTCCATTGGAGAACTCTCGAATGTATCTTCCAGAAAGATGGGTTTGTTTTTGACCGCCAGGGAAGCAGCCACAGACCCCTACACCAAACCCGGATGCTTGCGCCCCATAGTCATTCCCACCTATAGCACAATCGACGAGAACATAATCCACGCACTTATGCGAACAGCAGGCATGTGGAGAGATAAATACTTCGAATACTTAGCCCGGTGTTGAAACCCATCCTCATATTTTAGGCTGGTGGGCAAAAGCGGATCGCTGCCCACCATGGTGGGCTAGTGAGAGCCCGCCTGTTTCGCATTTTTGTATTGCTTGATTAATTCCCCTGCGCGCTGGGCAAGACCGGCGCACTCAGGCTTTGATATCTGGTCGTCGGCGCCGACCGAGTGCCCTTTGTGGAGCAGTCTCTCATTTATAAGAGAAGAGAAGAGCACAACGGGCAATGCCTTGAGTACCTGGTCCTGCTTTACTGACTTGCACAGGCTGTAACCGTCCATTTGAGGCATCTCGATATCGGAAATAACAATCTCGACATAATCATAGATCGACCGTTTCTCTTTCTGTGACCTGCTTTTCATTTCCTGGAGGCATTCCCACGCCTCGCTTCCATTGCCGGCCGTCTGAATAATGAAGCCTGCCTGTTCAAGGTTCCTGGCAAGAATTTTCCTTATCGAAGAAGAATCATCCGCTAAAAGCGCCTTATAGTTGAGACTGGCGCTATCCGACAGGATTTCGATATCATCGCGGATCGCATACTGAGGATTCAATTCCGCCAAAATTTTTTCCATATCGAGAATCAATACGTTTCGATTCTCCATCTTCACAATGCCTGTAACCGAGCTGGTCATACTGCCCAGGGCCTGGGAAGCAGGCTCTATTTGTCCCCACGCCAGACGATGGATACGGTTCACACCTGAGACTACGAAGGCGAGGGTAAACTTATTGAACTCGCTCACTATGGTAAGGGGGTTTATCTCCTCGCTGGGCTTGGTTTTCCCCAGTTGCACCGATAAATCTATAATAGGGATAACTTTGTTTCGCGAAAGGAAAGTCCCGAGAAAGCCGGGAGGCGAAAGAGGAAGAGAGGTAATCTTTGGCTTCCGAATGATTTCGACTACCTTCGCCACATTGATTCCATAGCAGCCACGATAGACTTCCGCATCGATCATTTCATCGATGTAGAATTCCACGATTTCCATCTCGTTGGTGCCGGAGCTAAGAAGAATGTTCGAATGATGAGCCATGGAACCTTCCATTCTGTTTGAATCCGGTCCAATGCCTTGCTGAACCAACAGGCGTGGATTTGACATGGTTTTACCTGGGGCAATCTGCAGCCGTTTCCAGACACAACCATGACAATATGTCGGCAGGAAGCGGTAAAAAGGTTAATATTAATCATCCAAAATGACACGCGACCCACAAACGAGGGTTCTTGTATTTATTCCACAAAATTGTTAATTTGCTTGACCGTCAAGGCTGAAGGCTGAAAATCGGCCCCTTTGCCGCAGCTTTCAGAACATAAACTATTGCAAAGGCTGCTTTATATGAAAATTGCCGTTATCGGGACGGGGTACGTGGGATTGGTCAGCGGAGCTTGCTTTGCTGAATTCGGACATGAGGTCACTTGCATAGATTACGATGAATCCAAGATCGAGCGCTTGAGGGCGGGGCAAATCCCAATTTATGAGCCTGGTCTGGAGGCAATCCTGAAAAAGAATTCCCAGGCCGGGCGCCTTGTGTTCTCAACCGAGTACACGCCGGGAATCCCCGAGGCGGAGGTTGTTTTTATTTCCGTTGGGACACCCGCTTCGAGGCGAGGCGACGGTTACGCCGACCTTTCGTATGTTTATGAAGCCGCCCGGAAGATGGCCCCATTTCTAAGTGACTATACGGTAGTGGTAAACAAAAGCACGGTGCCGGTCGGCACGGCCTCACAGGTCAAAAGGATCATCTCCGAAACTAATCCTCTAGCCGGCTTCGACGTTGCCAGCAACCCCGAATTTCTTAGGGAAGGCGCGGCTATCAACGATTTCATGAGGCCGGACCGGGTGGTTCTGGGACTTGATTCAAAGAGAGCCGAAGAGGTGCTTCAGGCCGTGTACAGACCCCTGTACCTGATCGAAACTCCTTTTGTCATAACCACCATTGAAACCGCGGAGCTTATCAAGTATGCCGCCAATGCCTTTCTGGCTGCCAAGATCAGTTTCATAAACGAGATGGCGAATCTATGCGAGGAGATCGGAGGAAACGTTCAGGACGTGGCCAAGGGGATAGGGCTTGACGGCCGGATAGGGAAGAAATTCCTTCATGCCGGCCCCGGCTATGGCGGATCATGCTTTCCTAAAGACACTCAGGCACTGCTCAGAATAGCCCAGGAAAACGGGGTGGCATGCAGGATCGTCGAGGCGGTGATCGAGGTCAACGCTGCCCAGAGAGCACGAATGACCAGAAAGATCCGCCAGGCCCTCGGAGGTCAGGAAGGTGGGAAAACCATAGCCGTCCTTGGCCTGGCATTCAAGCCGGAAACAGATGACGTGAGGGACTCCCCGGCCATAACCATTATCTCCAAACTGGTCGAGCACGGCGCAATGGTACAGGCCCACGACCCGCAGGCAATGGATGAGGCCGCCAAGCTCCTGGCGGGCGCAAAATTCTGCTCAAATGCCTACGAAGCCTGCAATGGGGCCGACGCAGTGGTGCTCATGACTGAATGGAATGAATACCGCGCGCTCGACCTGCTTCGCATAAAAGCCGCGCTCAAGAGTCCGGTATTCGTCGATCTCCGCAACGTTTACAGGCCGGCTGCCATGCGCCAGTTGGGATTCAGCTATTACAGCGTCGGAAGAAGCCCCGCTTATGCGCCGAACCAACACGCCTGAACGAGCCGCGATCCTGCTTTCGTGTTGTTTGACTGCCTTTCTGGCGATCCACCTGAAGGCAACTCCGCTTCAAACGGGCGGCCCCTTACACATAGGTGTGCATCCGGCCGCCGCGCAAGCGCAGCCGGCTATCCCGCAGGCTCCCCATCCCAGCCCCGCTCCCCTGTCTTTAAAGGCGAAAATAGTGAAAGAGTACCCGCACGATCCGGGAGCGTTTACTGAAGGATTGGTGTTCTCCGGCGGTTTTCTCTACGAGAGCACGGGCATCAACGGACATTCAAGCCTGCGGCAGGTTGAGCTGGAAACAGGGCGTGTGCTGAAACAATACGATCTTCCCTCCCGATTTTTCGGCGAAGGACTTACTGCTTGGAAGGGATCTCTCATTCAGCTCACCTGGAAATCAGGGGTAGGATTCTTGTATAACCAGGCAAGTTTTTCGCTGGAACGTGAATTCGGCTATTCCGGGGAAGGCTGGGGGCTCACTAACGACGGAAAATCCCTGATAATGAGCAATGGCGCCGACAGCCTCATTTTCCTGGACCCTCAGACACTATCCCGGCAATATTCGCTTCAGGTTTTGGACAACGGCAGGCCTGTCCGCTTCTTAAATGAACTGGAAGTAATTAAGGGGCAAATCTTCGCCAATATCTGGCAGGAGGATTTCATAGCGGTAATATCACCGAAAACAGGTGTGGTCACCGCGTGGATAGACTGTTCCGATTTACGGAAGCATCTGCCGCCTGCAAGCGGCGCGGAGGTCTTGAACGGAATCGCTTACGACCCTCAAGGCGACAGGATTTTCCTCACAGGCAAGTATTGGCCTACTCTTTTCGAAATCGAGACAGTCACATCGGAGGGCACAACAAAGTAGGGTCTTCCGTCCTCCGTCTTCCGTCCTCACAATGGAGCCCTTGCCCTGGTCATGACCCCAAACCCGCTGTCCAGCACTTTCCAGCGTTTTTCCTTTTCGAAGTAGTACCAATGTTGCTTGAAGCTCACCGTTTGGATGGTCGGCGCGTCGGTGCGCCAGAACTGAAAGTGGAGGATCGCCGTGGCCGAAGGGCTCTTCACATCATGCTGGATGTCTCTTACCTGGTACTCCACAACCCGGACCTTGCCTTTGAACTTGTCCACCTCGGCCCAGAACTCCTCCTTCTTGCCGGGAGGCACGAAGGAGGAGGCGGCCAGGAAGTCTTCCCATTTAAAGGCGTCGTTGAAAGCCTCGACCGAGACCTTGAGAGCTTCAACTTCTTTTTTCTCTTCTTTCCCTGTCGATCCGCATGCCGCAACGGTTAACGCCAGAATCACGAAAATCGGGAGCTGGATTTTACTCCAAATGAACTTCAAGGTCTGTGTCATACTGTCTCCATAGCAACCAGATTTGCGCAACTGGATCTCTTCATGCATACTGGATCATTGTCCAACATTAAAATAGCTCGATCAAGCTATTTCTACTGAACGAGAACACCCAAATCATACCCTGCCGGACTCGAGACCGGAGTTTTTGACGCGAAACGGTAGTCAAACGGCCGGCAGCACGTTGTGATATGGATGCATCAAAAATTACGGCGCGACCTTCCATTTGAGTATTATTTGTATAACGAATCGGGTAAAATATTTCTCGACCAACTCATTCCCACACAGAGCGATTCATGACCCAATATGTCTGGTGCAAAAACGAAGAATGCAGGATACCCGCATTCCGATGCATCCTTTGCCGCATGGACTGCTACGAATTACGCGAGCGGGCCGGGGAGCCTGAAATAAGCCGGACGTTCGAGGTCCTGAGAAATTCCGGAAGATTCAAGGAGTACTTTATCATGAAGCGCAAGGACAACGTCGAGGTTATCCGGAACCAGCTTTCAGTTTTCGAAAAAGACAGGAAAAAGGAAACAATGGAAACAGCCGAACAGGAAAACGGCAACAATGTCTTTCTGCTGGAAAACGGGAGAATCCAACCATTTTCTGCGGATGAATACACTGCCTCCACTCTCTACAGAGCGGTTGACTCTTTCAGCGTAGAATGCAGGCTCGTTCGGCCGGAGGAACCCGGCAACATGGTTTTCGAAGGTAAAAGACCATCCAGGAAGACCACCCCCATCCTGGTGAAAAAAGACGGAGAGTGCGAGCTTGTGAGCTCCTGGGAAGAGCTGGAATCGGAGCCCTCACGGCTCGCAAATGCCCGCGAGGTCGTCGGGGCAATGGCCGTGAAGCAGGTATTCGTTCTGCGAAGGCAATAGGCTTGCCTTATTCAGACAGGGTTGAAGCGCCTCCGTCAAATCTGTTCACTTGAGCAGATCACACCTTCCTGCTGCACCCATTGAGCCGGTCGTGGCTCTTTGTGCGTCTCGCACCCCCTCGTGAGCTGCGCCACGTTGCGCGCTAAACAATTTCACCCGTTTGCCCGGGACATCCGGATGGAAATCCTTTCCCGTCTGGTGTATTTTAACCGGAAGGGAGGTTGGTTATTCTTTACCATGGATTTGAGATCGAGGACCTTCAAGATCGATCCGGCTGCGATCAGCCCGGAGGCTGTTGACCTGGCTGCCTCCGTATTGAATGACGGGGGGTTGGTGCTCTATCCGACAGAGACATTCTATGCGATCGGTGCCATGCCAACCAATGCGCGGGCGGTAAACAGGGTCTTTGCAGCAAAAGGCAGGGATTTCGGCAAGCCGCTGCCGCTCATTGCCTCTGACCGCAAAGCAGCCATGAGTGCCGCCGCCGAGTGGCCCGATGCGGCTGAAACGCTGGCGCGTTTATTTTGGCCCGGCCCTTTAAGTATTGTAGTTCCCGCCGCTCATTTCCTGCCGTCTGCCCTGCATGCGGGAACCGGCAAAATCGCAATCCGTGTTTCTTCACACCCGGTCTCATCTCTTTTGGCGCGGGTTGCGGGTGGACTTATCGTATCCACAAGCGCAAACACGGCAGGCGCCCCTCCCGCCGGCAAGCCAGGAAATATTGGGAAAGAACTCCTTCGGTTGGCCGGTGTCGTTCTCGATTCGGGAGAATTACCTGGCGCTTTGCCTTCGACCATAGTAGATGTTGCCGTCCGCCCGGCTGTACTGATCCGGCCTGGCATGGTCCCCTGGGATGAAGTGCGGCGGTCCCTGGAAACGAGTGCCCCAGAGCCTGGGGCACTGCAGCCCGGCCTTGAAATTGCGCGGAACCGATGAAGACAATGTACCTGCTGATTCCAGTTGGAATATTTTTGGCGGCGCTGCTGTGCGCTTTTGCGGCCTCCCGGCGATGGAGAAGGCTGGAGCGCGAGCATAGCCGCATTGTGCTGACGGGTGGCGGCACCGGTGGCCATGTCAACCCCGCGCTGGCCATTGCGGAGGGAGTAAAATCACGTGAGCCGGAAACCCGTTTTCTCTATATCGGCGTGAAAGACAAGGCCGAAAGCGTGATAGTCAGAAAGGCGGGCTTCGAGCTTCGATTCGTATGCTCGGAGGGGTATCCCGGCATTTACCCTTCCTTTCGGACCATTCGGTTTCTTTTCAAACTCGGCATCGGGTTCATTCAATCCGTTTTCGTTCTGACCGCGTTTTCACCGAAGTGGATAATTGCCACCGGCGGCTACGTAAGCGCGCCCGTCATAATTGCCGGGGTTGTGCTCAAGAAGCTGAAAATTGCGCGGGTGCGTATTTTCCTGCATGAGCAAAACAGCATTCCCGGCCAATTGAACGCTTTGATGGGAAGGTGGGCCGACAGGGTGCTTCTGACTTTTCCCCAGACCCTTTCTTTTTTCTCCAACGCTACCTTGGTAGGCTATCCGATACGCCACTCGATAGTTCCGCGCGCCCGGGAGGAGGCCAGAGCAAAACTGTCTTTCAAAATCCCTCCGGACAGGGACGTCATCTTCGCTTTCGGGGGTTCTCAGGGATCGCGCGCCATTAACCGCGCTCTGGTCGACGCTCTTCCTTTCCTTTTGCCGTATAGGGACAAGCTGTTCATTATACACGGCAGCGGCTTGGCCAAATCTTCGGATTACGACTCAACAGCGGACACGGACAAACGGCTCGAAACTTTGCTTAGCCCTGAGCAAAGGGCTTTACTGGATGGGTTTTATTACCGGCAGGACTATTTTCACGATATAGGCGACATCTATTCCGTAAGTTCCCTGATAGTTTGCCGAAGCGGCGCCGGAAGCCTGAACGAGATTTCCAGAATCGGAAAACCCGCTGTGCTCGTACCGAAGGAAAATTTGCCCGGCGACCACCAGATTATGAACGCCAGGGCGATGAAGAGTGCCGGGGCCGCCGAAGTGCTTTTTGAAGATACGGTTATGGAAGATGGCCTGCTTCTGGAAAAACTCGATGGGCGGGTCCTGGCCGAAAAGATCCTCTCGCTGCTCAAAGACCCGGCCCTGCTGAAACAGATGGGGGAAAGGAGCAGGGGTTTTCTCAGGAAAAAAGCCATCGAACGCATAACGAGCGAAATCTATGGGGACAATCGCTTTGCCGACGGCGACACCGGCAGAGGGACCCCTTTCAGGGACCTGCTCGGCAACACGCATCTCCTGGACCTGCTCTCAAAGGCCTACAATCGCTCCGGACGAAAATTTGACCCCGCCTCGACGCTCGACGACCCGGACGACCTGGCCTATTATCGGCACAGAGCGGCGGGACTTCTCAGCCATAAGCCATGGCAGGAACGCAATCTGGGCGTCAAGCTCATTGGTTTTACGCAATACGGGGAAAAGATTCCAACCCTGCTCAAAATGCTTGACGACAGAACCCCGGTCAGCACGCTAAACAGGTTTTTCGGGGGAGATTTTCAACAGGTCGGCTTCATCCGGAGAAATATCGTAAAGGCTCTCGAGGTCATGGACTATTTGGACCCCGAGGTGGAAAAACATCTGCTCTCCGCCCTTGAGGACCCATATTTTGAAGTGCGCGCTCAGGCATGCCATTGCGCCACTCATTTCGGTCCGTTTCTGGAAGGAAAGCGAAAATGGGTGCGCGCAATTTTGGACCGGCTGACGGATGATTGCTTCGAGGTCATAATCGAGGCCCTGAAAGCGCTTGGGGAGATAGGAGTAGACAGCAGGGCCGCCGAGGCGCTCCTTTCAATGAAAGAGTCTCACTACTGGCAGGTGCGCAACGCGGCGCTCCATGGGATCAAGCGGATGATAGAGCGCGGGGTGCTCGATCCATCCGAGGAATTACTCTCCAAAGTCTCATCTTTCATACTGACCTCGACGGACTTCCGGCCGCATTTCCAGATCAAGGAAACCTATGCGGCTATCCGGAATTACGTCAAATCAGACCACAAACCCGAGCAGCTTCCAAACCACAGATTCATTGCCCCGGATCATGTCGCCAGGAAAATCCAATGATTTACGAAATCTGCAATTATCTTCTGCCATTTTCCGAAACCATCTCTTTCTGCAGACTGGTGCACTACATAAGCTTCCGCGCCATAATGTCCGCGCTGACCGCAGTTATTCTCGTCTTCTTTTTCAGCAAACATTTTATCTTGTTTGTTCACAGACAATGTTTCCTCGATCAGGTGCGTGAGACCGGAGTCCGCTCCGCGTTTGACAAAGGCGGCACGCCGACGATGGGCGGAGTTCTCATAATCGGGGCCGTGCTCGTTTCAATGGCCATCTGGGGCAACTGGCGCAATGCATTCCTGCTCTGCTCGATGGCGGGAATGGTCTGGTTCGGCCTCCTCGGCCTCTGGGATGATGTCTCCAAGGTGCGCAGGAAAAGCGGGGACAAGGGGATATCCGAGCGCACCAAACTTATGCTTCAGAGTCTTTTCGGCCTTATTTTTGCCTGGATTTGCGTCGGGCCCTTCGCCCCACTCGGCAGCACCCTTGCCACAAAGGTTTTTATTCCGTTCTATAAATATCCCCTGATCGACATTGGCCCCTGGTTCTACGGGTTGTTCATATTTGTTTTCGTGATCTTTGTCTCAAACGCCGTAAACATAACAGACGGCCTCGACGGCCTTGCCATCATGCCCTCTATATTCGTTCTGACCGTCCTCGGCATATTCGCTTATGTGGAAGGCAACCGCATCTACTCCGGCTATCTTTATTACCCATATCTTCGCGGCGCGGGCGAACTGGCGGTCTTCGGGGCCGCTTTCGTGGGAGCGGGCCTCGGGTTCTTGTGGTACAATGCCTATCCTGCCCAGATCATTATGGGCGATACCGGAGCGCTTGCCATCGGAGGCACAATGGCTGTAATATCGGTGCTTCTGAAGCAGGAGATGCTTTTCCCGCTGCTCGGTGCTCTGTTCATCACGGAAGCCCTGAGCAGCCAGCTACAGGATAAGATAGGCGTTAAGTGGATCGGCCGGCGGATTTTCTTCCGCGCCCCTCTGCATCATAATCTGCAACACAAGGGGATCGCCGAAACAAAGGTTGTAATCCGCCTCTGGATCGTTGCGGGTATTCTGGCTCTCATCTCTCTTGCCACTCTCAAGCTGCGTTAACCTCTTCCGGACACCCGTCAATCCGTTTTTCATTTTTGAATTCTTCAGAGCAGTGGAGAAAACGGGAAATGCCCTTTCGCAGAATAAGTGAAGCTATCACAACTTTTTACACGCCCTTGAAATCCCATCTTTTGGCAATGCTCAGCCCTGCTCCGGAAAAGGAAGCGGCGCGAAAAAACCGGGTCTGTTGCGACCTCTCCGACAAGAACACCTTCTTTGCCTGGCAGCGAAACCACATGGCAAATGAGCGCACCTTTCTCTCATGGTGCCGCACCGGGATCTCGCTGATCGGATTCGGTTTCGTGATCGAGCGCTTTGACATTTTGATCCGTGAAATGCGCTTCATTGCGCTCCCCGGCGCCGATGGACACCTTAGCCATGTGCCCACCACGAGGTATATGGGGATGATCGCCCTCGGCCTCGGCATGGTCATCATCCTCCTTGCCGGATGGCGCTTCTTCTATATCCGGAAACACATAGACACCGGCTCAACGGACTTTTCGGTACTGCCTGACACCTTTCTTTTGAGTTCGGTCCTTCTGACAGTCGCGGCAGCCTTTGTTTTCTTCGCTTTCTATTTCTAGGGGCTCGTCCACAACAAAGTACTCCAGCGTCAATCCAGCAGACCAGGGACAACGGGGGAGGCCATGAACATTCTTATAGTCGGCGCGGGGGCGCTCGGAAGTCTTATCGGGGCGAGGCTTTCAAAAACGAGCGCATCCGTTTCTCTTTTCAATACAAACCACGCTCACATGCAAGCCATACGGAAAAAGGGACTGGATATTGAGGAACTCGACGGGAGTGTGAGCAATAACCGGCTGGAGGCCTGTTACGAAGTTCAGAAAGTCCCCCCCCGCCCCGATCTTGCGCTCGTAATGGTGAAGACATACTCCACCGAAGAAGCCGTATCGCTTGTCCGCCCAATCTGTTCGCCATCCACCGTTTTTCTTACGCTCCAGAATGGAATAGGGAACTGGGAGCGGATAGCCGAAATTGCAGGCGAGAAGTCCGTGCTTGCCGGCAGCACCGCCCAAGGCGCCACTTTGCTCGGCCCCGGCCGCATACGCCACGGCGGAAATGGTCCTACTTACATCGGCGAACCCCGCGGACCGGCTTCGGAGCGGGTCATCAATGTTGTCGAAGTTTTCCGGGAATCCGGGCTGGTGACTGAGCCCAGCAGTAACGTAGAGCGTCTCATCTGGGAAAAGCTGGTAATCAACGTTGGCATAAACGCGATAACGGGTTTGACAGGCATCAAAAACGGTTTGATCGCGCAAGTGCGGGAGGCAACCGAACTATGCAGCCAAGCCGTCCTGGAGGCAATAGCGGTTGCCGGGGCGAACGGCTTTACGATTGGCGACGAGATGGTTCAGCGCGTGATCGAGGTGGCCAGGGCCACAGCGCGAAATCGCTCTTCGATGGGACAGGATGTGGATAAAAAAAAGAGGACCGAAATCGATGCCATAAACGGAGCCGTTGTCCGCTTTGCCGAAAAGGCCGGCATTGCCGCGCCGGTCAACAGAACCCTGACGGCGCTGATCAAAATCCTGGAAACACGCTACATGGCTGGAAACGCAGGCACGAATACTTGACGGCGGGATGCGGAGACGCGGAGCTAAAATCTAAAATCCCAAAATCCCCATGCTGCTTTTTGCCGCTTCTATTACCGTTTCTATTGCCGTTTCATTTGCCGCTTCTGGATGCCGTTTGGCGCGGCTAAACTTTTCGCCGTAGAATTGAACTGAGGAGAGAAGTGATCTTTGAGAGTTCGCTGGCGAAATGGATCTCGGTTCGTTTCCCGGAATTCGCGCTGAGCCGGCAGACTTGGGCACGAGCAGTCCTGGTTCAACATATATTAATGAATTCAATCTGTTACAAATAAGGCGCGATATTTTCTCACTGCTTGAGGCATCAAAAATTCACATGTAGTGAAATCAATAACTTACGGGAGTCTCACCTGCATTTCACCTGAATTTGCAGGAGACGTTTCCACCTGTGAAAAAGGGGCGCCGCTCACCGCGTTCTTTGACAAAAAAATAGTCTCTGATCTAACTCTCGCTCCCCATTATTCACTCCCCCTTCCCCTTATTGCTTGTCCAAAACTCACGATAGTATATAATCCCGCCGCCAATTTGGGGGAAATGCTCAGTTTTGCTCGCATTGCCTCCGCACAATCTGCCGGGCAGGCCTTGCGCCGCTCGAGTCAAGAAAAAGGAGAGCAACATGATCAAAAAAGTGACTGTTCCTGAGGTGATGGCCGCCAAAGGAAAACGCAAACTCACCGAACTGACTGCATACGACTACCCTACGGCTTTATGGGCGGACAAGAGCGGAGTCGATATGCTGCTGGTCGGCGACTCTCTTGCGATGGTGGTTTTAGGCCAGGAGGATACGCTGTCGGTCGGGATGACTGAAATGCTTCATCACACCCTGGCGGTCAGCAGGGGTGCAAAACGTGCCCTTGTCATCGGCGATATGCCATTCATGTCGTACCAGGGGAGCGTGGAACAGGCGCTCATGAATGCGGGCCGTTTTTTGAAAGAGGCCCGAGCGACCGCCGTAAAACTCGAGGGTGGAGCAAGGGTCGTCCCGCAGGTGAAAGCGATGGTGGAGTCAGGGATTCCGGTCCAGGGGCATCTTGGCCTCACCCCGCAAAGTGCTGCGCAGTTTGGAGGCTTCAAGGTGCAGGGCAAATCGGCGGAAGCAGCAAAGAAGCTAATCGATGACGCGCAGGCGCTTGCCGAAGCCGGCTGTTTCAGCATTGTCCTGGAGGCGATTCCTTCTCCCATTGCAGAAATGATCACGCAAGCGGTCCAGGTGCCCACTATCGGCATAGGAGCCGGCAAGTCCTGCGACGGACAGGTGCTGGTCATTCACGACGTCCTGGGACTTTTCGACAGGTTCGTGCCCAGGTTCGTAAAGCAGTACGCCAGGTTTGACCAGCAAATTATCGAAGCCCTCGTCAAATACAAAGAAGAGGTGGAGCAGGGAATATTTCCGGGCCCTGAGCATGCGTTCATTATTGACGAAAATGAAATGAAGAAGTTGGAAACGAACTAGAGATACACACAGGGCGGAAGTTTCCAATGCCTGCCGATTAGGAACTGCTGACGCTTCCGCCCTTTTCCCTTCAAAAGAAAAAACTCAAATACAGTGCTTCCCCTTTGCAATTACTGTTAATACCTGATTTCAAAGTCAACACGCCGGAGCTAGATTTCTTCTCAGTTGTCCCGCCTCAAAACCCCAGTTAGTCCCCTCGACGTGTCCTACTAACGAGAGTCAGGAGCCCCCCCTCCTGGCTCTTCTTTCTTTATCGGATTGGCGCCTTTTAATGCCCCCCGGGTAACCGCTCCCGGAGCAGGAGCACACACGGAGCGCCGTCGGCGCGGGCCGGTTCCCGAGGAGTACCCCGCCCCGGTACAGCCGGCTCGAGGGCAATTCCCGGCATTCAACCGGATCTGACGCAGCCACAGGTTTTTGCCTGTGCGATGCAGGAGCAGCTATTCCCGGACAATGCTCTCAATAACCACCGGCTTTACGGGTACATTTTGAAATTGACCGGAATTTGCGGTCGCCACACCCTTTATCTTGTTAACAACATCCATTCCACTTACAACCTTGCCGAAGACCGCGTACCCGAAACCGCTCGGTGAATTGTCCCTGTGGTTAAGAAAAACGTTATCGGCAACATTTATGAAGAATTGACAGGTTGCGCTGTCAACCACATTGGTCCTCGCCATCGCGATGGTCCCGTTATCGTTTTTCAGGTCGGCGCTCGCTTCGTTCTTTATAGGGGTGTGAGTCGCCTTCTGTTTCATGTCGGATGTGAATCCGCCTCCCTGTATCATGAAGCCGTCGATCACCCGGTGGAAGATCGTGCCGTTGTAGAACCCTTCATCTACATACTGAAGGAAGTTCTTTACCGTTTCCGGCGCCTTGCGGGGCCACAGCTCGATTCGAACTGCGCCCTCGGAAGTCTTCACAACGACCACCGGGTTCGCAACTGGGGCGCCTTCCTCAGGACCTGCCGCCCAGGAAACGCTCTGCCACCCAAGGGCACAGCATGAGACGAACGCTAGAAAGAACGTCTTACCAAGAAAAATCATCGAAAACTCCTTCCATAATGTTGAATGTCATGGACACCCTTAACCGGTCTTCCGCAAATGCGCTGGCGCGCGCCGGACCGCTGCTTTGCGGCGGCCATTGACATTGAAGCCGCGCTCCCGCATATTTGATTTGCCGATAATGGCGCCCCGCTGAGTGAAACAGAATCGAGCCACAAAACTAATGACAAAAGAACACATCACAAGAGGCAGAACCGCTGAGAACCTCAAGGCCGCCGCCCGGCGGTTTGCCCCGGCCGGAATTACCACAATTAGTGAGTTCGGGACCGGGAACGTGAACGACACCTTTCTGGTGTCAACCGGTTCGGGCCGGGAAAGCCGTTTCATTCTTCAGCGCGTAAATCGACATGTTTTTTCCAGACCCGAACTGATAACCGAGAACCTGCGCACCCTAATGGCACACTTATCAATGCGGGCGGGCCAAAATCATGTCTCCGGCCACCGATGGGAATTCCCACGCCTTCTGCTCACGGACGATTCCAACGATCACTGGATCGACCCGGATGGTTTCTTCTGGCGCGCTCTGAGTTTCATAGAAGACTCCCAATCTTTCGACACCGTCCTGGACTCCGCTCATGCAGTGGAAATCGGCCTTGCCGTCGGGCTGTTCCATCAGCTTGTAAGCGACCTTCCGGCCTACAGGCTGAAGGATACTCTGGAAGGCTTCCATATCACTCCCCTCTACCTGCTCCGGTACGAAAGAGCCTTTGCAATACACGGCGCGCCATCATCCCCCGATGCTGCCTTCTGCGTGGACTTCATCCACCAGCGCAAGAATTTTGCCCCGGTCCTCGAAAACGCCAAAGCCGAGGGGATTCTGCCGTTGCGGATAATACACGGAGACCCGAAGGTGAGCAACGTAATGATGGATACCCGCACGGGGCTGGCGGTGAGTCTGGTGGATCTGGATACCGTCAAGCCGGGGCTTGTCCACTACGATATAGGGGACTGCCTCCGCTCGTGCTGCAACCCGCTTGGAGAAGATCCCGACTCTCCAGACCTGGTCCGATTCGAGCCGGAACTCTGCCGAGCCTTGCTCCAGGGCTATTTTTCGGTTGCCAAAACCTTTCTGACTCAAAGCGACTGCGACTTCATCTACGACTCAATTCGCCTTATAACCTATGAACTCGGGGTGAGGTTCTTTACGGATTACCTTGAAGGCGATGTCTATTTCAAGGTGAAAGACCGCAAACATAATCTCCGAAGAGCGCTTGCCCAGTTCCGTCTCGCCGCGAGCATAGAATCTCAGGAAAAGACCCTGCGGGCAATTATCCATGAAGGGGCGAAAGGCTGACGCGGAGATGCCGGGAAAGGATTCATTTTTTAAAAGGGTGGCGCTATACGACTCGATTGTATCTTTTCCCTGAGTTCGCGCTATGGTACTCAAGGCGGACTTCTGCCGCGTGATCACCTTTTATCGATTGTATTCCGGACCATAATTCGTGGGAGATTGTAACCTTGCCGATCATCATGCAATCGACCTATTGCCCTCCTCCACTCTTCTCGAATCCTCATGTCCAGAGCGTCTTTCCCAGCGTGTTTCGCAAGGTGGACGGCGTTTGCTACCGGAGGGAACGGATTGAAACTCCGGACGACGACTTTGTCGATGTGGATTGGTCAAGAGTCGGCTCTCATCGAGTGGCTCTGGTTTTACACGGATTGGAAGGCGATTCCGGCCGGACGTACATGCGCGGCATGGTGAGGGGCTTGAACAGGCAAGGCTGGGATGGCGCAGCGATGAATTTCAGGAGTTGCAGCGGCGAATGCAACCGGGCTCTCCGTTTCTATCACAGCGGCGACACCGAAGATATTCACACGGTGCTGCAGCACATTGTCGAATTGAAGGAATACGCGGAAGTTGCTCTGGTGGGATTTAGCATGGGAGGAAATGTGATTCTCAAGTACCTGGGGGAACAGGGCGCTCGTTTGCACTCGCGGGTGAAAAAGGCCGTGGCATTCTCGGTGCCGTGCGATCTGGCATCCAGCGCCCGGGAACTCAGCAGGCTTTCAAACAGCTTCTACCTAAGGCGGTTTCTCGGAATGCTGCACGAAAAGATCCGCATGAAAATGCAACTCATGCCCGGCCGGATCACCGACCAGGGGTATGAGGACATCAAGACCTTCAAGGACTATGACGACCGCTATACCTCCCCGATTCATGGGTTCGCAGGTGCGGAAGATTACTGGGCCAAGGCGTCGAGCAAGCCTGGCATCCCGCGCATTACCATCCCGACGCTGCTGGTCAACGCAGCGGACGATCCTTTTTTAGCCAAGCCCTGCTACCCCATCGACGAGGCGCAAGCGAGCGCTTCCTTCTTTCTCGAAATCCCCGAGCACGGAGGGCACGTCGGGTTTGTCGCGTTCGGACCCGAGGGCGAGTATTGGTCGGAAAGACGAGCCGTTTCGTTCCTCAACGAGGAGTCTGCCGGAGGACAATAGCCCTTTCGAAAGTGAGCTATTGGTCCGCCTGTTTTCTCAGGCTTCTCCATAAGACGGGCCAACTATCCGGCGGAACACCCTGACATTTTTCCAGGGCAGAATATTCCGAAAGTTCGAAACTCTTGCCTGTCCAGACATAAATGCCGGCCGCCCCACAATCACCCAGCCCTCTGCCCTTGGCGAAGAAACCGATTGAACCGGTTTCTTTGTCAAAGCTTGCCATCGTAAGTTCATTAGCGGTGGAGGGGTCTTTTACAGAACGTCCGGGTTCCTTAAAAGCAACCGGGGAAGCTTGCAAAAAGTTTCCATTTTCAACAATCCAGAATTGCGTCGATTCCTGATAGGCTCCCCTCATGCACGAAATTCCGACCAACGCCAAAGATGGGCTTAATCCGTCAACGGTGTCATCCTCTGTTAAGCGATTTTCGGTGAGATCATCACATTCTGCGCCCTTGCCCTGTTTCAGCAAAACTTTACGCAGTTTTTTCGCAAGGGTTGGGTCGGCTTGCAAATTAGAAGGCGGCTTGGCGGCAACGACAACCGGCAAGGCAGGAGGAGACGGTACGGACGAAGCTGGTTTGGCGCCGGCGCGGATGAGCGCGGTTTCGGTATCGACACGGCCCTGGACATCGTCAATCTTAAGCAGGGCTGCAACCGCGCCATTCAGAGATATAACGGCCTTCATCTTTCCGTCGATTGTTGTTAACTGTAATGCACGGCCGTTGCGCAAACCTGCGATAAAAGGCTTTGCCTCTTCGGCGGCAATTTGAAAAGATGTAACCTCATCATCATTGGTTGCCGCTTTTCTTGCTGGATTGATACCGCTGACGGGTTTTCCATCAATCGTAAGTTGAGCGTCCGTAACAGACAATTTTTCATCGAAATGTTGTAAGACAATCCTGATATTGGCCGCATTCGCCGGGCCGGCTAAGCGGTCGATACGGATATAGCCTGTTACATCGGCATCATCCGAAGAAAATCCAAGTGCTGAACACCCATTGATATTGTCACACTCAACCTCCCAATCCTTGAAAGTGGCGGCAAGGCCGCGGAATGGCCAAAGGCAGACACAGAGCGCAACAATAAAACCACAGACAAGAATCCGAACCGATATGGATGATCGCATTTTATCCCTCGAAGGCAGTAATTCCAGGATTTCTCCGAACGGGCACAACGGCGCGCCGGCTTTCTTTCCTCCGGCAATTGCTGTGTAACGTGTATTAAATTCCAAGTATCCTACAAACAGTAAAGTGTGTCAGCCCCTTTTTTGAGAGTTCCGCCCATTCAAAAACCGGATTTATGGTCCGAGTCGGAGTGCTGCTCCCATGACCGGCAGTGAGGGTGAGTGTCTCCCTGAAATTGACTTTCTTCATGTGCAATCAGCCGAGTGTGGATCTTACCGCCGCGAGGTGCTGCGAAGTCTAAATCAATTGACCTTCACTTCAACAAAGCTGCCCCACGCCGACTTGGCATGGTGCCGAGACCACTTGCCCATGAAGGCGGCATAGCAATACCGGCATCCATGACCGCATCCGATGTATGGATTGATCACATACTCCACGCCGGAAATCTTCGACTTTGTCAATGCAGTCTTTGCTCTGATTTCCACTATGTCCATGGAATGTTCAAACACCTTTTGATTCGCCTGATCATAACTCAAAAAAAGCGGGGCCTGGTAGTTGCATCAACCGATGAAGTGGAGTTATCGTGTAAGAGGGAATTGAACTCTAAGTCGAACATGCCAGGTTTGGCTAATTTTAGGGTAAAACATGGCCAGAGTATATTCATTAGAGGGCGTTATTCCGGTGATCGACCCTTCTGCTTTCGTTCATGCAGAGGCGGTGTTGATCGGTGATGTGATTGTTGGGCCGGGCTGCTATATCGGTCCCTGCGCAAGCCTGCGAGGGGACTTTGGCCGGATCAGGATCGAGGCAGGTGTTAATATCCAGGATACATGTGTAATCCACTCATTTCCAGAAGTCGATGTGGTGATTGAGGAAGATGGACACATCGGGCACGGTTCGATAATACATGGGTGTATCATCAGGAAAAACGCCTTTGTCGGAATGAACGCGGTGATCATGGATAACGTGATAATAGGCGAAAATTCCTGGGTTGCTGCTCTATCTTTCGTCAAGGCCGGCATGTTGGTTTCTCCTTCCACGTTGATTGGGGGGGCTCCCGCAAGGGTGATACGGGAGTTGAGTGAAGGAGAGATTGCCTGGAAATCGACATCCACCAGACTTTATCAGCGGCTTGCAATACGATCCGCAATAACGATGAAACCTGAAGAGCCCCTCCAATACGAGGAGCCGAATCGAGCCCGCGTTCAGGCATCCCGCGCGGAGCAGGTGTCTTTGGATATCTTGAGAATGAAGGCAACGCATGGCGGCGATTGAATTGCAATAGCGCGTGGTTCCAGCCTGGCTGTCCCTGGGGACCACGAACTCCCGTTTTCCTCCTGCGCAACGTTTTTCAGGAGAGCGCATTGAAACCGGAATTATCCGACCTGCAGCGTCAGGTTCAGAAAAACTGTGATATATCGGACGCCCGGCACGCCGGGGTGTACTCGCTCTGCGGCCTTCTGCTGAGGATGCGGGACCTGTACAAGTGGGAACACCGGATGGTCCCCTGGCAGGAGCCCAAACCGGCCGATCTTATGGGGTGGATGGAAGACAGAGAGCAATATTGGGAGGAAATTATAGAGGAAGAAATTGCGCCGGTTGTCCTGGGCGGAGAGCGTTTCGATCCTTACGACATGGATGGACTAAACGACCGGATGCGTCCGCTGGGTCTGGTCTACGGGGCGGGCTACGGCATCGGAATGAAACCCACATTCTTCCTGGCTGAGTGCGCCGAAACGAGTTCGGTGGGCGGGCTGAGAATCGACGTGGTAAACCGGGAGCTTGCCCGCGACATCTTTATGACCCCGGCAATGCGGCAGGGAGACCAGATATTCGCCAGGCGGTCGTGCATGCTCTTTTTCCTGTGGGACCATATTCTTGAGGCGCGCCCCTCTGCGCGGGAAGCCACGGATTTCGCCCTTGCCCGGTACGGGGTGGATCTCGATGAAGTCCGCCGCAACCCGGCGCACTTCGGGGATCTGCTGGAGCGGATCGCGGAGCGGGAACTTGAAACCTGGGTCTACCACGAAATCGGAGAGGTGTTGGAGACCGGCTTCGACAGCGGCCACTGGCAAGAACTGGTCTCGACCTATGCGAACACCCCGGTCGAAATCTTTGCCCGAGTGCTGAAAGACGTTCTTGCGGACACCCACTCGGAAGGGTTGCTCGGCCACATCGTGCGAAACCGCGTAGAATCCTCCCTCGGGTTCTACGTCGCCTTTCAGCGCGCCATCTCGCGGGCGGTCTTCCCGGAAATCCGAGATGCCTTCTTCCAATTCCGGCAAACCGGCGACTGGAACCTGATCGAGGCGGCCCGAGAATCCGGACGGATGAACATGTACCGGCACGCGGCCGCCCTCACGCGGCTCCATCGGGAAGCGCAGGCCTCAGGGACCGACAGGGCGAGGGTTCGTATCATATCGGAAATTCTCGAACCCCTGGGTATCGTCAGAGGCGGCGGCGAGTAAGACCTGCTAAGAGCTGCTCTTGAGAGGTTATTTAAGAAGCCCCTCAACCTTTTATAGTAGAGCAGGTGGAAAAGATAATTTGGGTACCGTTCGTCGAGGCGGGGGCGGGTCTATCGTATACCGATATTTCCAGACCGGACCTCAGCACAAATTTCGAGTTCAATGTCCAGGTCGGTACGGGGATCGGATACTTCTTTAGCAACAACACGGCATTGACTTTTCAAGCCAGATTTCTCCATGTCTCCAATGCGGGAATTGAAGATCCGAACTACGGTGTAAACACGGCGGTATTTCTGGTCGGCCTTAGCTGGTTCCTCTAACCGATCTCGAAAGATTCAGTCCCGTCGCCGATTATTTCTTTCCTGAAAATGAACGGGAGCCCTCCGGCCCCCGTCAAAATCTCTCAGAATAAGGTGAATTACTCTGAATCAGGCGCTCTTTCCAACCGGTTTTACCGACACCACATTTTCTCAACCCACGGTATTTACGGATTCAGGCTTTTTCCAGAAAAGTCTAAATACCCATATCTGGTAAATGATTACAATCGGAACGAAAATCAGCGCCACCGCAAGCATGATTTTCAGCGTCAGGGGACTGGACGACGAGTTGAACGCATTCAGACTAAACGCCGGGTCGATGCTCGATATCAACAGGTTGGGGTACATTCCGGTTACCCCGAAAAGGGTTACGGTGACAATGAATACAGCCGAAGAGACCCACGCCTTCAACCATTGCGCACCGCGAATGAAGAAGAAAGTGCCGAGAAGCGCCACTACGGCAGCCAGCGGAATTAGGAGCAGGACCGGAGCCCGTAAATAATTAGTGTAAAGACCCGTTGCCGGGTAGGTTGCCACAAGAAAAAGGACAGCCACAACCGCAAGCGCGAACCAGAGTTTCCCCGCCAGTCTTTCGGCCCTTTCTTTCAGGTCGCCGCTGGATTGCAGGGCCAACCACAATGCGCCGTGCACCGCGAAGATCAACACGAACAGAACGCCGCCCATGAGTCCGTAGGGATTCAACAGGGAAAAAAGCGTCCCCTGGTAGATACCGCTCTTGTCGATCAATATCCCTTTAAAGAGGTTAGCGAAGGCCACGCCGAACAGCAGTGCCGGGCCGAAGTTTCCGATCCACAGCATGAGATCCCAGAACTTCTTCCAGCCTCCTGACGAGAACCTGGACCTGAACTCCATTGCCACCCCGCGCACGATCAGGCAAAACAGGATCAGGAGCAGGGCCGAGTAGAGGCTGCTGAACATCACTGCGTAAGTTTTCGGAAAGGCAGCGAAAGTGACTCCGCCTGCGGTTATGAGCCAGACCTCGTTGCCGTTCCAGAAGGGTCCCATGCTGTTGTAAATACCGCGCCTGTCTGTTTCGTTTTTTACCACAAACGGCGCCAGAGTCCCAATCCCGAGATCGAAGCCGTCAAGGGTGAAATAGACGGCCCACAAGATTCCCCAGAGCGCAAACCAGATCGTCTCAAGCATACCCCACCTCCTCATCGCCCGACTCGGTCAGGGCCGTTTCGGATGCCGGCCCCTTCTTCGCTTGGCTCCATATCAGATAGTAAGCCACTAAACCGAGAAAAGTATAGACAAGCACGAATGCGACTAGAGAAACCGCCACCTGAGAAGCTGCTATGGGGGAAACAGCATTCGCGGTCTTCATCACTCCGTAAACGACCCAGGGCTGCCGTCCTATCTCCGCAAGCATCCAACCGAATTCGCTCGCTATATAGGGTAACGGAATGGAAAAGAGAAAAAGCTTGAGCAGGGCCGGCCTTTCCTCGATTGTGTCGCGCTTTAACCACCCGATGATTGCAGTGATGAGGAAAAAGAATGCCAGGGTTATCATCACCCGGAAGGACACCGTCGAAATGGTCACCGGCGGCCTTTCTGAAGGCGCAAAATCCTTGAGGCCTTTGACCTCGGCGGAGAAATCGTGAAACGCCAGCATGCTCAGGGCGCCCGGGATTGCTCCGAATTCCACCAGATTGCGTTCATGATCCGGGTCCGGAATGACCACGAGATACTGGGGGGCCGATTTCGTTGTCTGCCAGACCGATTCCATTGCCGCAAACTTCGTGGGTTGCAGCTTGGCCACTTCACCGCCGTGCATATGCCCCTGGACAACTTCTACAATTGAAAAAATCAGTGCAAAACTGACGGCCAGACGAAACGATTTCTTAAAAAACGAAACTTCATTCTTCTTTAATAAATGCCACGCACTGATGCCCATTACAAAAAATCCGGAAAGTATGTAGCCGGCTGAAATCGTGTGCACGATCGTATGCCATGCAAACGGCTGGGTCACGATGGCGGTAAGGCTGTCCAGCTCGGCGCGGCCGTTCCTGATGACAAAACCGACAGGATGTTGCATCCACGAGTTGGCGATCAGGATCCAGACCGCCGAAAGGTTCGAGGCCAGGGCCACGAGCCAGATCGTCACCGCGTGTGCTTTGGGTGACAACCGTTTCCATCCGAAAGCCCACACGGCAATAAAAGTCGATTCCAGGAAAAACGCCACCGTTGCTTCGATAGCAAGCAGAGAACCGAAAATATCCCCGACGTATTCCGAGTATCGCGACCAGTTTGTCCCGAACTGGAACTCCAGCGTTATGCCCGTGACTACCCCGATTGCAAAATTAATAAGAAAGATTTTGCCCCAGAAACGGGCCATGTTTCTGTACTCTTCATTTCCGGTCCTGACGTAGGCCGTCTCCATTAAGGCAAGCAGGACGGAAAGACCGAGGGTCAGCGGCACGAACAGAAAATGAAAAAATGTCGCCGCTGCGAACTGGAGCCTGGATAGCATAAGAACGTCCATATGCTTTCTCCTTTAATGTAATTGGATTCAATGCAATTGAAATCGCATCCCGGCGGCTCGCGGGACGCCTTGACCGGCCATAAATCCGAACTCTGTGCGGAACCACCGATAAAATGAGTATTTCTGCTGAACATGCAATGCCTTGCAGGCCAAATTCACATCCCTTTACCTGATTTTGCCTCGGAGCCACACTATCTGGTTTTGAGTTCGGGGTGACTATTCATCCCACTACGGAGAAGGCTTTTGCGCCGGAACCACAGACCGGGCAGACTTCCGGGGCTTCAGCCGAGCACGTATATCCGCAGACCGAGCAGACGTAATAATCAGTTTCCTCCAGCGAGCCCATCTTTTCGATTGCCTCGCTGTAGAGCGATGCGTGTTTAACCTCCACGGCGTTGGCATATGAGAAGCTCCTCTTGGCCGCGGGATTATCTTCTTCCTCAGCCTTTTGGATCATCGGAGGATACATCTCACTATATTCGTAAGTCTCGCCGGCAATGGCGGCCTTCAGGTTCTCCAGGGTTGTCCCGATCTCACCGAGGGTTCTGATGTGAGAAAGCGCATGAACGGTCTCGGCTTCAGCAACGGCCCGGAACAGCTTGGCCACCTGGCAATGGCCTTCCTCCTCCGCCCGTTTCGCAAAAGCCAGATATTTGCGGTTCGCCTGCGATTCCCCCGCAAATGCCTGAAGCAGATTCATCTCGGTCTGAGTGCTGTTTTTCATTTTCGATCTCCTGATTAGAATTTTTCTCGTTTATTCTGTCCGACATCCACCGCAATCCGAATTCCCTGAAATTGCTCCGGCCTAGACGGATTTGTTCTCTTCCGTCCGCCGACCTTTCCTGATGTGATTTTCCCTCTCCTGTTCGGCAACCTTTCTGATCTTGAATGCTGCGTCCCTAAGAAGCCCGTACAGGATTCCGCAGCCCACATCCTCCCTTGCCTCGTCACCAAGATCGGCCAGCTCAACCATCGTTTCGGTCAACTGGAGTACCCTCTCGAGTATTTCATCGCATTTCTTCATCTCGTTCCCCATAGAACAGATTTGATCTTCCTAGTGGCAATGACCGTACCATTTCTTCACCTGTCCAGAGATTTAAATTATGCTGTGTTCTCAGCAACTTACAAAATGCAAAATTTGCCGGAAAAAGCGGGAAACATTTACTGAGACACTTTTGGGACAATCACTGACGTGAACCATAGATTGCGAATTGGGTCAGTTCAAGCCTGGAAGCCGAAATCAGGCCATCTTAGCGTCTCGTGACACAATTTGAGACATATCTGTATCATGAGACAGGAGAAATGGGCGGGTAGTGGGTCATTTTGATTTTCCTGTCGGACAGGAATTGTTAATTCGTTTTTCTCCGCCCCGATTTCGTCTTAGGGGGAGAGTCCGCTTTTATTGATTCCAAGAGATGCTTATCAATTAGTCCAGCCTTGAAACCCTGCATCACAACGAAAGGCTGCATAAGAGGATTGGTAAATCGAAATCTATAGCGACGGATTTTGCCAATCTTGGTGAGGATTGGTCCTCTATCTGGATCACAGAAGTCATTAAGATGCCTTGAAAATCCAGGTACTTCGTAATTTTTCCCCATTATGGCACTTAACGGCAGGCTAACATCTGCAGCAAAAAAATAACCCAATTCATCGGTTTGAGTCAATGCACACGCTAATAGCACCTGTGCAAAAATAGTATCCTTCCTGGGGCTGGTTATGGCTTCATGGTAAGCACTTTGTATAGTTCTTTGGGCCTGCTCCAAGGCCTTGGATATTGCAGCTTCTACGTGCTGCAATGCGATCTTTTTTGAATGTGATTGTACTGCTTGCCTTACTGAATGTAACGCTAAAAGATGTGCATAATGTGGCAATCCTTGGCATAAAAGCGTGATGTGATGTCTCGCATCCGGCTCAATTGTGAGTTTAAGAATTTTAAGTCCACGTTCCAATAAGTCTTCTAATTCAGAATTTGACATACGCGGCATTTTAATCTGAACTAATGCACGCTCTATTGATAAATGTTCTTTTATTAAATCATTAACACTGTCTGCAACTCCAACCAAAATTATAGTAGCTGGTGTAGCATGGTCAGATAAAGTTTTTATGGTATCAGCAACAGCCGCTCGCGTCTCACTCTGTGAGATCCTGTCAAATTCATCAAGTATTATTAGCGGCTTGGATGTTGCAATTTTTGTTAAAACCTTTCTTACGGTCTCCGGTGTTATTTTATCGTCTCTATCGCAAACAGCTTTATACTCAAAAGCATCATTTGCTATAAAGCCAGGTTTTTTTGATTCTTGAGTTAAAACTATTTCCGAGAATACCTTATCCCACAGGTTGGAATAATCGTCTGAACTGTCGCAATTCTTCCGTACAGCAAGAAGATTTGTTCCACAGATCGTGACAACAATATTAGCAAGTGACGTTTTTCCAACACCCCGCTCTCCAAAGATGATTGCGTGTTGGCCTTTTTGATTCACCACGTCGAGTACTTGCACTAGTTCTTCAATTCTTCCAGCAAACAAATCACGTTCATCAACGGGAGCGGCGGGCGTAAAGACTTTCCCGGCCTTTATCGAGAGTTTACTCCACTCATCTTGTGTCATTTCCCCTCCTTTGATAAGTCAACGACCACCGACAAGGTCGGTGGTTTAGTCTGCTAATTAATTAAGAGTTTCATAAAATAAAACGCCTACTTTGTCAAGTAGGCGATGCAACGCTGTGACAACGGTGCAATTAAGTAAAATTATTCTGCCAACTTCGCAATATCTTCGATAGTCCAAAGACAGTCCGTAACCCTCGCCTCCATCGCAGGTGTAACCCTTAAGCTCTGGTGAATCCTCACAAAGTTATAATACATGAAATGCAGCGATACGGCATAAACGAGGTTCAAGACCTTTTTTGAAAAACCATTGGTTAGCCGGGTAAATCTTCTCATCCCCATCCTCATGGTCAGGTTTTGCCGCTCAACGTATGAGGTTGAAATATGGTCCGGGTCTGGATCACCCCAGATCTTGGTCTTGGTACTGCCCTCATACTTGGCCGGGCTATACCGCTTTTCGGCTTTCTGTTCGCTACTCTCCCCATATTTTTTAACGAGCATGGCGTAGTCTATATTTTCGTTGCCGAAGTTGGAGCCGACCGCTTCAATATACAACCTATGGCCATCAGTGGTAAGCTGAACTCGATTGGTCAACCTTGAGGCCAAATCGTTCGTAAATCTCAATGCTGTGTCAAGGTCTCTTCTTCCTACTTCCCAAGAAATCATCAGTTTGGTATCGGCACACATGCCCGTCCAGGTATATATATCGCCGTACCCAAACCGACCCTCTTTGTCATGGGGTACATTTTTTTGTTTGCAGTAGCAGAAAGCCCAAATCTCATCACACTGAACCCGCTTGCAGGAAAGGTTTCGCAGGTGTTCATCCTGATACTTTGAACAGGCTTCGCCAACTTCGCACAAGAGTTTGATAACCGTGTTTTTGACCACATCGCAGATGCGTGCGGTTGCCCGGATCGAATTGCCTTCAACGAGGCATTTCAAAATCTGTGTTCGCTTTTCGAGGCTCAGTCTGTTCATGGGGCATCTCCCGTTCAAGTTGGTCAATTCATAATGACCCTTATACTTGAGCGTTTAAGCATTGTCAAGGGAAATCGTCCGCCGCTTCGATTATTTTCTTGCCATAATGCAAGCATGATGCTATTTTATGCTTGCAACATGGGATAATGCAAGCATAAACGACTAATTTGGAGATGACCTGATGGAAAAAGAAGACACGCAAGGTAAGGCTATAGGCGGCAAAGCGCGGGCTGCATCACTAACACCCGAAGAACGTCAGGCTATTGCGAGGAAGGCGGCGGCGGCAAGGTGGATTGGGGATTTGCCTGTAGCTTCCCACGAAGGCGAATTCCCCATAGGGGATGCATTGCTGGCTTGTGCAAACCTGATGGATGGTCGACGCATTATCACTCAGGCAACATTCTTGAGGGCACTTGGGAGATCCCGCTCACCAAAGGCGGGAACGGGAGTTCTCAGCACTGTCGACGAGTTGCCGTTTTTCTTGCAGGCAAATGCTTTAAAGCCGTTTATTCCAGAGGACTTAGCATCGTCGACGAGACCAATTTTCTATAAAAACAAGGAGGGCAAGAAAGGGGTTGGTTATGATGCCACGCTGCTCCCGAAGGTGGCAGAGGTTTATTTGAGATTTAGGGATGAATGCTTGATTGAAAACGGTGAAGTCCCTAAGCAATATGCTCACATTGTGAGAGCATCGGACATATTAATACGCGGGCTCGCTCACGTTGGGATTATAGCTTTAGTTGATGCAGCAACGGGTTACGAGAAGGACCGTGCCAGAGATGAGTTAGCCAAAATACTGGAGGCATTCGTTGCGAAAGAACTTCAACCATGGGTAAAGGCGTTCCCATCGGAATTTTATGAACATATGTTCCGTCTGAGAGGTTTGCCGTATCCACCCAATGGAGTGAGACGACCACAATATTTCGGGCACCTGACAAACGACATTATATACCGGCGGTTAGCGCCCGGAGTATGGAGAGAATTAAAAAAGAAAACCCCCAAAACCGAAAGCGGGCGTCCCAAACATACCTTACATCAATTGCTAACGCCGGACTTGGGCCATCCGAAGCTAAAAGAGTTGGTGATTTCCGTAACCACAATAATGAAATTAAGCGACCGTTGGCATGATTTCAAATATAAGATGGATAGGGTGCATCCCGCATACAACGAGACCATGCTTTTACCCTTTGCGCTGAAGGATGATAACGGGCAAGGAATTTAATCTTTTGTTTTCCACCTTGCTTTTGCCGCTTTCCGGGCAATCTCTTTCCTCTGTTCGGGCGTGAGTTTTTCAGCCCTGGCTTTTCCGCCCTTTTTACCTCCAAGTCGCCCAAGCTCCACGGCGGCTTGATTTTTTTGTGGTCCTTCCGACTGCTCGGGTTTAGAATCAGAGGTAGCCTGCTCCGCTATGAAAGCGGCAAGCTGGTTTATGTCGCGTGGTGGTTTGGATTTTTTTGTCATGCCTCAATAGTAGCATGAGCGGTCAAGCATTTCAAGGGATGTGAATTTCAAAATAACCCACTACCAATGGGCGGGAAGTGAGGACTGTGAAGGAAGAAGCACAAATCATGAAGATCACCATGGACATGGCGTCCTGTAGTTACCGGGAGCCTGCCTACGGGCACCAAATAAACCGATTTCCGTCTTTTCCATAAAGGCGGCAGTGAGATTGTGATTGGATGATGATGTTTCCTAAGTTATCGAATGCATTTGTAAATCGCTTTTTGGGGAGTCGGATTTAAGAATACCATCCTTGTGACTTGGAACCGTAGGCGAAATCAGCTTGTCCAGACAATTGTTGGGGTCCGCAGTGAGCGCATGGTCCACACTGGCGCAGCTCCTGCGGAGCTATATTCATCGAAATCTTTGCTCCCGCTCCCTGCTTCTTGCTCACTGTTCACCGCACTTTCCCCCATTTTGTTCCAGGGGAAGCGTAACTATAAAGGAAGATCCTTCATCAGGAACGCTTTTGGCCGTAATGTTGCCGTTATGACCATCAACGATTCTTTTGCATATTGCAAGCCCTACTCCCGTGCCTTCATATTTGTCGCGTCCGTGCAAGCGCTGGAATGCTTTGAATATACGGTCGAGGAACACCTCATCGAAGCCTATCCCGTTGTCTTGGACGATGATTCGGCAACAAGCCTGCCCATTCAAGGTCTGTTTGCCGCAGTCCTCCGCATATATCTTTATGATGGGCCGCTCATTCTTGTTGCGGAACTTCAATGCATTTCCGATGAGGTTCTGAAAAAGCTGGCGCATCAGGCTCTCTTCAGCCTCGATGCAGGGCAGACATCCGATCTCTATCGCCGCGCCCGTCTCCTCGATCATCAGCTTCAAATCGGCCATTGCCTCCCGGATTGGCCTTATGAGTTCTATTTTTTGAAAAAATTCAGCTTTTTCCACTGATCGGGAATATTCCAGTGCGCCGCGTATCAGGCCGCGCATTCGATGTGCCGCGTTCTGCATTCTCCTTATGTGATCTTTTCCCTGAGTATCGAGCGAGGGGCTGCATCGGGTCATAACCAAGTCTGCAAACGTCTGAATTTTTCTAAGCGGCTCCTGGAGATCGTGAGAAGCAACGAAGACAAAATCCTGCAACTCCTGGTTGCTTTGCTCGAGTCTTGCCGAGTAGGCGCTGAGGGCTTCGGTCTTTTGCCGAAGCTCGTCCTCCACGCGCCGCCTCTCGGCGATTTCCGCAGTAAGCGCTGCGGTCCTTTCTCTGACTTTTTCTTCCAGCAGATCGTTGAGCAATCTGAGATTGGTTTCCGCCTCGATGAGTTCCTCGTTCTTGCGGACCGCGGTCTCGTAGGTTGCCAGCAGGATCTGAAGTATGTGCCTGACACTGGAGCTAACCCTGTAGGACCTGCCGGCAAACTCCAGCTCGAATGAGGGCAGCAGTTGATCTTCTTCCCCCGCCTGCCGTTCCTCTGAAAGCTCGTCTCTTATGTAGGAAACGAGGGAATCGGCATTATAGGGCTTTACCACAAAATTTCCCGCTCCACTCTCCAGTCCTTTCAGTATATCACCGGCATCCGAGAGATAGCTAAGCAGGATAACAGGGATGCCAGCCAGTGCTTCATCTTTCCGGATGGTTCGGCAGAGCTCATATCCGTCCATCTCAGGCATCACTATGTCGGTTATGACCATGGCGGGTCTGCTGCGCCTCAGCCAGGTTAGGGCTTCCCTTCCGTTTGCTGCGACCGCAATGCGGTAGCCGTATTTCTCCAGGGTAAGCTTGAGCTCCATTGCCTGAGTAGGACTATCCTCTACAAGCAGGATCTCATGGCTGCTCGCAGCAGTCTCTTGTGCAGAAGACATGTGGCAACTCCAAATACAAGATAGCGGCAGTACAAAGTGGGGTGCGACACTCTCAAAACCGGTTTAATGCACCCTCGTTCTTTGCTTCCTTCATTGTTTGCTCGTAAGCATCGATAAAACCGCTGTTATTTCATGGGGTGCAAGCACATGGATCGCCGCTCCCAATTTGATCGCCTCGCCGGGCATGCCGAAAACAAGCGAACTCTCCTCATCCTGAGCAATAGTTATCGCCCCTCTGTCTCTCATAGCCTTGAGTCCTTCTGCCCCGTCCCGGCCCATGCCTGATAAAAGCACTCCGGCCGCTCTGTCGCCGAATGCCCAAGCGACAGATTCGAAAAGGAACGAAATCGAGGGCCGCATACCTCCTATGGACGCCCCACCAAAAAGCTCGACCCGCCTGCCTTCCACGATGCCCATGTGGGCCTCGCCGGGTGCGATATAGACACATCCCGGCTGCAGGTTTTCACCCGTTATGGCGACATGCACGGGCAGTTTGCATGAATCTGCCAGCCACTTGGCAAAACCCTGCAGGAAGCCAGCGGCCATGTGCTGGACTACAAGAATCGGCACAGTAATATCGGCCGGTAAGTGTGACAGAATAGTCTTCAGAATTGGGGGGCCACCCGCGGAAGCGCCGATCGCTATAACTTCGATTTTACCTGGGCCGCCTGGTTTCCAATTGTCCGTGGCCGGACCAGGAGGAGGAGTTGCAGGGTAACGCATCGGCCAGCGCCTGATGACTTTCACCTCGGACATTAATTTTACCGTCTGAATGAGGACCCTCGCTGTTTGTTCATGATCCGGATGTCCGATGCCCGGTGGTTTTTGGACGGCGGCCACCGCGCCTTCCTCCAGTGCGCGAAATGTCGTAGCTACCTCACGGGGGTCAACGCTCACGCTTACTATGACAATAGGCGCCGGATGGGTCTCCATTATCCTGCGGGTAGCTTCATACCCATCCATCACGGGCATATTGATGTCCATGGTTACGACATCGGGCTTGGTTGCCTGCACGGCATGCAGGGCTTCCATTCCGTTGTTCGCCGTTCCAACGATATGTATAGCCGGATCGGAGCCGAGAATATGACTGAGAAGCTCGCGACCGACCGCCGAATCTTCCACAATCAGGGTCCTGATGCTCATATAAGTCTTCTGACAACCTCCAGTAAGTTGCTATGCTCGAAGCTGCTTTTAACAATATAAGCGTTTGCGCCCACATCTATCCCACGTTCTTTGTCTTCACGTGATTCCAGTGCCGTAACCAGCACAACGGGCAATTCCGAAAGATCTTTGTGCCCTCGTATTTTTGCGGTGAGTTCGAACCCGTTCATCCTGGGCATTTCCACGTCAGAGACAACCAGGTCGAATTGCCTGCTGCTTAACGCGGCAAACGCATCGGCGCCGTCAAAAGCGGTCGCCACATCGTAGCCTGCAGATTCCAGGATGCCTTTGAGCAGAGCTCTGGCCGTGATCGAATCCTCGACGACCAGAACGGACCTCCTCTTTCGAGTTTCCACGGTGGAAACGACGCCGGCGGGAGCGGCTTTTGAGGCGCTTATCATCAGATCTACAGCGTTCAATATAGGCGCCACTTTGCCGTTGCCGAGAACGGTGGCGCCGGAAATATTGCGCACTCGCGAAAGCTGGCTGCCAAGCCCCTTCACCAAGAATTCCTGCTCAAGGAGCACTTCATCAACCAGGAAAGCCATTTGCTTTTCTCCGGAAACGAGCATCACGGCTTCCATCGGGGAATTATCCGCCACGGGCCTCGCATCCCCCTTCTTTACCCCCAGCACGTCCGAGAGCCTTGCAACCGACACCGCCCGGTTTTCGTAAGAGATTGTCTCCCGGTTTTCCACGGTCTTAATTTGCTCTTTTCCGACCCTCTTAACCCTTTCGACATTTGAGGACGGAATGACGAAAAAGTGTTCACCAGCTCTTACGAGTACCCCTCTGAACGTAGCCAGTGTAAGAGGCACCACCATCTTGACTGTCGTTCCGATCTCCGCCTCAGTGTCAAGTGTAACGGCGCCGCCCAGTTTTTCGATCTTTTCCCTTACGATGGCCAGTCCAAGTCCCCTACCGGAGATGTCCGTAACAAGGCGGCTCGTCGTCATTCCGGATCGAAACACCAGGGCCAGCGCCTCATGCTCCTCAAGTCTTTTCACCTCGTCGTTTGAGATAAGGCCGCTTCTGTGCGCCGCGGATTTTATGCCCGCCGTATCGATCCCTGCACCATCATCGGAGACTGAAATCCCGATCCTGTTGTCCAATGAAGATACTGAAATCTTTATCGATCCAAAACGCGGCTTTTTCTTCCTTTCCCGCTCCTGAGGCATCTCAATGCCATGGTCGATGCAGTTCCTCACCAGGTGTATAAGCGGGTCTTTGATCTGATCCAACACACGCCGGTCTATTTCAATCTCTGCGCCGTCGATGCTCAGTTCCACCTCTTTGCCGACTTCGCGTGACAGGTCGCGAACAAGCCTGGGGAATGCCTCCAAGAGAGACGAGAATGGGAGCATCAGGGTTTTTTTCATATCATCGAGCAGGGCGTCGACCATCGCTCCAAAAGAGCGATGGTCGTTTTCGATCGCCTTCAAAACCTTCGTCAATCCTGTCTCGAATGCAGGCAGAAACGAATCGGGGGCATCGGCATCCACTCTTTCCGGACCCTTTTCTCTTGCCGAGCCCCACTTGAGCGGCTTCGCTTTCTCTTTTTTCCACCGGACGAAATCGTTTTTCAATTCATTCAGTTCAATGGTACGCTGCCCGGTGGCGAGCTTAATCGAAAGCATCTCCTCTGCCAGCAGCAGGAGTTCATCAAGCTTGGCTGTCGATACCCTTACGGTATTCCCAATTCCGTGCGCAAGCATTGAGGGGATCTCGGCAGGGCCGGCCGATCGGATATCCGGCATCACCGGTTCGTGGGCTCTTGTTTCCACGACTGCGGCGTCGAGTTTGACATCCGTACTTTCAGCATCAGGGACTTCCTGCTTCTGCATCCGGGTAAGCTTATCAAGATCCCGGATCAGCTGACCTATTCGTGGCCTGTCGGATTGAGAAATCCTCCCGGAAACGATCTCGGCAGTACAGTCAACTGCTTTATGAAGGAGGTCTAGGACATCGGGAGATAATGTGATCGATTTGCGTTTGAAACAGGAAAAGACATTCTCCATTGACTGGCAGACCGCCACTATGTCGGTCAAATTTACGGAACGGGCTGCCCCTTTGAGGCTGTGGGACTCCCTGTAAACAGCCTCGATAATCTTGGCCTGCTCGTCAGGATCGCTTCTCTCAATCTCGATCAGTCCGGAGGATATGAGTCTTAAATGATCCTGAGCTTCGATTCTGAACATTGGAAGGAGTTGCTTCAGCAGCTCTTCTTCCTTCCGATCCATGGCCTGTCCCCTGTCTCACCCCACTGAGGCTGTTTGCTTAAGAATCCAACCCTATGCTGTCAGCCGTCGAAAAAGACTGAGTCGCAATTGAGTGCTTCTTTTGAAATTCCCATTTGTGAGGCAAAAATCCTCATGCCTGGGAGCCCGTCCTCCGCGCAAGCCGGGAACCGAGCTATTATTCCCACTTTTGACGGTTGCTTATCACTTTCAAATGCGGTCTCTTAAACTTTATATTTTCCTACCATCTCCTTGAGCTTCATCCCCAGCAGGTTAAGATTTTGAGCCGCCTGTTCGGCCTGCTTGGTGCCGTCTACGTTTTGTTGGGCTGCTACTTTAATATTTTCCATGGCCATTGCTATCTGGTCCACGCCGATCAACTGCTGCTGGCTGGATGCTGCAATTTGCGTAGCCGCATCCGCCGATTCTGCAATGCTCTCCGAAAGCTTCCTGATGGAGTCTCCCGATTCAGCAGCCTGTCTCACGCCCGCATCCACCGCCTTGCTTACCTGTTCTGCGGCCATGACGGATGCGCTGGTGGCCTTTTGAATATCGCCCAGAATAGCCCGAACCTGTTGGGTGGCCTGTTTCGATTGATCGGCCAGACTCTTTATTTCCTGGGCAACCACGGCAAAACCCTTCCCGTGCTCCCCCGCCTTCGATGCCTCTATTGCGGCGTTTACAGCCAGCAGATTGGATTGCTGCGCAAGGTCGCTTACGGCCGTGATGATCTCTCCAATGGCCTGGGTCTGTTCGCTCGACCTCACAATGCTTTCGGCGACAGATTCCATCAACCCCTTTATGTGGTTGATTCCTTCCAGGGTGCTGTCGACGGCTATATTTCCCTGACGGGCAACCGAAACCGAACGCTGTGCGGTCTCCGAAACACTCCGGGACTTTTGGGATGATAAGTGTGCAGTCTGTTTGACTTCCTCCACGGTCGAAATCGTCTCGTTCACCGAGGCGGCGGTTTCGGTGGAAACGGCAGCCAACTCGGTAGTCAAGGCCAGGATTTCAGCCGCCGAAGAGGCAACGACGCTTGCCGCCTCCTGCACCTCACGGTTCACCTCCCTTAGGTTTTCCTCCGCCTGTCTGCGCTCGGTTATGTCACGGGCAGCCGCAAAAACTCCCTGGATTTTGCCCGACTCGCTCATATAAAGAGCGGCGTTGTAGAGAACATACGTCAGGCGGCCCGACGTGTGGCGGATCGTGAGAGGATAATCCTTGACGAAGCCCTGAGATATGACTGTCTGGTATCCCTCCCTCGCCTTCTCAGGTTCTGTGAAATAGTCGGAAAAGTCGCTTCCTATCAAACGCTCACGGGAAAAACCCGTGACGATTTCCGTGGCCTTGTTGACGTCGGTGATTTTTCCTTCCGGACTGATCGTCACCAGTGGATCGAGACTGGCTTCGATAAGGCTTCGGGTGTACAGCGTAGCGACCCTCAATTCCTCCTCCATCCGCTTGCGTTCCGTAATGTCGCGCGCGGCGGCGAAGACGCCCAGGACCTTTCCTTCCACGTCTTTATAGACCGAGGCGTTGTAGAGCACGTGGGTCAATTTGCCGCTGCTGTGCCTGATCGTAAGCGGATAGTCGGTGACATAGCCTTTCTCGAAAACCTGGCGGTAGCCCTCGCGTGCCTCTTCCGGATCGGTGAAATAATTGGAAAAGTCCATGCCGATGAGTTGGTCGCGTTTTACCCCCGTCACCCTTACCGTGGCCTCGTTCACATCGGTTATCTTTCCCTCGGGACTGATGGTCACCAGGGGATCAAGGCTCGCTTCAATGAGGCTGCGGGCATACTGCGAAGCCTGCCTCTGTTCACTTATGTCTCGCGCGGCCGCAAAGACGCCCAGAATATTTCCCTGCTCATCCCTGTAGACGGAGGCGTTATAAAGAACGTGGGTCAGGCTCCCATTCCTGTGCCGGATCGTCAGAGGATAATCGGTAACGGAGCCCTTCTCGAAAACCTGCCGGTAACCCTCGTTTGCTTTGTCGGGCTCGGTAAAGTAGTTGGAAAAATCGGCGCCTATAAGCTTGTCACGGGCCACTCCGGTAACCTTCATGGTGGCCTCGTTTACGTCCGTGATCTTTCCTTCGGGGCTTATCGTCACCAGGGGGTCCAAACTCGCCTCGATCAGGCTCCGGGTGTATGATGATGCTTTTCGCAGTTCCTCTTCCAGCTTCCTGCGTCCGTCACCAAACCAACTCATGTGTACTCCTCCTCCTCGAATCTTCTTGCGGTTCCTCGTGGACGATTATATTACTGTTCCCAAAAAGCTTGCTTGCGTCCAAGATCGCCAGGGGCTCGTCTGTAACTCCTCTCAGGAATTCGCCGCGAATGCCGCCCAGCGTGGGAAGGGAAGGCTGGATCCGCTCCACGGCAATTTTTCGAACTCCGCCTATGGAATCGGTAAGAATGCCGAATTCCATCTTTTCGTCACTGATAATCAGAACGTTGTTCAACTCACCCATGCCTTTTTCGGGCATATCGAAGAATTTTCTGATATCGATTACAGACACTATTCGCCCTCGCACGTTTATCAGGCCGAGGACAAAAGCAGGGGTGCACGGTAGGGGAGTATAGTCTTTCAGAGGGTAGACTTCGCGCACATAGCTCGACTCGATTCCGTAGCGCTCATTTGCCAGCATGAATTCAACCAGCTCAATTTGCTCCGCATATTCCACCCGGCCGGCCTCCCGCGCGAGCTCGTCGGCTCGTGCCTTGAGGATCCTTTGCGTCTCCTCAGGGCCGGGCGTAAACCCTCTGGCAATCGCGGCTCCGGTTTTGGCGAGGCGTTCATGGATTTCGTTCCAATCGATAGGCCCACTCCTCATCGAATCACCTCATGCCTCCCGACCTCAAAATGTCTTTGAGGATTTCCGTTAACCTTCCCACGTTTACTCCGTCCGATTCAGGCAGAATATCTTCCGGATCACGGCCGGACAGAAGCGAAAGGGCGTTCTCAAAATACTTCGCCGCCTCCGTGCCCATCTTTCCCTGCCTTTTGATATTACCCATGGCCACGTAGGCTGCAACAAAGTCTGGATCGAGATACATGGCGCGTTTGAGGGATTCAGTGGCGGCTTCGGCTTGCCCGAGTTCCAGCAGAATGGTTGCGATGAGGTAATGAGAACCGGCCCTGAGCTTGTCTGCCGCGATTGCCTTTTCGCACCATTCAAGCGCCTGCGCCAGTTTTCCGCGATTGGCGTGTATACGCGCCAGAAGGGTCATGGCCCCGGCATCAGACGGATAATGTGAAAGCAACCTCTCGGTTTCTTTCAATGCGCGGGTATAACGGCCGGCTTCACATAAGGACAGCGCCTCAAGATAAACATCATCCCGGGCGGGAACCCGCGGCTGCGCTACGGGTTGAACGTCGACTGTTTCTTGCTGGACAGGCTGCACACTGCCCGCTACACATTTTGCGTCCTCCTCAAAACCGTGGACGAATTCGCGGTCCGGCGCATACGGAACAGGCGGTCCGCAGGGCAAGGACTCCGCGGGCTCCGGGGAGTTTCCTTCTTTCCTGTATATCATCGCGCCTGGGAAGCTAAGAGTTGAGAACCGCGAAAACAGCTTACCCGACAACTCGCATGGGCCTACGACCAAAAAGCCGCCGTCCGAAAGGCAGCGATGAAAATTTTGGACCACCTTCACCGCCAGATCCGGAACCATGTACATAAGGACATTGCGGCAAAAAATGATGTCCATACCGGCGGTGTTGTTGAAAAGAGATGGATAAATGTCTTCGGCCAGATTGAGGTAGGAAAATGTCACCATTTTCCTTATCCTGGGAAGAACCTCCATGCGGCCGTCATCTTTCTTCCTGAAACACTCTTTCCTGATCCAGGGCGCCATGCCACGAAACGACCAGCGCCCATAGAGCCCTGCGGCGGCCTTGCGCAAAGACCTGGCATTTACGTCGGTCCCCAAGATTGTGATATTCCAACCGCTAAGGTCGGGAATCATCCTGCTCAGAAGCATGGCGATCGAGTAAGGCTCTTCACCAGTTGAGCAGCCCGCGCTCCAGATTTTAACGTGCCCTCCGTTTTTGCAGCGTTCTTGGATCAGTTCGGGAAGAATAGCCTCTTCGAGGGCCTGAAATATCTTCCTGTCCCGAAAAAAATAAGTCTCCCCGACTGTAAGATGCCCGGCCAGCGCTTCGATATGGCTTCGCTCCAAAGGGGCCGAAAGGAGCCATTCCACACAGGCTTCGCCATCTTCGAAACCCAGCTCGCGGGCAGCGGACCTAATCCCCCGCTCCAGGTCACGCACGCGATCCCTGGGGAAAAACAGACCCAATCTCGCCGCCACGAATTCACTGAGCCGTGATAGATTGTCTTCCGAAATTCCAGCCATCTTGCATACCGGACGTTTCCGAGGCAAAACGGTTTATTGAAAATACTTTCACTTTAGACCAGCTATAACTGGGACATCGCATCGTCGAGTGCCCTGTCTTCTTCAAGTGACAGGAATGATTCGAGGTCGTGAATGATAACCATTCCGTCAGGAAGTTTTGCGATGCCTTTCACGTAAGGCACATAGGGCAGTATGCTGGAAGAATCGACCAATGTATCCGGGGGAATCTCGGCAACACCCGATACGGAGTCGGTCACGAGGGCCACTGAGCGCCTGGCAGTCAGGGCGATTATAACGTGGTCGTCCGGCCCGATCTGTTTGTCCGGCAGTTCGAACCGTTTTCGAATGTTTATAACCGGGACTATGCGGCCCTCGGCATTTATCACGCCAAGCACGATTTCCGGCGCTGAAGGCAGCGGTGTCGTCTCTACGGCGTAAACGACTCTATGGACTGCGGACAACGGCAAGGCATAACGCTGTCCATCCAATAAAAAAACCACCACTTGCCCTGACGGTATCATATCGTTCCACCCGGACTCGTTGACCTGGATTCTCTGTATACTCCCATTTGAGACTGATGCCCAACCATTTTTGGGGTTGGGTTCAGCAAAGGCTCACAAGCCGATTAATCAGGGGGTTTTTCCAGAAACCGGTACAGGGTCGCACGGCCCACCCCGAGGTATTTTGCCGCCCGGGACTTATTGCCGCCCGCCTTTTCGATGGCGGCCGCCACCACCTCCGGTGTAAGCCTTGGGACCGGACCCGGCTTCACAACCGCGCACCCTGTCTGCCTGATTTCCAGCGGCAGGTGATCGGATTCTATTTTGCGGCCCTGGGACTTTACCAGGGCGAAGTAGATTGCGTTTTGCAATTCGCGCACGTTTCCAGGCCAGCCATAATCCATCATCAAGGATAGGGCGTCTTCGGAAACAACAGCGGCCCTCTGCTGGCGCTCGGCGGCCTGCTTCAGGAAATGGGAAACGAGAAGAGGTATGTCGTTTTTGCGCTCGCGAAGCGACGGCAACAGGATTGGAACCACACTTAGCCTGTAGAAGAGGTCTTCGCGGAAATTCCCTCGTTCCATTTCCCGCTTCAAATTCCTGTTGGTTGCGCTGACGATGCGCACGTCCACGCGAATAGTTTTTTCGCCGCCGACACGCTCGAAAGTCCCCGACTGAAGAACTCGCAGCAGCTTCACCTGCATGTGCCTGGGGAGTTCGGAAACCTCATCGAGAAACAGGGTTCCTCCATCGGCGAGTTCGAATCGGCCTTTCTTGTCGCGAATGGCGCCCGAAAAAGCGCCCTTGACGTGGCCGAAAAGCTCGCTTTCCAGCAGCCCTTCCGGCAGGGCGCCGCAATTAACCGGGACAAAAGGACGTCCGGCCCGAGGACTCTCATTATGAATGGCTGCCGCCACCAATTCTTTGCCGGTCCCGGTTTCCCCCGTTATATGAACCGGGTAGTCGGATGCCGCAAGGTTCCTGATCTGCTCGTATACCTCGATCATCTTGCGGTCCCTGCCCACAATTCCCGAAAAACTGGTAAGCTCGCCCAGGCGAAGCTGAAGACTGATAATCTCAGTCAGATCACGGAAAGCGGCCAGAACACCGACAAAAGCGCCTTCATCATCGACCATGCCCGTTACCGACATCTCGATCCGGCGAGAATCTCCCGCCCGTGTAGCCGCATTTATCACGTAAGTGTGATGGCCCAGAGAATCGGGGAGTTGACCGCAAAAGCTGCATTGGCTTCCGCAAAAAGGTCCTCCGAAAATAGAATGACAGTCGCGCCCGAGCACTTCTTCGCGCGAATACCCCGTGATCTTTTCGGCGGCCCGGTTGAAGAAAAGCACCTTTCGACCCAGGTCGTGGGCTATTATGCCCTCCATCAGGTTATCCAGCACGTTTTGCAGGTTCTTTTGCCGTGCAACAAGGCTTTCGAGACTAACAGCCATGGGTCCGTTCTCACTTGTGAAAATTTTATCCAGCGGGGGCGACGGTTATCCTCACCCCCAGGGGTTCACACGCGAAAATCTCTAATTCTTTGCCTTAATGCCCGCGGCCAACTGGGCCAGTGACTCGTTCAACCGCCTGAGGTCATCGTATTTCACCTTAACGGCGCGGGTCGCGCCGTTTTTATCCACCCAGGCGACGACAGTCTTGGAGGCTTCGGAAGGTAATCCCTCCCAGACGACTGAGCCCTTCTTCCCGACTGCGTCCACCAGTATGACCGAATTGGGCGCGCTTTCAGGCGGATTGGAAGCGGGTTCCACAGGCTCGATGTATTCGATGGTTTCCAGTGAACTCAAAAATCCTCTGATTTCCCTGGAATTCTCCACCGGCTTCGCCGGTGAATCGCCCTCCTTGGTACCCCATTCTCTGTTTTCCATCCGCACAAGATTTCCCTTTGCATCCCCGCTTTTCCACGTCAGTTGAACGATGTCAGCCGGATCCAGAGATATAAGGGAAATATCCGCAACTGCGGCCGCTGACTTCGGGATTGCCTCAAGAATATGAGAGGCAACCAGGACCGGCCCAATTTCGGAACTGGCGGCCATGACCTGTCTTTTTGCCGGGTCCTGATCTCCCACCTTCAACTCCGCCGTGCCGCCGTCCTTCAGTTTCAGCCCGACTTCCACCTGCGCGGAAGAAGGCATGGCATCCGGTCCGGCAAAATCAACGGCGCGCAGCCAATGCAGTTCATCGAGCAGGTGCTGGACTTTTTTGGCCTTGATCTCGACCTCGGGCCGGTCAAGGCATTTCCACCGCCCATCACTTTGCCGCTCGAGCTTGAGACTCTCCGAGTTTCGCCACTTGACTTCCACTGAGCTGACCTGGTCGGGTATCCAGCCGAACAGCTCCTTTCTGCGAAGGTCCTTCAAACTCTTGTTCAGATCGTCGTATGTTGCACTTGTTATCATGAAGATGTCGGAGCCTATCCCGGCGTACCTGGAAGTGTCCGCCGGGTTCTTTGCTCCCGCCCGCATATCGAGCCATTCGTCGCCGGCACGCAGCCGGATTACGAGGGACGGTTTATCGAGTCCGAATGCGGCCGGTTTATCGGAGTGCTCCGCTATCGTGCGCTCCCGCTCGGCCTTCCCAAGCGACGAAACAAAGCCCGATATTGCCGTTTTGTCCACCTGAGCGGAGACAGGTTGTGTAATTCGCCAGTCTTCTCCTTTTTCAAGGTGAACCGCAGCCGAATCACCCGAGCGGATTTCAATTTCTCTCAATGCCTGAGGATCGAAGGCGAAAACTCGTTTGGATTCTATTTCCACCCGAGCCGCTTCTTTATGTTTTCTGTCCATCACCAGGTAAACGGCGCCGACCAGCACGAGGACGATCAGATATATGACGGTTGAGCGCCATTTCATCTTTGCGACCTCCTCATCTTGAATACAACGACACCCGCAAGAACGGCCATAAGAGGCATAATTACAAAAACGATCCAGAATATCGAGCCGGCCTGGTCCCTGGTCAAGAGCAGGGGTTTACCGGTATCGGGCCTGCCGATTGTTATCTGGCTCGCATCGTCGGCAAGAAAACTCACCATGTTCAGAAACAGGTCCCCGTTTCCATACTGATTGAAATACGAGTTCGATGCAAACATGGAGTTGCCCGCAACTATCAGCGCACCGTCCTTCTCGGGCTTGCTCTCTTCCCGTTGTTGCGCGTCATCCTTCTTTTGCTGTTCCTTTATGGTTGCAAGCACCACCAGGGGGACCGGTCCCGCCAGGTCCTCGCCTTGATCGAACGCTGCTTTTCCCTGGTTTAGCATTGCTATGTTCCGCTCGGCCCAGGCTTTGTCTGAAGTCGCCGCCAGCACCTGCACGTCGATTCCATCCGGGGGTTTTTCGGACGGGACAACAGACCGGGTGTCCGGAAAGAATGTAGGCTGGTTAAAATTTTCGGTGATTTTGTGCGGCCCGTATTCCACCACAACGGGGATGCGCTCGCTTCCGCCGAAAAGTCGGCTGAGCCGATCGATTACCACGTCATCGCAGATCTCTATCCCATAGCCTTTCAGAAAATCTTTCATCCCGGTATCGGTTAAAGGATCGATCATCAGCATGACCTTGCCGCCCCTGGCAAGATAATTTTTGAGGATCTGCTGCTCCCTCGGAGGAATCGGCTTCACGGGCCCGGCGACGATCACTGCGGCGGCATCCCGGGGTATATCGTCATGCTGGAGCAGATTGAACTCCGCGGTCATGTAGAGGGCCTTTTCAAGAGAGGATTTTACGTTTGAAAAACTATCCCTCGCATCGGCCGAAAGAGAATGCTCGCCATGGCCGGTGAGGAAGTAAATCATTTTTTGCTCCTTGCGGGTCAGCTTCAGGAGCGCATTCGTCAGGCTCTCTTCGTCAGTGGCCTGGATCATCTGTTTCTTGTCATATCCTTCCAGTGCAATCGTCCCGTAGACTTTTACTTCGTACTGGCGCGTGATCTCCGGTTGAGAGTCCGGGTCCACGAACTCGTATTTGATGTTCTTGCTGTGGTACTGGTAAGAATCCAGAAGTTCCTTTGCCTTGTCCCGGTTTTGGGCACCGGGGCCGCTGTTTGAAAAAAACAGCTTGACCTGCACCGGTTTGTCTATCGACTTCAGCAAACTCAGGGTCTGCGGCGAAAGACTGAAGGATTTGGTTTGCGTCACGTCCAGTCTCAATGGCTTCTCTTGTGCGATAAGGACAATCACTATCAGGATTGCCAGAAAAACAACTCCCGATACCATCGTGTTTGCACCGTAAGCCCATTTGGGGCTGCGTTTACTTTTTGCCGGCATTCTCATTGCTCCAACATCGGTTAAAGTTGTCGGTTTTCAACAGGTCATCCGACCGAACCAGTCAGGCGGCCGGGTCTTTGGCCGCAAGCCGCTTGTGCCCGCGGCATCCGGCCTAACCTCTCCAGCGGTATGAGCTGATCTGCCTCAATGTCAGAAATAAGAAAAAGGCCGAAAAAACCAGGTAGAAAAGAACATCCCTGGAATCTATCAATCCTTTCGACAGGTTTTCAAAATGCTTGGATAACGACAGATATTCGAGGACGCTGCCTGCGCCCTGCCCCGCCCAAGTCTTTGTCTCACCGATGAACCAGAGCACCAGCAGAAGCCCGAATGAAATAACAGCCGCGATGATCTGGTTACGAGTCAAAGTCGAGGTGAAGGTGCCCATCGACAAGAAGGCGCATCCGACCAGTAACAGCGCCCCATATCCGCAGGCAATGAGCTTCCAGGCAGGAGTCGCGATGACAGCTACCGCTATGACACCCGGAAGGGTCCCGGCGACCAGGACGGCAAACGCGCTCAGGCAGGCGGCAAATTTGCCGGCAAGAACCGCGGCATCGGTTATCGGATAGGTGAAAAGCAGCTCCATAGTGCCGCTCCGGCGTTCTTCCGCATAAAGTCTCATAGTGAGAAGCGGGGCTATGAACAGCACGATTATACTGATATTCGACATGAAGGAGCGGACGAACAGCTCCAGCATGTTTATACCTTTCGCCAGTTCCATATGCTGCGCCACCTGAAAACTGATGAGCATGACCTGGGACAGGATGAGGTTGAAAAAGAACCCGGAAGCCAGGAGAAAAATAAAGGCAACCACGTAAAAAATCGGGGACATGAACATCCCGTAAAGTTCTTTCTTATAAACGGCCCAGAACCCTCTCATGACTCGGCACCCTCCACGGCAGGATCTTCGGTTACAAGCTGCATGAATATGTCTTCAAGGCTAAGCTGCATCATCCTTAATTCGAGCAGACCGCACCCCTTTTCAACCGCCATTGACGCGATCCGGGGTCTCATGTCCGTGCGCGGATCCGTTTCTATCACGAATCTGCTGGTCCCGTTGCTTACGCATGAAACTTTCACCACACCATCCAGGTTTTCGATCGCCTCGACAAGTGTCTGATCCGCACCGCTTACCTCCAAGATAATCTTCGCCGTTTTCTGGAGCTGGCTGGTAAGGTTGGCCGGGCTGTCGGTGGCAACGATTTCGCCTTTGTTGATTATGATAACCCGCTCGCAAAGCTGCGCGACCTCCGGCAGTATGTGACTGCTCAAGAGGATCGTGCGGTTTCCCCCCAAGTCCTTAATGAGGCGCCTCATTTCGATTATCTGTGTCGGATCGAGACCGATCGTCGGCTCATCCAAGATCAGCACGTCCGGATCGTTCAAAAGCGCCTGGGCCAGTCCCACTCTTTGCCTGTACCCTTTCGAAAGATTACCGATGATCCGGTCGGCATTCTTTTCCAGCCCGCACGCCGAAATGACGCGACCGGTCTCGGCATGAATCCTTTTGCCCTCGACCCCCTTTGAGGCGGCGGCGAAACGAAGAAAACGCCTGACCGTCAGATCGTTGTATAATGGAACATTCTCCGGCAGATAGCCGATTTTTTGCCTGATCTTGAGGGAATCCTCCATGATATCGAGGCCGTCCACCCTGGCTCTGCCCGAAGTCGGGGGCATGTAGCACGTCAGAATCTTCATTGCCGTTGATTTCCCGGCCCCATTTGGACCAAGGAAACCAACTATTTCGCCCTTCCCGATTTCAAACGAAACGTTCCGGATAGCCCCGATGGGTCCGTAAAACTTTGTCAGTCCTTCAGCTTCAATCATATGCTGTCCGCTGTCCTTTCCTTCCCTATTCGTATGAAAGCAAAAACCGGATGCTCCCGATAAACCGGCAAGTTCAGCTGCTCTATTGAGCTTCTCAGATTTCGAATACCCCAAAATTATCCGGCCGACCGGCATTGGCCGCTTTTTATCTCTATTTCAGAATCTTGACTAGTATTTTTGACAGGATTTATCGCGGATTCATGGGCTTAGGGGGTGATGAGAACTCTCTGGGGGCTCTCCCGCACTGTTCTGGTCCCGAGCGATGTTGCGCAAGCCTGACAAAGATATTCATACAACTCTCCATCAGGCAGGACGAGCAAAAGCCTGCTTCTTACCGGCATCGCCCTTTTGCATCTGGGGCAGTACAGAGCCGATGCCCTGAATTCTTCAAACTGTCTGACTGCGGCCGCAGAATTCACCTCAGAACCCCACATCAATGATAAGCAAAAAATGATGCTCCGCCGGCAACGGCCTCTCTCTATTCATCGTTCGGCATTCACAATTCATCATTGAGCAGAAACCTGGTCTTTTTCAGGCTGCTTGCGGCGGTTCCAGGGCCATTTCTTGCCCTTGTTCTCGGCCTTTTCCTTCTCCAGTTCCATAAACTCCTTCAAAAGTTCTTCCTGGCGGGGTGTAATCTTTTTCGGGATTCTCACTTCCACTTCAACAAACATATCGCCTCGGCCGTATCCCCTCAATTTTGCGACACCTTCCCCAGGAAAATGCACCACCGAGCCTGGCTGAGTCCCAGGCTTGAGCGTTATCAATTTTGAGCCCTCCAGGGTAGGTATCTCGACCGCATCTCCTATGATGGCCTGCACAAAAGAAATGGAGACTTTGCAGTACAGATTGTCGCCGTCGCGCTCGATGTCCGGATGCGGAGCCACCTCGATCCTGACATAAAGGTCGCCGGCTACTCCCCCCCGATATCCGCTTTCACCCTCTCCTCTCAGCCTTAGCCGTGTTCCCGCATCGACCCCGGCGGGCACTTTCACCAGCACGCGCCTCTTTTGCTTCCTCCGCCCCTGGCCATTGCATTCCTTGCACGGAGAGGTCAATACCCGTCCAGTGCCCTGGCAACGGACACAAGTCGTACTTATCCGGAAAAAGCCCTGCGATTGAATGACCTGCCCGGATCCCTGGCAGGCCGGACAAACCGAATCCCTGGTCCCCGGCTCAGCCCCGCTGCCCGTGCACCTTGAACACTTGCCGAAGGTTTCTATTTCAACGTCTTTTTCAGTTCCGAAAACCGCCTCTGTAAAACTCAAATCCAGAGTATACAGAAGGTCGTCACCGGGTCTGGCCGCTGTGCGCTGGCGGGCCTGGCCGCCCATGCCGCCGAATGAGAAAAAATCCTGGAATATGTCTCCAAACGAACTAAAAATATCCTCGAAGCCGCGAAATCCGCTGAACCCGGCCCCCTGCAGCCCTTCATGACCGTATGCGTCATAGAGACGCTTCTTTTGCGGATCATGCAGGACCTCATAAGCCTCGGCAGCTTCCTTGAAATTCTCCTCGGCTTGCTTGTCGCCAGGATTGCGGTCCGGATGGCATTTGAGTGCTACCTGGCGGTAGGCTTTTTTTATCTCTTCTTCACCCGCAGTCCGGGGCACCCCCAAAATCTCGTAGTAGTCTCTCTTGGCCATCTAAACCGGCTTCCTCCCGGAGTTCACAATATTTCAAACTATCATGTAAAGGAAATGAGTCAGCTCTGCAGGTTCTAATTCGTAAACACGAAACCGGCCACTGTCAAGCCTGGACAGGCTTGGGACGGGAAAGCAGCCGGTTAATGCGCCGGCCCCGTTTGGGCTTCGGTTGTGTTGTCCATCTCGACGCCGCCCTTCTTGAATGCATCCCGAGCATAGGCATTTTTACCAAGCTCAGCCGCCCTTTTTCCCAGTGACATCCACTCATCGGCCGTCACTTTCCGGCCAAGCGCCCTGGCTAGCCTGGTGTAGATAAACACGTCTCCATCACCGAGAGCCGCGGAGAGCAGCTTCTCGAGGTCTTCGGAAGAACCCGCCTTGATATAGAAATCAACTGCATCGTTTATCAGTTCCTGTTGCTCAAAGATCCGCCCCCATTCGAGGAGCCGGTCCGTTGAAACAGCCGAACGATTGAGCAGATCTCTTTTTTCAAGGCAGCCAAGCTGGCTGGACTTTGCCAATTCAATACTCCCGGTTCAAATCAGAACTAATCTTCCCGAATATCTTCCGGCGGCTGTTCTTCCGTCAAATACTGATCGGGATCCCCATATTCAATGGAAGCATCGTAAGAAGTGGCTTCTTCCATGATCTCACGGATCTCGGCCCGGTCGCTTTCAGTCTCCGGCAGCAAACTCTCGGCTGCCTCAGGCAGAGGCTCCTCAATTCCACGGATGTTGTCCAGATCTATCTTTCCTGCTGCGATTTCTCTGAGCGCCAGGACAACCTCCTTGTTACCCTTCACATTCTCCAGAATCAGAGGCGCGCCGTGGCGCAACTGCAGAACGCGCCGAACCGCCAGGTGCACCAGTGTAAAACGGCTGTCCACATTGGCCAGGCAATCTTCAACCGTTACTCGAGCCATCAGCACTCCCACCTTTCCGGTCTCACTATATCCAATGGATAAACAAAAATAGAGGCTGTCCGGGGCAACAAACGGCCGTTTCGAAGACAGCCCTTTGCGATCCGCCAGACAGCCTGAGTCCACTTATTTTAAACTGTTAGTATAAACCCCTTTAGCAGACATTGACAACTACAAAATCCAACGCCTGCCGGCTGAAGAGCCGCCGCTGCACCTCAGCAGCGCTGTGCGCCCTCTCACTTCTCCTCCAGCTTAATACTGACGGGGCCGGCTTCCATCTCTTCTTCTTCGCTCAACTCCATCCCCTCGTGCCGGGGAAAAGCGGGAGGCAGCCTATCGGAGTATATATCTCCGCCCCCTCCAACAATATCGGCGTAATTATCGATGCCAAGATCGCTCATCCAGAGGGGTCGTCTCTGTTTCCTGAGTTCAGTAATGTTAAGTTTATGTTCGGCCATTTCCATGGGGAATCTCCATCATCGCCATACTTATACTTGTGACTTTTTTGCTAATGACACTCAATGAACGGCCGTCCGTCTTCGGATGCCGTTCGCCGTTAGAAAGATAAGCATCGGCAAACACAAGTCAAAAGACACCGAACCCCTTTTCAGATGCAGGAGCAGGGTCTGAAAAGGTTTACCGGCCGACGACAATCTGCCCCTTGGTTCCGGAAAGCGAAAGGAAAGACCTGTCCAAGTAGAATCGATACACCCCAGAGTCACTCAATTCCACATTAAATATGACAGTTCCGGCCGGCTGGATGTCAATTTTTTTCAAAACCTTTCCCCTTGGGTCATTGAGCGTGAAGGTTCTCTTAGATCCCGACACGTTGCGCACTTCAATGGCGAGGAGACCCGGTTTCTCTACGCGGACCTCGCTTGGCGTGAACTTGTTCTTGGCGGCCTCGATTGAGATCATGCTCCCCCCGCTGCTCATCGGCGAAGCGGTCACCACCTTTCCCTTGCCCGCGCATCCCAGAGCGCCCACAAGCACAAACAGCATTACCGGCACTAATTTTTTAAAGATCGGACACATGCTCAGACTCCATTATATTTCGGTTCGCTCCGGCCGGATCTTAAGGGCAGCAATATTCCCGAAAATCAACCATCAGGCTGCCGCCTCTTGCTGCCGGCCGACCACAAAACTAACCCGATGCGCGGCGGGGAAAAAACAATTATAATGAAAACGTATTTAAGGACAGACGTATTTAAATATATCACTTCCGAGGCCCGACAATATGGAAAAAGGTGTCAGCGTTTCCGATCTGTTTAAAGACGAAGCTGAATTCATTGGCAAAAGAGTGCTCGTGCAGGGCTGGGTCAGGACCAGGCGTGATTCCAAAGCCGGTATCAGCTTTATTGAGCTAAACGACGGCTCCTCCCTTAAGAGCCTCCAGGTCATTGCCGACCCGAACCACCCGAATTACGCTGGACTGCTTCCGAAGATCACGACGGGAAGCGCCGTTCTGACCGAAGGGACGATTTCAGCCTCTCCCGGCAAAGGGCAGAGCATCGAACTCCAGGCCGAGCGACTGCACCTTTACGGGTGGGCCGACCCTGCCCTCTATCCACTCCAAAAAAAGAGGCACACCTTCGAGTACCTGCGCCGGATCGCTCACCTGCGGCCAAGGACCAACACCATTGGAGCGGCGACAAGACTAAGAAATAAACTGAGCTATTCCATTCACCGGTTTTTTCAGGATCGGGGTTTTAACTACATACACACACCGATAATAACTTCGAGCGATTGCGAAGGCGCGGGAGAGATATTCCGGGTCACAACGCTCGATCCGGCCCTGCCCTGCCGGACTGATGGCGAAGACATTTACCTGAGTGATTTTTTTGCAAAACCCACCTTCCTCACCGTGAGCGGTCAGCTTCAGGCTGAGATCTACGCCATGGCTCTCGGCAAAGTGTATACATTCGGCCCGACTTTCAGGGCGGAGAATTCCAACACAAGCAGGCACCTGGCCGAATTCTGGATGGTCGAACCCGAGATGGCTTTCTACGACCTGGAAGACGACCTCGATCTTGCACAGGCCTTTATCAGGGAACTGGTAAGGACTGCCCTGAACGATTGCGCGGAAGACCTGGAGTTTTTCGCCAGATATATTGAACCGGAACTGATGGCACGCCTCCAGGCAGTATCCGAATCCGCTTTCGAGGTGCTGACTTATACGGAAGCAGTCGATATCCTGAAAAAATCCAAAGACGAATTTACCTTCCCCGTCGAATGGGGGAGCGATCTTCAGGCCGAACACGAGCGTTATCTTACCGAAAAGGTTTTCAAAAGACCCGTAGCGATCATCAATTTCCCCCGGTCTCTCAAGCCCTTCTACATGCGCGTAAATGACGATGAAAATACGGTAGCGGCCATGGACATCCTCGTGCCCGGCATAGGCGAAATAATCGGAGGCTCCCAGAGGGAGGAGCGCACCGCGGTGCTGCTCGAACAGATGAGTTTAAAAGGCATTTCAACCGACGACTACCGCTGGTACTTAGAACTCCGAGAGTTCGGATCGGCCCCTCACTCCGGGTTCGGGCTGGGTCTCGAGCGGCTGGTTCAGTTTATTACGGGGATCCAGAACATCCGGGAGGCTATCCCCTTTCCAAGAACTCCGGGCCATGCGGAATTCTAACGCAGCTAATCCTGACATCCCGCGATTCGCCCCCGGCGTGCCGATTTGCCGGAATACGGGCGTCGTTTGCGCATTTGGCCGATACCGCGAACGATCATACGACCCGGCCGTAAGTCGTTGACAACAGCCGGGCAATCCCCTATAAGCCGAACATCCGCGCATGGTCGGAACTAGCAATGCATATGAGACGAGGTCTAGAAATGGCCGGAAAAATCCTTCTGGTTGATGATGATAAAACCGTGCGCGATATGCTCGCTGCCGCTCTAAAGGCTGACGGTCACCACATCGATACCGCGGATGGCGTAAACGCGGCCATCGAACTTATCGATTCCAATGAATATGACATCATGCTGCTCGACAAGAATATGCCGGGAATAGACGGCAACGATGAGGGAGGAATCGATCTTCTCAGGCTTATACGTTTGCGCAGTCTCGCCACCGAAGTAATCATGCTGACAGGACATCCTACAATCGACACCGCCATAGAGGCCATCAAACTCGGCGCATTCGACTATATATCCAAACCGTTTTCGCTGGATAGTCTGCGCCGGAAGATAAGAAGACTGCTCACGTGCAGAAGTTTTATCAACCCGGAGTATGCAATCGGCGTTTACAGGTCCGTTAGAACCAAAATGCTCGAACTGCTAGAGAAAAGGTCCGTCATGTCCGATGATGAACTGGAGAGGGCCCTGCTTTCCATAAGCGAAGAGATCGATAAATTTTTTGTGAGCTTCAAAGAGTGTGAAAGGATTATTCTCACCGAGAGAGAATCGCTCGCGCAAATAGCTGCTCTTGCCGAGCAGTTAAAGTCGGACTTTCCCGCAATGAGCGATTGCTGCGAATTGGTGGAAGAGATTTGCCGATTGTCCGGAATCCGCCTGTAATAACCGATCCGACCCTGCATCCGGCCTGTTAGCCATTTCCCAACCTGCCCCGGTTTTTCAAAAAAATTCCGCTTCGCCGGACAGCCGGCCGCCGGCGGGGGATTTGTCTGCGAATGTTCCAGTGCTTTTCGTATGATTTTCGCGGCCGCCCCCTCACCAAACAAACGGAAAGGGATCATCCTCGCGCAAACATCGACCGCAGTTACGGTATTCATGACCCCGAAGGAGGTTTCGGCTGCCGCGGATGGTAACCGCGGCGTGCTCAGGTTCCATAGAGTGAAGGTGGACATTGGTTTGAACAAGGGCCCTGAGCCTCAATTTTAAAAGTTGACAAAGCAAAGTGAATGGTTACTTTGCCTCCCAGCAGATAATTGTTATCCGAAAGGAACTACTCCTGATAATAAGGAGAATTTATCATGGCCCGCAAAACAACTGAAATGAATGAACAAGAAAAACAAGAAGAAATCGAATTGACCCCCGATGAGATTGCCGACCTTCTCACGGGTGGCTGCGATAATCATTGACTTAGTTAGTTACAGATTAGAGAAAAACTGGAGAACCGAAATGAGAGCAAGGTTTTTGTTTCTGATTGTATTTTTGACGTTGCTGGTGGCCCCCTACTGGTTCGCCGGAACGGCTCATGCACAATATCAGTATTACTGCAGCACGCCGGACGGCCTTACTTATTGGGCCCACAATCCCTGCGCCTACAATGGAAAGTACAACCACGATTACGATAAAGGCTATCCCTATAATTTCCACCAAAACACTTTCAATGGAACTCCCCTCGAGGAGAATTCCGATTCCGGCGGCCGTTGAGTTGTGAGTTGTTGTGCCGGCTACAAGGAGGTATTCCAATGATCCGTGAAACAGTTGAACTGAATGAACGCGAAGAAAAAGAAGAAATCGAACTGACCCCGGATGAGGTTATGGACCTCCTCACGAATTGTTGTGATAATGGAGGGATGTCCTGACCCTATGCCAACAAAATCCCCGCTGAGCGGGGATTTTGCTGGCAATTTCAGATTCTTGCATTTTGGATTTTAGATTTCCGATCCGAGTTCCCGCACTAATTCTCCCTTCCCGGCATTCGCAACTGTACCCTTTAGGATTAGTTTTCAGTTAAAAGCTCCATGAACACGCCTTATTTCACAGGTGAAAAACGTCTCCTGCAAATTCAGGTCAAATTCAGGTGAGACTCCCGTAAGTTATTGATTTCACTACATGTGAATTTTTGCTGCCGCAAGCAGCGACAAGGGATCGCCTTTTATTTATAACATATTGACATTATTGATATTTATTAACTTAACAAGGACCGCTCACTCCCCTGCAAGCGCTCCGTAAACTCTTAGAAACGAATATCGATCCTGTCCGGGAGCCTCTCAGAAATCACCTCACCCCTCAGTTCAATTCTACGCCGAAAAGTTCAGCCGTGCCAAACGGCATCCAGAAACGGCAAAAGAAGCGGCAATAGAAACGGAAATAGAAGCGGCAAAAAGCAGGAGCAGGGAGCTGGGATTTTAGATTTTAGATTTTAGCTCCCCATTTCCGCGTCGCCGCGTCATTCCTCATTTGGAACCTGTGCCTCTCCCTGCTTCTTGCTTCTTACTTCTTGCTCCTTGCTTCCGCTTAGCGAATCTTTACCGTGATGTTTATCATAAGAAGATGTGGACCCGAGCGGGTCCCGGACTGACGGAGTGGAGCGGCAAACGCTGAGGGCCGGTTCAGAATGGAGGAAACGAAATGCAGGATGCTGAAAAAGTAAAGAAACTCGAGAAGCTGAGCAAGCTGATCCGCTACTACAGCCTGGCCATGAGCACCGAGGCCGGGTCGGGACACCCGACTTCCTCTCTATCCGCAACCGAGCTGATGACTGGTCTGATGTTCGGCGGCACGTTCCGGTACGATCTCGATAATCCTGAACATCCGAACAACGACCGTCTGATTTTCAGCAAGGGGCACGCCTCGCCGCTATTTTACTCCCTGTGGGCCGCAGCCGGAGCAGTGAGCGAAAAGGAGCTTATGACTTTCAGGAAATTTGGAAGTGTTCTGGAGGGCCATCCAAGCATTGCATTTCGTTATACCGAAGCCGCGACGGGATCTTTGGGCCAGGGGCTTTCGATAGGCGTTGGAATGGCTCTGAACGCCAAATACCTGGATAAGCTCCCGTATAGGACCTACGTTCTTCTTGGGGACAGCGAGATGGCGGAGGGCTCGCAGTGGGAATCCATGGCGATTGCGGCCCATTACGGGCTGGAAAACCTGATCGGCATAATCGACGTCAACCGGCTAGGCCAGCGGGGGGAGACAATGTACGGCCATAATCTCCGGGAATACGTCAACAGGGCCGGCGCCTTCGGCTGGGATACCATAGCCATCGACGGTCATTCGTACCCGGAGATTCTTTCCGCATACAACACGGCGCTCAACTCAACCAAGCCGGTCATGATTGTAGCAGAAACGATCAAGGGCAAAGGGGTCTCCTTCATGGAAGACCGAAACGGATGGCATGGAGTGGCGTTGAAGCAGGAGGAGTTCGAACGCGCACTGGCGGAACTTGGCGATATCGATAAATCGGTTAGAGGCGAGATTTCCAGGCCCCAGTCCCTCAGACCGCAGCCGGCAGCAACCAGGATACCCGAAGAGCCTGATTATCCGGCCGATAAACCCGTGGCCACCCGAAAGGCGTTCGGCGAGGCCCTGACGCGCATCTACCCCAAATTCCCGGAGATCGTAAGCCTGGATGCCGAGGTGAGCAACTCGACCGGCTCCGAGATTTTCAAAAATAGATATCCGGACCGGTTTTTTGAAATGTACATAGCCGAGCAGAATATGGCAGGCGCGGCGGTCGGTCTTGCGAGGCGCGGAAAGATCCCGTTTGTGTCAACATTTGCGGCGTTTCTGAGCCGGGCGTTCGACCAGATCAGGATGAGCCAGTATTCCAATGCGAACATCAAGTTTGTGGGCTCTCACGCCGGGGTATCCATCGGCGCCGACGGTCCGTCTCAGATGGGTCTTGAAGACATCGCCATGTTCCGCTCGATTCTGGACGGGGTTGTGCTCTACCCCTGCGATGCCGTTTCGACTGACCGGCTGGTCGAAGAGGCGGCCAGGCACGGGGGAATGGTTTACATACGGACCACCAGGGAAGCCACACCCATCGTTTACGGCGCGCAAGACACTTTCGTGATAGGCGGCAGCAAAGTGCTGCGCAATACCGAGAGGGATGTCGCGACCGTGGCGGCCGCGGGCATAACTCTGCATGAGGCCCTGAAAGCCTGGAAAGAGCTTCAAGACGAACACATTTCGATCCGGGTAATCGACCTGTACAGTATCAGCCCCCTGGACACGGCAACTCTGCGGAATGCCGCAAACAGCACAAGGTTCATTCTGACCGTGGAAGATCATTATGCGGCGGGGGGAATCGGCGAGGCAGTGAGAAGCGCCCTGACCCCATCAGCGGCGCCCGTATATTCGCTGACGGTAAGCAGGAAGCCGAAAAGCGGCAAGCCGGAGGAACTTCTCGATTACGAAGGAATTTCTCACAGGGCAATTGTCTCGAAAGTAAAGGAGATCATCTGGAAGATGGGGCGTGATAAAGCCGCGTCCGTTGGATAAATGAAATCATGGACGTTGACTCTCAGCCCTGGATGCCGTCTCAGAACCGGTTTATCGGCGGCAAGGAGAATAAGATTGAGCGAAAACCCATTGCGAAAACTGCAGGAATTCGGCCAGAGTATCTGGCTTGATTTTATCGACCGCCGCCTGATCCAATCAGGCGGACTACAACACCTGATAGTCGAAGACGGGCTGCGGGGCATAACCACGAATCCCAGCATCTTCGACAACGCCGTGGAGGGCAGCGATGCCTACGACGACTCCATCAGGCAGGCAGCGCTCCAGGGCATGAGCGTCGAGGAGATATGCAGACTGATCACAACCGAAGATGTGCGCAGGGCCGCAGATCTTTTCAGACCGGTCTACGACGAACTGGACGGCAGAGACGGGTTCGTGAGTCTCGAGGTTAACCCTCATTTCGCACACAACGTGCCGGCCACAATGGACGAAGCCCGCAGCCTCCGGGCCATACTGGACAGACCCAACGTCTTTATCAAGGTGCCGGCCACGTTTGAGGGGCTGCAATGCATTCGCAAACTTACCGCCGAAGGGATTAACGTCAACGTCACACTGCTGTTCGGGCTAAAGCGCTACCGCATGGTTGCCGAAGCTTATATCTCCGGGCTGGAGGACCGGGCGGCCGCAGGCCTTTCCCTGGACCGGGCGGCCTCGGTGGCAAGCTTTTTCCTGAGTCGTATAGACGTGCTGGTAGACCGGATACTCGAAGAATTCATCCCCCGCGGCGAGAAGCCGGCACGGCATCTTCGCGGCCGAACCGCCATATCCTGTGCCAAAATCGCCTATAATATTTACAAGGAAGCCTTCTCAGGCGAAAGGTTCCTGAAGCTCGCCCGCCTCGGCGCGCGCGCGCAGCGCGTCCTGTGGGCCAGCACAAGCACCAAGAACCCTGATTACCCCGATACAAAATATGTCGAAGCGCTCATAGGACCCGATACCGTCAACACCATGCCGATGGAAACCCTGGAGGCTTATCGCGACCATGGCGATCCGGCCCCGCGCCTGGAACCGGACCTCGGCGAGGCATACGACAATCTCAAACGCCTGGCCGATCTCTCAATTGATATCGAAAAGGTTGCCTCTCAGCTCGAAGAGGAAGGGATAGAAAAATTCAATAAACCTTACGACAGCCTTATAGCCTGCCTGGAAAGGAAACGGAGCGACTTTTGCCTGTCGAGGGCATGCTGATGAAATCCGGTATTTGCCGGCTCGGCCGGCGTTAATGCAAAAGAGGTTGTTCCATGAATTCGGCTCTGATCACCACCCTTTTTGTTGATATCGGCAATGTAATTCTGACCAACGGCTGGGACCGCGAAATGAGGAAAAGAGCGGCCCATGTATTTAACCTGGACTATTCCGAATTGGATGAGCGCCATCATCTGCTTCTTGAAGTTTATGAGTCGGGCGACCTTAGCCTGGATGACTACCTGGAGAGCGCAGTCTTTCACAAGAAACGGTCTTTTGCCATTGAGGATTTCAAGGCATTCATGTTCAGCCAGTCCCGGATGCTGCCGGAAATGTTCGACCTGGTAGGCAGGATCAAAGCAATCAACGGGCTCAAGGTAGTTGCCCTCAGCAATGAGGGCCGTGAGATTAACCAGTACCGGATTGAAAAGTTCAATCTCAAGTCCGTGATCGATTTTTTTGTCTCATCCTGTTTCGTCCACGTTCGAAAACCCGATCCACATATCTATTTTTTCGCTATGGAATGCGCTCAGGCAAAACCGGAAGAGATCGTCTACATAGACGACAGAAGCCTGTTTATAGAGGCGGCCGGCAAACTGGGCATAAATGGAATTCACCATACTGACGTTGAGACGACCCGGGCCGCTCTGGAGACCCTCGGACTAAGCCTTTGCCGCGGGATTCCCGGGAGCGCCGGGGAAGAATGCGCAACTCCCTTGCACTGAAGAACTTTTCATATACTGAAGCTCGAAAAAACGGAATCAACTGCGTTGGAGTGAAACATGCCGGAATCTCGTTTTGACATAGGAATAATAGGCGCAGGCACGATGGGTGGAAATCTCGCCCTCAACATCGCCGACCACGGCTTCTCCGTTGCCGTCTATGATGCCGACCCGGACCGGGTCAGCGAGTTCGCTCAAAAATACGGGCGCAGCGGCAAGATAATGGCGGTGGGCTTACTGGCTGAAATGGTGGATATGCTGCGCCGGCCCCGGGCTGTCCTGGCGCTCGTTCCCGCCGGGAAGCCGGTGGACGATGTCATAGAATCCCTTATTCCGCGCTTCGAACAAGGGGACCTGATTATAGACGGCGGTAATTCGCATTTCAGGGACACCGACCGAAGGGCCGCGCTTCTGGCTGAAAAATCAATGCTTTTTATGGGCATGGGAATCTCCGGCGGGGAGAGCGGGGCGCGCCATGGACCGAGTCTCATGCCCGGCGGCTCTGCCGAAGCTTATGAACGGATCAAAGCTATTCTCGAAAGTATCGCGGCCCATGTAAACGGAGATCCCTGTGTTGCCCATCTGGGGTCGGGCTCGGCCGGACATTATGTGAAAATGGTTCATAATGGAATTGAGTACGCCCTCATGCAGCTCATCAGCGAAACTTATGACATCATGAGGCGCGGACTGAAGATACCCCCCAACAGACTGGCGGACATTTATTCCGAATGGAACGCGGGTAAACTGAACTCTTATTTGCTTGAAATTACCGCCCAAATATTTCGGTTCAAGGACCCTCAAGACCCCAGGCATGTTCTGGTTGACATGGTGCTCGACAAAGCAAGCCAGAAGGGCACCGGCAAGTGGACATCCTGGGAGGCGATGGACCGCCAGGTGCCAACCCCGAATATCGATACCGCCCTGATGATGCGCAACCTCTCAGACCGTCTCGCTGAACGCGCAAAGGCATCCATGAGGCTGCTCGGCCCCGGCAATGGGCTCAAAGAAAGCGGAGATTTGCTGCTCCGGCAGCTCCCTGATGCTTATTACGCCGGCATGGTGATGTGCTACGCCCAGGGGCTGGAGCTGCTGGGAGAGGCATCCAGAGCTTATGGATACGGGCTGGACCTGGAAGTGGCGGCCCGTATCTGGCGGGGAGGATGCATTATTCGCTCGGCCATTCTCGAAGATATCCGAGCGGCTTACGGCAGGGAACCCGGTCTTCTGAATCTTTTGCTTGACGAGGAACTCGGCATCGAGGTCGCCAAAAAACAAAATGCTTTGCGCGCCGTGGTCAGCGCGGCAACGGAGCTTGGTTTGCCGGCTCCCGGCTTTTCGGCCTCCCTTGCCTACTTCGATGCATACCGAAGCGCGCTGCTTCCGGTAAACCTGATTCAAGCTCAGCGCGACTACTTCGGCCACCATACCTATGAACGCAGAGACATGCCTGGAAAGGCCTTTCACACCGAGTGGAGCGAAATGTGAGCAAAAGCGCCTCCCTTCACGGAAAAATCGACAGCCCGACCCTGTTTATCGTCTTTGGCGGAGGAGGAGACCTCGCGTGGCGAAAACTCGTTCCGGCCATCTACAGCCTTTACCTGGACCGGCGGCTGCCGGACAAATTCGCCATTATCGGAGTCGGCCGAAAGCAGTGGAATGTCGAACAATACCGTGATCATCTGAGACAGGGGGTTGATAAGTTCCTGAGCCGGGGCGTAACCGACGACCCGACATGGGCAGGCTTTTCCAACAGAATCGATTTTATTTCCGCCGACCTGACCGATCTGCGCGCATTTAACGCAATTGCAAAACAGCTTTCAACATACGACAAAAAATGGGGGGCGCGGACAACCCGGATTTTCTATCTCGCGGTGTCCCCGGAACTCATCAGGCCCATCGCCCAGGGTCTGGCGGCAGCAAAGCTTAATTCAGACAAGGAACGTTCACGCATAGTGGTCGAAAAGCCCTTCGGCCACGACCTCGAGTCGGCCAGGGAACTGAACGCGCTGCTGTCGAAGTTTTTCGACGAGTGTCAAATCTACCGCATAGACCATTATCTCGGAAAGGAAACCGTTCAGAACATTCTCGCCTTCCGGTTCGGCAATACGCTCTTCGAGCCGATCTGGAACCGCCGCTACATCGATCACGTACAGATCTGCGTGGCCGAAAGCGACGGGGTGGGACACAGGGCGGGTTATTACGAGGATGCCGGCGCGCTGCGGGACATGGTCCAGAATCACCTTTTGCAAATCCTCTGCCTGATAGCGATGGAGGCGCCCGTATCGTTCGACAGCAATGAAATCCGCAACAAGAAAGTGGACGTGCTCAAGGCAATACGGAGCATCCCCCCCGAAGTGGTCAACCAGGTTGCGGTCCGGGGCCAGTACGGGGCCGGATGGATCGAAGGCAGGCACGTTGACGGCTACCGCTCGGAGACAGGCGTGGCCATAGACTCGCCGACCGAGACCTTTGCGGCCGTCAAGCTGTTCGTGGACAACTGGAGATGGCAGGATGTCCCCTTCTACCTCCGCACGGGCAAACGGCTGCCTTCCAGGATTTCGGAGGTCTCGATTCATTTCAGGCCGGTACCCCATCAGAGCTTTCCACCCTCCGCGCTCCTCGATTCCCGGCCCAATCGGCTCCTGTTCGCCATCCAGCCCGAGGAAGGCATCTTTCTGCGCTTCGAAGTGAAGCATCCCGGAAGCGATAACATTTCGCTTACCCCGGTCATGATGCAGTTTTACTATCGAGAGACATTCAGGGTACGCTCGCCCGAGGCATACGTGACTCTGCTGGGGGACATTATCCGTGGTGATTCCACTCAATTCATGCGCGTGGACCAGACGGAGGCCGCATGGTCGGTAATCGCCCCGATTCTGGACACATGGCAGGCTTTGAAACCCACCGATTTTCCAAACTACCAGGCTGGAAGCTGGGGCCCTGAAGGCGCGGACATTCTCATAGCCAGAGACGGACACAGTTGGACCATGCCAACCGCCCTGCAATGCAGCGAAGACCTTGCAATCTGCCGGATCGCGACACAGGCCGAAAGCTGAGGCGGGGATTTTAGATTTTAGATTTTAGATTTGGAAAAGCCTCGATCTCAAAGTTCCAAAACCGGCGTACATCATTCCCAGCTCATAGCGAGCAGTTGCATTTTCCTGCTCGGCAGCTTCGCGGCACCATTTTGCGGCTTGTTTCCTTTTTGGAAACGGCCCTTCCGGCTGTAATCAGGTCTCAGGGCGGCGCCCAGGTCACTCGAACATTGCGGGCAACGAAGGCGCAAATCTATTGAGCCAGCCTGCCATGAACTTTTTTCAATTCCTCCCTTATTTTGATCTGCTGCGGGCAGTGTTCTTCGCATTCACCACACTCGGCGCAATTCGAGGCCCTCTGCTCCGGGGTCAGCATATGGTTATAGAGCATGTAGTTGAGTTCTTCATCTTTGAACATGAAACAATCGTTATAGAGGGAGAAATTCAACGGTATATTCACGCCACTGGGGCACGGCATGCAGTAGGCGCATGCAGTGCAACCGATCCGGAGCATGTTGCGGTACACTTCACAAACATCGGCCACCACCTGCAGCTCCGCCCATGAGAGACCAGCTGCCACCGCCTCATCGGCAATCCGGATATTTTCGACCAATTGCGCCAAAGAACTCATCCCGCTCAGGGCAGTTGAAACCTCAGGGTGATTCCACACCCATCGCAGCGCCCATTCCGCAGGAGTCCTTTTCACCGGCGCGGAGTCCCAAAGCCTTTGCACCTGTTCCGGAATCCGGTCCGTCAGTTTCCCTCCCCTGAGAGGTTCCATGACGATCACTCCGGCGCCTTTGGACGCGGCATAGCTCATGCCGGTTTTCCCGGCCTGGTAGAATTCATCAAAATAGTTGTACTGTATCAGACAAAGGGACCAGTCGTAGCTGTCCACAATTTCCTTGAATATCTTCATGTCGTCGTGGAACGAAAAGCCTGCATGCCGGATGCGGCCATCCGCCAGGGTCTTGTCGAGAAAATCGAGCGCGCCCAACTCCTTCATGCCGGCCCATGTCTGGCGATTCAGTCCGTGCAGGAGGTAGAAATCGATATGGCCGGTATCCAGCCTCTTGAGTTGTTCACTCAGGAACCGCTCGAAATCGTGTCTGCTCTGAACGAGCCACACCGGGAGCTTCGTCGCAAGGAAAATCCTATCTCTGTAAGTCTTCAGGCGCTTGCCGAGGAAGACCTCGCTCTGTCCGCCGTGGTAGGGGTAGGCCGTATCGAAATAGTTGATTCCGTGTTCGACGGCGTAATGGATCATGTCGAGTAGACTGGGGGCTCCCGCTGGCTGTAGGCTGAGATTTGTTTTCTCTGTTCCGCCTGGTTTCCCGGCGGTGCCACATCATTTCAGCCATACCTTCGGTTGTTCCCCAGTCCCTCATAGAA
>Ga0326728_10001769_pt1 | contig 74611 bp, 43 predicted proteins | sample MB3enrmetagenome_FD_207602 | JGI IMG/M metagenome (GOLD analysis project Ga0326728, IMG submission 207602) | Lab enriched peat soil microbial communities from McLean, Ithaca, NY, United States - MB31MN | ecosystem: Environmental > Terrestrial > Soil > Wetlands > Peat | place: USA: New York...
GAGCACGCCGATGCTTGCAGCGCATGGTGTCCGGCGCAAGGACGGCGGTGTGGCGATTGTGCTGATCAACAAGCACCCCACGCAGCCCTATCTGGTCAACGTCGTTCTTTCGGGCGCGCCGGCGGCGACAACGGGCAAGCGCTACGACTTTGGCCGCGCCAACTTCGGCCAGGATAATCGCTGGCCGGCCTCCGGTCCGACGGAAAGCCACATGGAGGGACTCGGAAGCAGTTTTTCGGTCACCGTTCCCGCCAGTTCTGAAAGCGTGCTGCTTATCCCAGGGCAATAGCGAAGCATTATCCGGGCCGAGGCAAGGGCGCGCCATCTCTCTGTCTGTTGCCAGGCTGGCGCCCTATTGCGATTCGTCCAGAACTTCAATGCCCGAGACCGTGGCGTTGTTAGAGGCGGGTTCAAAGGTAATGTTCAGCTTTCCCATAGCCGACGGCTTCAAATGATAGAAGGTCTTCGTGAGCACATGCAGGCTTCCGGCCTCTTTGTAGATATCGAGATTATCCAGCAAGGTTTCTCCGTTGCACATCACGCGGAACACGCGGCTGCCAACCCCTCCGGCAGCTTGCGATCCGAAGTAAAACTCGACGAAATGCAGAATGAGCGTGTACTGGTCCCGTGAGTCGACGGGAATTGCATAGGTGAAATGGCCATATCGTTCCGAGGCAAACAGATCCGGCTCGGGCGATCCCGCAACCTGATGCCGTTCGTCGGAGAGCCGGCCGTTCATGAAGTAGTCGTCTTGATGCCAGAACTGGCCATTGTGATCGGTGAAGGAGGTTCGTTGCATCACCAGCCTGATGGGGAGTTGCTTGTGCGGTAGGCCCGGCAGCACTTCGAGTGCGTTGAGCTGAGGAGCTCCCCGTTCACTTGAGAAAGCGATGTGGAGCATTCCGTCACTCGCCGGAGACACGTCGCGAAAGATACGTTCATCGGCAATGTTTTCTCCCAGCGCGTCGGAATTGATGTCGAAGCCTTGCAGAGCGAGAGCTCCGTTGATTTTGACGTTGAAGGTGGAAAGGCTTTCGCTGGAGCGTTCAGAGGTGACAAAGTAGAGGTGCAGTTCGTAAACGCCGGGCTGGAGAGGGATGTCATAGGTGAAATCGCCGGTCCGCCATTGCTGGAAAAGCAGGGGATCGCTGGTTCTGGCAATGGGCGCTGGGGGACGCAGCCATGAGCCTCCTCCATGGACGTAGCGATCCGATTCCCACGCCCTTCCGGAGCTGTCGGTTTGAGGCTCTCCACTGTAACCCGCCAGGATACGGAGCGGGACCGCCGCAGGCGGAGCAGCTCCAGGCGGTCGCGCGGGCTCGGCTGCCGGCCGGGTTCGGGTCTCGTTGGCAACGGCCGTGCCGGTGTGGGAACGGGAGATTACGTAGAAGACCGCTGCCGCAGCAGCGATCAATCCAACCGCCAAAAACGCAACCAACCTCTTGCGAGATCCGGTGAGTCCCAGGACAGCGGCCAACAGTTTATTCGATTGTCCGGGATGCCCGGAGTGCGCTGCGGCCGGCGCGGGGAGTTCCCCAGCCTCATTCTCTAAGATTCCGGGCGCGCCGTGGAGAGTTGGTGAAGGATCGATGGTTCCGCGCGTAAAGCAGGGAACGTAGGTTCCAGTGGGAATCGTTACTTGTACGATGTGGTCCTTGCCCGCCCCATCGTAGAACTCCTTTAGCCTTTTTCTCAGCCGATGCACCTCAACGCGCACAATGGCGTCTTCCCCGGCGTCAAAGGCCGTCTTGGAGCGCCCAAAGACTTCGGTCGCAATGTTGTATTCGGTGAGCTGATCGCTCTCGCCGTGAAAATACTTCTCTCCCATATAACGCAGGAGATTGGCCAGCCGGGAAGAATGGCCCAGCGCCTCGGCCACCATTTCGAGTTCGGCGCGCTCCGCTGCCACCGAAATTCGCTCGGAATGTGCCGGCATTAAAAAGCTCCCTGGCCCGTGGACACGTTTACCAATTGAGGATGATACAGCCGGTACTGGACGATTGCAACTTTGTTACCGCGCCAGCGCGCTGCGGCCGAAACCATCAATGTACTGAATGGTGTACAGGGCGTTGCAAGAACCTGGGAACAAATTCGTACAAGATTAACCTTCCGTTTCAGTTCCGGAGTTGCGTAGATTTTTGCGGTCATCGAGCCACTGTGCGAAGAGCGCCCGAAAAGACACGCGGGCCATGGAAGTTCGGAAGGCCCGGCGTGGCTGGATGGACAAAACGACTTAGCCGGTCGCTTCTGGAATGCACATTTTGGGTCGCATGGGTTTTGAGCGATTTGAACCGAATCTCTATCTGAGGACCAATCGAATGACGCAAGAATCTCAGCAAGTTCCGCAATCGATTCCTGGAAGCGCATGGCGCGGGCTCTGTGCTTTCCTCATGCTTTCACTTCTCTGCCTTGCGCCTGCGGCGCGGGCACAGATCACAGGCAGCCTATCGGGCACGATACGCGACACAACTGGCGCCGTGGTTCCCAAGGCGAATGTGGCACTCACAGACGAAGCAACAAACGACACCCGCAGCACGGTCAGCAACGCCGCCGGCTACTTTACGTTCGCCGCAGTGCAGCCGGGCACTTACACAATCACCATTTCAGCGGCCGGATTCGAAGCTTGGAAAGGAATCGGCATGCTGATGAACTCCGGGGACATTCGGCAAGTCCCGGATATTGTGCTGAAAGTCGGCAGTGCCATGCAGACAATTTCCGTTAGCGCATCGCCGGCGCAGATCGTGCCTACGGACTCCGGGGAGCGATCAGACGTAATTTCCAGCCAGGATCTTGAGCGCCTTTCGCTGGAGAGCCGCAATGTCTCAGAACTCCTCAAGATTCTGCCGGGCGTGACTGAGGTAGGTGGAACCGGCGGCGGGGGTTCGGTCGACTTCTCTGCCATCGGACCCACCGGCAGCACGGATGGCGTTGGCTATTCACCGAGCGGCGCTCCTTACCGTGGCGGCACCTCCTACCTGCTCGATGGCGCCAACATCATTGATCCAGGATGTAACTGCTGGTCCATCGCCGTGCCCAACCCCGACATGACCGCCGAAGTGAAGGTGAACCAGTCCTTTGCCGCGGATGAGCCCAACGGCCCGGAGGTCATCAACACCACCAGCAAGAGTGGAGGCAACCAGTTCCACGGCCAGGCTTATTTTTATGCGCGCAATCAGGCCTTGAATTCCAACACATGGCAGAACAATCACAACGGGGCTGCGAAGCAACCCGGCCAGTATTACTATCCCGGCGGCAACATCGGCGGGCCCATTATCATCCCGCACACCAGTTTCAACCGCAACCGGGACAAACTCTTCTTCTGGTTCGGTTACGAGTATTACAAGCAGACTCTGCCCTCCGGATCCCCGCTGGAGTCCTTCATTCCCAGCGCGGGCATGATGTCGGGAAACTTCACCTCCAGCGGCAGCGGCAACTCGACACTGTGCCCCAACGGATTCACTGCAGGCGCCAAGAACTGGTGCGGCGATCCGACCGGGACGTACGACATGAACGGCAACCTGATCACGAATGCTGCCAAGGTGCCCGTCGATCCCGGCGCGACAGCTTTGATGAAGATGTTCCCGGCCGCCAATGCGGATCCGACGAAGACCGGCGGATACAACTACTATCTGCCCGTAGGCTCCACCCAAAACGGTTATGTATGGCGCGCGCGCGTGGATTACTCCATCAACGCAAACAACAAGATATTTGTCGCCTACCAGACCGGTTCGAGCACCTACGTGACCGTGGCCCACGTGTGGTGGAATCCATGGCTGGATGTGGCTTATCCAGGCGGCGATATCAATTCACCGAATACTTCCCGGGTGTTGACCGTAAATATGGTCAACGTGATCCAGCCCACCCTGACGAACGAATTTGTTTTTGGATGGGGCTGGGACAACGGGCCGTTTGCACCCACCAACCTGAAGGCCATCTACAAATCCACGCTCGGCTATCCCTACCAGACGCTCTATAACGATGCATCGCTGGTAGCGCCGTCCATCAACTCGGCAGGCTGGCAGACCTTCCCGGACATTTCCCAGCCGGCGTTTTACAATGCGGGCGGCCAGTATATGTTGAAGAAGGCAACGCCGTCGTTTGCCGATAACGTGAGCAAGGTCTGGCACACGCACACGTTTAAGTTCGGCGCCTTTACCCAGCTGGTGGGGAACGACCAGAGCGCTTGGTCCTATCCCAACGGCCAATTCAGCTTCGCCAACCAGCCCATGCCGAACGTCGTCACCGGCTCCAAGGTTCCCTCGGGAACGCTGATCGGCTCTTCCAACCCCACTGCCAACTTGGTGCAGGGCGTCGCCAGCTACTTCGGACAGAACAATTTCGCCCCCATTGAAGACCAGGCCTTCCGTACTATCTCCGGCTATGTGCTGGATAACTGGCAGGTGCGGCCGCGGTTGACCGTGAACTTCGGCGTCAGATGGGATCACATTGGTCGCTGGTACGACCGCTCAGGCGCCACTGGCAACGCAGTATGGTATCCGCAGCTCTTCGCGCAGGATGTGGCGGCCAATCAGTCGGCCAGATCGCAGGTCGTTGAGTATCCAGGCGTGCGCTGGCAGGGCATCGATTCGGGCATCCCCAACGCCGGATATCCGGCTCGGCTTGCCTGGTCGACCCCGCGTGTGGGATTGGCCTACAACGTACAGGGTAACGGCCAAACCGTGATCCGCGGTGGCTGGGGCGAATATGCGTGGAACGACCAGCCTACCGGAGCGCTGGCCACCGCGCAGAACATGCAATCGTACAACTCGCCCGGCAGCCAGGCGATCACGTTCGCCCAAGTCCCGTTGCAAACGCCAGCCGGCAATAACCAACCGGCGGGAGGCATCACCGCAACGCCTTTTAACGACTACCAGAATTCCCTCACCTATGCCTGGAACCTGACGGTTGACCGGCAGTTGCCGTGGCACTCCCTGCTCGAAGTGGCGTACGTGGGCAACAGCACGCACCACCTGCTGATAGGCGGTCAGAGCGACGCCGTGGGTATTGGCGGCTCGGAGTTCAGCAACGTCAATAAAATCCCGCTGGGCGGCTTGTTCAAAGTTGATCCGGTCACGGGCGCGGCTGCTCCTACGGACCCCGATAACACCTCGAAATACAACATTCAGGATTATTACCCCTACTCCGGATGCGTGGCTGGCGGCGGATGCTACGGGTATGGCACCAATTCCGTCTCGGTCAACCAGCACATCGGCTACTCCAACTACCACGGCCTGCAGGTGGCCTGGCTCAAGCAGCAGGGTCGCGCCTCCTGGAACTTCAACTACACCTGGTCGAAGTCGCTGGGCATTATCAGCAGCACGCTCGATGCCTTCAGCGTCCACGGCAACTACGGCATCCTCTCCATCGATCGCCCGCAGGTGTTCAACGCTTCGTATTCCTACAGCGTCGGGAAGGTCTACAAGGGCGACGAGAAAGTGCTCAGCGGGGTCGCGAATGGCTGGAACATCTCCGGCGTAACCACCTTCCAGACCGGAGGCAACCTCCAGGCCGAATCCTCGCAGAATCTTGGCCTCTCTATCCAGAACACGGTAACCGGATTGGGATTGTCATCGAAGACCTACTTTGGAACCGACGCTGACTCGATCCTGCCGATCACCACGTGCAATCCAAAGAGCGGGTTGAGTTCGCAGAAACTGCTGAACGTCTCTTGCTTCACCGCGCCCGTGGTGGGCACGCAGGGATACCGGCAGATTCACCCCTATCTGGGCGGGCCGATCTACACAGATTCGGACCTGACCATCTACAAAACCTTCAATATCACCGAGCATCAGAATGTGGAGTTCCGCGCGGCAGCTTTCGACTTTATGAATCACTCGCTGTGGGGCCTCAGCGGCAACAACCTCATCTCGTTGTTGTATACAACGTCCGACGGAGGGCATACGTTCAAGCCGGACACAGCCTCCTATGGCGGCGTGCAGCTAAGCGGATCATGCTCACCGGGCGGGCAGGTCTTCGGTTGCGAGAACGAGAAGTCGCCTTATTCCGGCGCCGGCTATGCACGAATTGTGGAGCTTTCGCTGAAGTACAACTTCTAACCTGGGCCCTTCGCTTGTGGCCGTGAGGCGGCAGAAATCCTGCCTCACGGCTGCAACTCTCGAGATCTGAGCCGGTTGAATGCGTCCCATCAATGCCGTGTCTTCCGGCATATGCATCTTCCGCCGGCACCCAACCATGGAACAGCAGTCGGACGGGGTGTTCTCCGGCAAAATCTGGCTGATGTCAACAACAAGTATCTCCTGAGACAAACGTCGATCACCGTTCATGTACGTGATTGCAACGCGGTTGCGGGGCCTTCCGAGGCGCAGGGAGTATCTCTTGGCATTTCAACCGGATAGAGGTTCTGAAACCGTCTGTGAAACGTGAAGGTACACGATTGTACGAGGTTAACCTTCCATTCGCTTTCGATCTCTCGTAGGTTTTTTTAGTCAATCGGTCAAGGTGCAAAGACGATTTGAAAATGTCTGCCGAGCTCCTTTGTCCGGGCAAGGTGGAGCGCAGATTTGGGAAGTCGTGCGTTGAAACGACCTTCGCGGCCGTGGAAAGAGATTTCGCGCCCCACGGCCGCATTTTTCGGAATCTGTTTGGGCATACGGCAACGGGCAGGATCGCACGCGGGGGAGTCAAGGGCATTGCGTCAGCGACAACCATGAAATGCCACGAACGGAAAGCCGTTCGTCGTTTTGGGTCTTTCAGGGGATAGAGAGCTATCGTAAGAATCCTTTCTGGAGGGTAAGAACCGCAAAACCTCTCTGCGGTGTTTTTCATTTATGCGATCGATTCATGCCATTGTTTTTCTAATTCTTGCCAGTTTTCCGGCCAATGCATTCTCCGCGGCTCCGGCAACCATCGAACGGCAGCCAAATGGCATCACATTGCAGCTGGCCACGGGCGAGCTGCGCATCCAGGTCGTTTCGGCCGCGGTTGTTCGCGTCGTCTTCTCCAGATCTTCCGGCTTCTTTCAACGAACCTCGATTGACCGGGTTGCACTTCCCCCAGCCGCCACCCCATTCACGGTGAAGGAATCTCCGGCGGCGATCATTCTCACAACCGCAGAGCTTCAGGTCAGCATTGACCGCGAGACGGGCGACCTATCGTTTGCTGACAGCGCCGGACATCCACTGCTCTCTGAAGTTCCCGGCAGCAGAGTGCTTGAGCCGGCTGAAGTGCAGGGCGAGAAAACCTTCCACGTTCAACAGAAGTGGAAGGCGCAGGAAGATGAATCTCTCTACGGCTTGGGCCAGATGCAACTGGGCATCGTCGATATCAAAGGCTACGACCTGGACTTGTGGCAGCACAACACCAATGTTGTCGTGCCCTTTCTGGTCTCTTCAAAGGGTTACGGCATTCTCTGGGACAACACCTCCTTCACCCGCTTTGGCGATCTGCGCCCCTTCACGCCCATTCCTGCAGGTAACTTATACGACGCAGACGGCAAGCAGGGCGGCCTCACGGTGGCTCCAGGCGACGGGTCGGAGCCGCCGCGTCAAACCGCGGAGATTTCCCTTCATCTCCATCTAAGCCAAGCAGAAATCGACCACCCCGAGGCCATAGCCGGTTCCTGGAGCGGGAGACGGCTGGCATGGGCTGGCTCAATTCTTGCTCCCACCACCGGCGACTACCAGTTTCAGGCAACCTCCAATGGCGGCATCAAAGTCTGGCTCGACGGAAAGCTGGTGATGGATCACTGGAGACAACAGTGGCTGACTTCTACCGATCAGATTCGCGTGCACCTAAAAGCCGGCCAGAAGGTTGCGATTCGGATTGAGAACGATCCGGAGCAACAAAACACTCTCGAATTCCGCTGGAAGACGCCCGCGCCAGACGACAACACATCGTTGTGGTCGCAAGTGGGCGATGGCGTTGATTACTACTTTGTCTACGGCCCCTCGATCGATCGTGTCATTGCCGGTTATCGCCTGCTCACCGGCAAGGCAACCATGCTTCCTGATTGGGCTTTCGGGCTGTGGCAGTCGCGCCAGCGTTACGAGACCGCCCAACAGTCGCTCGACGTGGTGAAGGAGTTCCGCGAGCGAAAAATTCCTTTCGACAACATCGTGCAGGACTGGCAATACTGGCGCGTCGATGCGTGGGGTTCGCACGCGTTCGATCCGGCGCGCTTTCCCGATCCTGAAGGCTGGATCAAGGCGCTTCACGCCGAGCACGCGCACCTCATGATCTCCGTTTGGGGGAAATTCAATCCCAGTACGGAGAACGCGAAGCAGATGGTCGCCAAGGGCTATCTTTATTTGCCCAACCTTGAAGAGCATGTGAAGGACTGGCTTAACCATCCCTATACCTTTTACGACGCCTTTAATCCCGACGCACGCAAGCTCTTTTGGTCGCAGATCGATTCGGCACTGTTCTCAAAGGGCATCGACGCATGGTGGATGGACGCGACAGAACCGGACCTCCTTCCTTCGCCGCCCACGCTCGAGGGCCAGCGAACCCACATGAATCCCACCTTCCTGGGCACAGGCTCGCGCATGTTGAATGGCTATGCGCTGGAGAACAGCAAGGGCGTTTACACCGGCCAGCGCGAGGCCGCTCCTAATCAGCGTGTGTTCATCCTCACGCGCTCGGGTTTTGCGGGCATCCAGCGCTACTCCACGGCGATCTGGTCAGGAGACACCACATCCACCTGGACCGCGCTGGCCAAGCAGATTCCTGCGGGGTTGGGCGCGAGCATCTCCGGCCTGCCCTATTGGACGATGGACACGGGCGGCTACACGATGCAAAACAAATTCGCCCATGAGCCGATGACCGCTGCGGACGAAGAGGAATGGCGGGAGTTGAATGCACGCTGGTTTGAGCTCTCCACGTTCACGCCCATCCTGCGCGTGCATGGCGAACTGCGGCCGCGCGAGATATGGACTCTTGGCGGGGACTCGCCTGCGTATCACGCCGAGCTGAAGTTCGATCGCCTCCGCTACGCCTTGTTCCCCTACATCTACTCGCTGGGGGGGTGGACAGCGCAGCGCGACTACACGATGCTTCGCCCGCTGGTCATGGATTTTCCCGAGGACCGCGTCGCCCGCGAAGCGAACGATGAGTTCATGTTCGGCCCCGCTCTGCTGGTCGCTCCCATCACGCAATACAAAAAGCGCGAACGCAGCGTCTACCTGCCGCCATCCGCGAATTGGTACGACTATTGGACCGGCCGTCCTGCCGCATCCGGTACGATCTCCAGCCCCGCGCCCTACGATGAGATTCCCGTATTCGTCCGCGCGGGATCCATCATTGCATACGCACCCGAGATGCAATATGTCGGCGAGAAACCCTGTGACCCGATCACTCTTTACATCTATGCAGGCGCCGACGGTGAGTTCACGCTCTATGAAGATCAGGGCGCGACATTCGACTATGAGAAGGGAGCTTTTTCCGAGATCCCCATTCGTTGGGATGACAAGACAAATATGCTCACGATGGGTGAACGCAGCGGCGATTTCAACGGCATGCTGCGTCGCCGCAGCTTCCGCGTGGTGCTGGTGGACAAAGCGCACCCCGCCGGATTTCCGTTCACGCCGGCTCAATTCACGAGCGTGGAATATGCAGGCGCAGCCATCCGGCTGAAGCTGCGATGAGCCGCGAACATGCCCATCTTTGACAATGCAATCGCGGAAAGAAAGCACGTGATCCGCAAACTCCGAAAGCCGGCTCTTCTGTTTCTGCTGTGTGCTGCCGCGGCGTCCGCGCAATCGCTTCGGCAGGAATCCTATTCGTGGAAGAACGTTCAGATAGTCGGCGCAGGTTTCGTCGACGGGGTCGTCTTTCACCCCACGGCGCACAATCTCCGCTATGCCCGCACCGATATGGGCGGCGCCTATCGCTGGGATGCCCGTGCGAATCGCTGGCAGCCGATGCTGGATTGGATCTCTTATCGGGACCGCAGCTTGATGGGCGTTGAATCCATCGCTGTCGATCCCGCCGATCCCAACCGCGTCTATTTAGCCTGCGGCATCTACTCAAGCGCAAGTTCTCCTAACGGCGCCATTCTCCGCTCCTGGGATGGTGGCCGCACCTTCGAGCGAACAGATGTGCCGTTCAAGTTCGGCGGCAATGAGGATGGCCGCGGCAACGGTGAGCGCCTCGCTGTCGACCCCGGCGATGGCCGCATCCTCTATGTAGGCACGCGTCACGACGGGCTGTGGCGCTCACGGGATCGCGGCGCAAGCTGGTCGCGCGTCGACAGTTTCCCTGACGTAACGGAAGCAGACCCGCCTGCGCCGGCTCCCGTTCCCGGCGAAACACCCGAGCAGCGCTGGAGCCGCATGCCGGTGCGCAGCGATGGGATTGTCTTCGTCAGGTTCGCGCCTACGCCAGGACTGCGATCCACGCATTCCGCGACGCAGACCATCTACGTCGGCGCCTCTCTCATGAACCGCGCGAATCTTTTCGTATCCAAGGACGGTGGCACCACATGGCTCCCGGTTCCCCGTGAGCCCACGCAGTACCGGCCAACCCGGGCGGCGATTTCAAGCGACGGATTCCTCTATATTGCCTATGGCGCCGCGCCGGGTCCTTCGCGCATGACCAACGGAGCCGTTTGGAAGCTTGACACGCGAACCGGCAAGTGGACCGAAATTACTCCTGAGCGTCCAGTCCCCGGCAGCCGGGAGTTCGGTTACGCAGCGGTGGCCGTCGATGCGCAACATCCCCGAACCTTAATCGCAAGCACCTACGACCGCCCCGGCGGCGATGACATTTTTCGCTCCGTCGACGGAGGTGCGACGTGGAAGCGCATCTTTGGCAGCGGGAGAGCGAGCGGCGTGTTCGATTCGAGCATCGCGCCCTATGTAAAGCCCACGCCGATCCATTGGCTTTTCGATATCGAGATCGATCCCACCGATCCCAATCATGCCGTGTTCACGACCGGCTACGGTGGTTGGGAGACGTTTGACCTGACCGCGGCCGATCGCGGCAAACCCACTCACTGGAGGATTCTCGCGCAAGGTATTGAGGAGAGCGTGGCGCTTGATCTCGTCAGCCCTGGCCGCGGCGCGCACCTGATCAGCGCCATTGGCGATTACGGCGGCTTTGTTCATTGGAACCTTGATCGTCCCGCGCTCGTTGGCTCTTCCGCGCCACCGCGGATGGGCAACACATCGGGAGTCGCCGCGGCCGCACTCAAGCCGGAAATCATCGTCCGCGTTGGCATCAGCGCCACGGGCAAACCTGGCGAGAACATCGGCTACTCGTTGGACGGCGGATTGACGTGGCAGCCCACCGTTCGATCGCCTGAGCCTTCTAGTCGAGCCGGTACGATTGCCGTTTCCGCTGATGGCAACACCTGGATCTGGACCCCAGATTGCGAGCCGGCATACGTTACCCACGACCGTGGCGCAACCTGGAATGCCGCGCGGGGAATTCCCTCAGGTCTTCGAGTGGTCGCCGACCCGATTTTCCCGCGAATGTTTTATGCCATCTCACTCAGCACTCCCGTGCTTTATCGCAGTAGCGACGAGGGCGCGACCTTCACATCTCAGCCACTCATGCTGCCCGGGGATCCGCCCACGTCCGCGCAGTCTTCACGCGGCGATGACCGCGGCGGCCAGGACCGGATCTATGCCGCTTCCGGCCGTGCGGGAGACCTCTGGCTGGCTGCATGCGACGGCCTCTACCGCGTCGCTTCGCCCATGCAGCCGGTCGCCGGTGGCAAGAGCGCCACCTTTACCCGGTTGCCAGGCGTCGACGAGATCCAAGCCTTCGGCTTCGGCAAAGCAGCGCCGCATCACTCGTATCCGGCGCTCTATCTGGCAGGAACCGTGAATGGTCAGGCGGGCGTCTTCCGCTCAACCGACGAGGCGCACACTTGGACAAGGATCAACGACGACCAGCATCAATGGGGATTGATCCTTCAGATCACCGGCGACCCACGAATCTACGGGCGAGTGTATGTGGGCACTCATGGCCGCGGCATCCTCTATGGAGATCCCATGTCGCCGCCCGCTGCACGCCCACAAAAGACTGAAGCGGCGTATTGATCGATCAACGATTTACTGGCCTTCGTCAATTACCTCAATTCCCGAAATCGTGGCGTTGTTCACGATGGGTTCAAAGGTAATGTTGAGCTTGCCTTGGGTGGTGGGCTTAAGGTGGGAGAAGGTCTTGATCAGGGCATGAAGGCTGCCCGCTTCCTTGTAGATATCGAAGTTATCGAGCAGCGTGTTGCCATTGCATACGACGCGAAACACGCGGCTTCCCACGCCCCCCACTCCAGATGCGCTTGGCCCGAAGTAGAGCTCGGCAAAATGAAGAATCAGTGTGTAGCGATCGCGCGTGTCGACGGGGATCGCATAGGTGAAGTGTCCATATCGCTCCGCGGCGAATATATCCGGATCGGCAGTTCCTGTGATTTGCATTCGCTTCATCGAGGTGTAGCCGTCCAGGAAGTAGTCATCGGGATGCCAGAACTGGCCGTTGTGGTCGGTAAAGGGTCTCGGCTGCATCACCAGGCGGATGGGAAGCTGCAGGTGGGGCGTCCCGGGCAGAATTTCTATCGCATTCAGCGCGGCCGTGCCGCGCTCGCTGTTGAAGTCCAGGCGCAGAAGTCCGTTGCTGGCGGGGCTGATATCGCGGAAGATGCGCTCGTCTGCAATATTCGCACCCAAGGCATCAGAGCGGACGTCGAAGGCGGGCAGGACGTCTTCTCCATTGACATGGACGGCAAAGGTGGAAGGTTCGTTGGAGTTCGCTGCCGCGGAGACGAAGTAGAGATGCAACTCGTAGACGCCGGGACGCAACGCGATCTCATAGGAAAAGTCGCCATTCCGCCAATGCTCGAACAGCATGGGATCGCTGGTGCGCCCTATGGAACCCTCGGAATTATCCCAGGTCCCGCCTTCGTGATGATACTTGTCCGGCTGCCAAACGGCTCCAGCGCTATCGATCTGCGGTTTTCCGCTGTAGCCGGCAAGAATGCGCAGGGGTGTCTCCGCGAAGGATGCACCGTTTACCGAGGCGGCTGGAAGCGCGTTGGAAGCCGCCGCGCCAACGCCTGCTTTTTCAGTTTTATGTGCCCGGACGATCCAGTATGCGCCAAGAGCGGCCATGACCAAGGCCACCGTCGCGGCTGCGTAAAGCAACCTGCGATCACCGTTTCCAGCCGGGACTGTCTCGCTTTCGGGCTTTGCCGGGGCGACGCTAACGCGCGTGAAGACAGGAACGTAGGTCCCAGGCGGAAGCGACAGTTGGATGGGATGGTCTTTTCCTTCGGTTTCGTAATATTCCTTTAACCGCTTTCGCAGTCGGTGAGCCTCCACCCGTACAATCGCGTCCTCGCCCGCGTTGAAAGTGGACTTGGACCGGCCGAAGACTTCGGTTGCGATTTCGTATTCGTGCAGCTTGTTCACCTCGCCGTGGAAGTACTTCTCCCCGATGTAGGTGATCAGCTGTTGCTGGCGGGCAGACTTTGGCAACGCTGCCACGATAGCGTCGAATTCCTTGCGCTCATCCTCTGGCGACGGCGGCACGGAGTGCGACGACTGCGACGCGGGATCCTCTCGCACAACTTCGCTGCTAACGGACAACCGATGGCTCCTGTGACAGACGATGATAGCCCGCCAAGTACATGATTGCAACGTGGCAGCGACGCCTGCCCGGGCGATTGACCTATCCTATGCGTTTTCAAAAAGGTACACCCTGCGTAACGGTTCATCTCGGATGCCGGTACAAGATCGTACAAGAATAACGTTTACAACTCTCGTGGGCCGGTTTGATTCTTCTCCCGGTCTCGCATAAACCTTGCTTTGCGAACCCTGGCCCCAGGGAAGGCGTGACAAATCACGACCACCAGGGGAAGTCTGGTTCGATCTCAAGAGTTTTCGGGACCAACTGCGCTGACCGCATCTCCGAACTCTGGGCGCCGGCGAGCGAGATGGCCGGTGCGTGTATGGCCTGCTGAGGACGTGGTTCGCGTTGATTACGTTGCGACTGTGGTGATTCAGATCACATCCGCAGGAAGACAAACAGGCCAAAGATTGGCGGACATGCCTGCAACGCGAGGAAAGAGTGGCAGGCATTTTCAGGGATTTCAAGAGAAAACGGATTGCGTAGAACCTGCGGGAACAAAGGCTCGCGAAGATTGGGAGGCATACCTTGTTGAAGTTTAATGAATGTTCATTCCTGTGCCGGTTGACGCGGCCAATGAAAGCATCTTCGGCCTGGATTCTGGGAGCTGTGCTTCTGGTCTCCCTTGCAAGTCTGGGTCGCGCGCAGACAACGGCATCCATTTCCGGCAGCGTGCACGACTCCACCGGAGCGCTTGTGCCCGGCGCCAAGGTCGTATTGACCAATGAGGCCAGCAAGGACGCGCGGACCGCGACGAGCAACAGCGAGGGATTCTTCAGTTTTCCCGCGATACAGGCGGCAACATACACCTTGAAGGTCAGCTATACGGGCTTTGAAACCTGGATTGTAACCGGCATCGTCGTCCATCCCGGCGACAGCCTGACCGTGCCCAAGATCGCGCTGAAGGTAGGCAAAGCGGAGATTTCGGTCACCGTCACTTCTGAAAGCGCCGGCGTTACGCTGAATTCGCCCGAACACAGCACGTTAATCACCTCGGACGATCTCAACCGGCTGTCCACTATCGGCCGGGACGCGGACGAGTTGATCGCCATTTTGCCCGGATTTACGCTCAACGCCGGAACCGATATGCAGAATGAAGGCCCGGGCGGATTGTATGGCTACCAGGTGGTCGGTCCCGGAAATGCGCAACTTGGCTCCTGGGGCGCAGGCGGCGCTGCCCCGCAGCAGGGCCTGGTCAACCTGAAGGCCGACGGCGCCAACCTGATCGATCCCGGCGACATGGGCGGGACGGTGTCCAACGTCAACATGGACCAGGTGCAGGAAGTGAAGGTGTCCACCTCAAACTTCGGCGCCGACCAGTCCAAGGGGCCGATCGTGATTGATGCCGTGGGCAAGTCCGGCAGCGCGCAGTTCCACGGGAGTCTCTACACCTACTTCCGCAATAGCGCCTTGAACTCCAACGATTGGCTCTCGAAGTACGATGGCGCGGCGAGGCCCGCGTTCCGGTTCCTTTATCCCGGTGCCACACTGGGCGGGCCGGTGCTGATTCCGCATACTCATTTCAACGCACAGAAGAAGCTTGTCTTCTGGGTCGGATTCGAAGTCTACAGGCAGTTGTCTCCCGAAGCCCTGTCCCAGGCCTTCGTCCCCAACGCGGCCATGCTCGGCGGCGATTTAAGTTCGGCTCAGCTTGCCAGCCCCACCGCGCTCAATATTCCTGGCGGGGCGACGGCCCTGGCTGCCGGCTGCCCTGCGGACTGGAACGTCTCAGCCCTCTACAACAATCTCGGTGGCGACTGCTACTCCCCGAACGGAACCACGGACGTCATGGGCAATACGGTGAGCAACGGAAAGATGACCTACATCGACCCGGCCACCACGGCGATTTCCAGTCTGTGGCCGAAGGCCAACCGCACGCCGCAGCCGGTCTATTCCGGGGGAACGGAGCTCTATGTCTCCGACGGCATTAATTTCGTCCAGAACGTGACTTCGAGCAATGATGGTTTCCAGTTCCACGACACCGAAGATTACAGCATTACCAACACCCTCAAGCTGCATGCGGCGTACAACTGGGAGCGAGTGAACAGCGAATCCCAGATGAACAACATCTATTACAATCCGGGCGGAACGGTTCCCTATCCTTCGCCTCTCTACAACTACGGTCATAATCAGGCCCTGACCCTCGACCTTACCAAGACGGTCGGTTCGTCGCTCACCAACGAGTTGGTGGCTTCGGGCCTCTTTTACTTCCAGCCGGCGCAGTTCGGCAACCGCGCCAAGACACAGGTCACCGGGACCGCATGGGCAACGGCCGGCTACACCGGAGGGCATCTGGGACTGAACCAAGCGCAGCTGCCCAGGGTTTACTCGTATGAATCCACCTCGCTGCCGAACTTTTCATTTGGGTACGTACCGCCGGGCTCGCAATTCCTGAGGAAGTTTTCCTGGAACGTGGCCGACAACCTGACCAAGGTGTACAAGACGCACACCATCAAGGTCGGCTACTACATGGAGCAGACGGGCAACAACAACGTGACCCTGGGCAGCCAGGTGAACGGTAACCTCACGTTCGCGCGCTGGGATACCTGTAATCCCAACCAGGTTAACCCGAACGCCCCGGGCGCGCCGCCCCCCTCTCCTGGTCCCTCCGGGGCGCCTTCAACCTCGGCCAGCATGGAAAACACGATCGGTAATTTCTTGATGGGCTGCCCAGCCGGCTACAGCCAGGACAACGGCGACCCCATCACAAATGTTCGTTTCCGGACCTTCGAGTGGTACGGCACCGATGAGTGGAAGGTGAATAGCAAGCTCACGCTCACGCTGGGCGTTCGCTTGGCCCACTTGGAACCCTGGTACGATCCGCACGGCGTGGGCATCGCGGTGTGGAATCCATCCGACTGGAATGGGGCCCCGGTGACGCAGAACCACCTATATTCTGACTCGGCGACGAACACCACGTGGCCGGGCATCGACTGGCACAAGCACAACTCGCAATATCCCAATGCCGGCTACCCCACCCGGACGCTCTTTTACCAGCCGCGCGCTGGACTGGCTTACGACTTGTTCGGCAACGGCAAGACAGTCTTCCGCGGCGGGTGGGGCATGTATGTCTCGCAGGATTCGGCGGGGATCACTGGCGGTGAAGGAACGGCGATCGGCCTGCAGACCTACTCTATCCCCGGCTCCTCCGGATGCACCTTCGGGCAGCTCTTCCTGGGCAACAAGTATCTTCCTTGTGGTTACTATGCCTCGAGCCAGAACACTATCGCACCCTTCACGGTGACCGCGGCAGACCCCAAGGACAACCACAAGCCGGTCACTTACAACTACAACTTCACGATCGACCGGCAGGGACCGTGGAAATCAGCATTCGAGGTGGCCTACGTAGGCAACCGCACCCAGCACCTGTCGACTCTGGGCAATCTGCAGAACCAGGACGTCATTCCGCTCGGGGCAATGTTTGCGCCCGACCCGTTGACCGGCTCGGTGAACCCGCCCGGCGACCTCCCCAGCTCGGCTAACTCGGCGGACTACCGCCCCTACCCTAACTATTCGGCAGTCAACGTGCCCAACCACATTGTGTGGTCCAGCTACAACTCGCTGCAGGCGCAGTGGAACAAGCAGACGGGCGCGCTGGTCTGGGGCGCCAATTACACGTGGTCGAAGGCCATGGGCGTGCGCGGAAATTGGGATACCGGCGCCATCGCCGACCCCATCGATCCGCGCCACGACTACGGCATCGTTTCTTTCGATCGCCCCCAGGCTGTCAACCTGACGTACTCCTATCAGGAGGGGACAAAGTTTCACGGCAACCACATTCTGGGTCAGGCACTCAACGGCTGGGAGGCTTCCGGGGTCACCTCGATCCAGAGCGGGCCGGACCTGTCCGTCCTGAATGGCAGCACCAATTATGGCCTGAGCGGCGGCGTTGGTTACTATGTCGGGACGACGGAGGTGAGTGAATCGATCGGCTCGGCGGTGTGGCTTGGCTCGTCGGACTACACCCTGCAGCCCACCGTCACCTGCAGCCCGCACAAGGGCCTCAAGAAGGATCAGTTCGTCAACGGCAGTTGCTTTGCTCTGCCGCAGATCGGTACGCAGGGCTGGTGGAACCTGCCCGATGTGCACGGTCCTGCCTATTTCAAGTCGGATCTCTCCATCTACAAGGATTTCAAAATCAACGAGCGGCAGAATATGCAGTTCCGGGGCTCGGGATTCAACTTCCTGAATCACCCGCTCACATCGTTCAACAACAACAATCTCGGCACCATGTACCTTACGGCTGGAGAAAGTTGCAAGACGTGTCAGTACACCACGATCACGCAGGCCATGCAGAACGCAACCATTACCAACGCAAGCACATTTGGTTACACGTCGTACAAAAACGGCGTGAGGATTGTGGAGCTCGCCTTCAAGTACAACTTCTAGCCGGGACGGGAGCGCGTGGCGCTCCCGTCGCACCTGCGTACGGAGCAGAGCGGTGAAACGGGCAACGATGAATACCAGAACGGAAATAAGCGAGACGCGGCAGGATGCCGCCCTGTGGAGGCTTGAAATGCTTAGCAATATTCGGATGAAAAGTTGGGCGCGGCGGGCGACGTGGTTGATGGCGCTGACTGTGTTGCTTTTGCTGGCGGCGTCATCAGCGTCTGCGACCGGTTCGAATGCGCCGCCGATCGTGGTTACGTCGAGCAGCGCGCTGGCCGCAACCGGGTTGGCGGGCGGCGAATCCGAGGTGGCCGTGGATGCCTGCGGAAACGTCTATGCGATTCAGGAGTACGGCGGCGAAGTGGACGAGATTCCTGCGGGGGGTGGCGCGATCACGGTGGTTATGGCCGCCGGAGGCGCGAACTACGAACCGGCGGTCATGTCCATGGACGCCACGCAAAGCAATCTCTATGTCGAGCAGGGAACAAACGGCGCCGTCAGGATCCCCATCAAGAGTTGCGTGCCGCAAACGTCCTCGGAGACTTCGGTTGGCATTGGCAATCTTCCCATTGCGAGTAATGGCTGGGGCTACCTGAGCTGGTACTTCAGCGCTTCAGCCGTGGCAGCCGATCAAGCCGGAAATGTGTTCATTGCCACCAGTACCGCCTGCTGCGCCAATACCAACACACTGGTTGAGGAGTATGCATCCGGAGGATACGCAGCGGGAACGCCGCTGCTGGGCTGGGTGAACAATCTGTCGAATCCGATCACCTCGATCGCCGTCGATTTTAACAACAATCTCTACATTGTTATGGGCGGCGCCCTCTACGAATTAGCGGTAACTACACCGGCCACCTCTAAGGCTCCCGCCGTATACAGTTCCACTCCGGTGTCCTTCGGCAGCGGATATTCAACCAATGTTGTGGGAGTCGCTGTTGATAGCCAGGGAAACCTGTATGTTGCGGACGCAGGAAATTCCGCGATCTACGAGATTCCTTATGAGACCAGCGGCAGCACGTCGGCTCTGAATGTCGCCGATCAATTTGTGGTGGGGTCAAACGTCTCCGGCCTTGTCTACCCGGCGGCGCCCGACGGGGCTGGCAATTTCTATTACGCATTGGGCGGCTCTTCGGTTTACGAACTGATGCGGGGCGGCGCAAAGCTGGGCTCGGTGGCCACAGGCAGTTCGGGAACAGCGACTGCGAGTGTTGCCTTCAACGCTACTGCCACCCCAGTTACCTTCGCGGTCACTTCCGGCGACGGAGTGGTCACGAATGCCGGGTCCGGCTCCTGTTCCGCGCAAACATACGATGCGGGTTCAAGCTGCACCGTCAACGTACAATTCTCTCCCACGCATCCCGGTGCGGAATACGGCAGCCTGGAGTTGATCGACGCGAGCCACAACGTGCTGACCACAGCCTATCTTTCCGGCACGGGCCTGGGCGCCGGTTTGACGATGGACTCCGGTACGGTTACCTTGATCGGCAGCGGCTTCGTCTCACCGCAGTCCATTGCTGTCTCGCCGGCTGGCGGTCTCGTCGCTGACTCCGGCAAGGACGAAGTGCTCTATTTCGCAGCGCCAACTTCGTCCCCGGTATCGATCGGCAACCTTCTCAGCAAGCCCCTGGGAGTGGCCGTCGATGGCGCGGGCAACGTGATTATCGCCGACACCGGCAACAACCGGATCGTCGAAGTGCCGGTCATCAACGGCGTGCTGGCCAACGCTGATCAGGTTACGATCGTTTCCTCCACGGCCAGCATCGCCGGCTCGACGCTTAACGCGCCCGCCGGAGTCACCGTCGATGGGCAGGGCAATCTCTGGATCGCCGATACCGGCAACAATCGCATCGTCTATGTGCCGTATAACGGGAGCTGGAATCTTGCGTCTGCTTTTGCTGTGGGTTCTAATCTCTCAGCTCCGTTGGCAACCGCTGTCGATCCCTCCGGCAACATTTATATCGCCGACTCCGGGAGCGGCCAGATTTACAAGGTGCTACAGCCTTTCAGCCTCGGAGTGTTGCAGCTGGTCGCTGTGGGATTCAGCAATCCCTCCGCGCTGGCAACGGATGCTTCCGGCAGCCTGTTCGTCGTCGATCAGGGCGCAAACACCGTTCTCCGCATCCCCAACGTCTCCGGCGCGCTCAACCCCAACTCCGCCATCGAGGTTGGATTCGGAATTGCCGCTCCTTATGGCTTGGCGGTGGATGGAACCGGAAATCTCTATGTGACCGATGCGACCCACACTGCTGCCTATCAGGTGAACCGGATCAGCACCACCGATTCCTTTGGCGATTGGGCGCTCACCACAACCAGTGGCGCTTTGCCGGTGAAAGTGGAAAACGAAGGAAACCAGGCTCTGAACTTTAGCACTCCCTTCTACAACGCCACGGGTAATACCGGGGACTTCAGCCTCGGCGCACCCACGGGCGCGGAGCCCGCCTGCGCCGACGGCGGAGCTTTGACAACCGGCTCGGCCTGCGAGATCGACGCCATTTTCGATCCCACCGCTTCTGGAACCAGAACAGACACTCTGGTTCTTCAAAGCAATGCTCAGAATGCCGCTGCGCCACAGGTGATTCTCACCGGAGTCGGCACCACCACAAGCAGCACGAAGACGGTTCTGGCGATAACCTCGCCGAGTGGAACACCGTCCTTCGGACAAGCCATCACGATGACCGCAACCGTTACTTCCACAGGCGGAACGCCTTCCGGCAGCGCGCAGCTCCTGGTGGACGGCGTCATCACCGGCGAAGCAACCTTGAGCAGCGGCGGAGTGGCAACCTTCTCACTGCCCATAGGCCTGACCGGCGGAAGCCACACGCTGCAAGCCGTGTATCTGGGAACTAGTTCCTTCCTCGGCAGCGTCTCACTTACCCTGCCGATTTCGGTCAGCACGACGGCTACCACTTCTGCCCTGGTCATTATCCCGCCGTACACGAATCCCAACAGCGCACTGGGTTCTCAGTTGGTGGCTGTAACGCCGGCTACAACCCCTGCAACTTACACTTATGTCCCGGGGCAACCTGTCACATTCACCGTCACCGTTAATTTCGTGGGAGTCGGTATTCCGACCGGCGTAGTGAAGTTCACCATGGGCACCACTTCACTAGGCACAGTTAGCCTGGCTCCCGGAGCGGGAGGCGCATTCCAGGCGTCCATTACTCTTCTGGCTGGGCCGCCATGCGTCGTTTCGGCCACAGTACCGACCTGTCCGTCGGGCAGCAGTGGCACTATGTTGCCGGTGGGCACCGATACGATCACCGCAACTTACAGCGGCGACGCCAACTACGTCGGCTCCGCGACCTCGGGAACGGTCACGGTCGTGAGTTCACCGAATGTAACGCTGACTTCCAACAACCCCACGATCACCAGCAGCGCCAGCAGCAACACGACAATAACGTTTACCAGCACGAGCTACGGCGGTTGGAGCGGCCTGATTGGTTTCAGTTGCTTGGCTTCTTCTCTGCCGGCCAATGCGCGGTGCGTTTTCTCTCCAGGTCAAATTACGGTGTTACCCAGCACGCTCACCACAACCGCATCCAATCCACCGGTTACGTTGATCATCGCCGTCGACCAGCCGTCGCAGACGCCAACGGCGAGCAAGTTGGTGTGGTGGCTCGCCGGACCGGCCGGTTTGCTGCTCTTCTTCGCCCGCCGCCGCTTCATGCGCCGGGGCTGGGTCACAGTTTCAATCATGCTTGCGGTTGCTTTGCTGGGGATTGCAGCGAGCGGGCTGACGGCGTGCACGAGCGGGGCGAAGTTCGTCACTCCAAACGGAACCAGTACGGTCACAGTGGTCGCATCGTCCGACCCGTTTACTTCACCGACCTCAACAACCACCCAATCCTGTCCGGCAAACAATCCGGCCAGTGCGCCTTGCGCGCAACAGACCTTCCAGGTCACGCTTACGGTGCAGTGAGTTGGTATAACTGTTGTTTGGCCCGGACAGCTTCGGCTGTCCGGGCGTGTCGTCGAGGTGTAACTATCCGCGACAGCGCTCCCCTCCTTGCCGTTTGTATGTGGTTATGGCAAGCACAGTTTTTCAAGGAAAGTGCAACATCCATGTTCAGCTTGATTCTGCGACGGCTTTTGTTGACCACGGTTTTCTCTTTCATCGCGGCCTGCGTCTTTGAGCCCGCCGCACAATCGCAGCAATACCCGTCCCGTCACATAGTCGTGAACATCGACAATACAGCCGGTCCGGTCGATCGCTTCTTTGATTTTTCGGTCGGCTCCGATTATCCAGGAACGCTGATTCGTGACGACAGCCAGGCGCAACTGAAACTGGTTGTGGATGAGCTCGGCTTTCGCTACCTACGGTTTCATGCGATTTTTCACGACGTGTTGGGAACAGTGCGCGTCGAGAACGGCAAGACGATTTACAACTGGTCGGGTATCGATCGGCTCTATGATGACCTGCTGGTGAGGCATATCAAACCGTTCGTTGAACTCGGTTTCACGCCCAAAGCGCTTGCCACGTCGCACAACAGCATCTTTTATTGGAACGGCAACACATCTCATCCGAACCCGGAAGGTTGGCGCGATCTTGTGGCTGCCTTCATCCGGCACATCGAAGAGCGCTACGGAAGAGACGAGGTTCGCACCTGGTACTTCGAAGTCTGGAACGAGCCGAACCTCTCCGGTTTCTGGGAAGGCGGAGACCAGAAAGCATACTTCGAGCTCTACGATCTGACCGCGAAGACGATCAAGTCCATCGATCCCGCTCTGCGGGTCGGAGGCCCTGCCACGGCTGGAGCGGCCTGGGTTCCCGAGTTTCTGGCGCATGTGAAGCAGAGCGGCGCCGGCGTCGATTTCGTGACCACGCACACGTACGGCGTTCAAGGCGGCTTTCTCGATGAAGAAGGGAAGGACGATACAAAGCTCGATCCGTCGCCCGACGCGATCATCGGGGACGTGCGCCGTGTTCGCGAGCAGATATCGGCTTCACCGTTTCCGGGGCTTCCGCTGTATTTCTCTGAGTGGAGCACCAGCTATACACCGCGCGACTCCGTGCACGATTCCTACACCAGCGCGCCTTACATCCTGACCAAGCTCAAAGCCAGTCAGGGACTGGCACAGGGCATGAGCTACTGGACATTCACCGATCTTTTCGAAGAACCCGGACCTCCGACGGCGTCTTTTCAGGGCGGATTCGGTCTCCTGAACCGGGAAGGCGTTCGCAAGCCGGCATTCTTTGCCTACAAATACCTGCATGCGCTTCAGGGAGAAAGCCTGGCCACAAGCGATCCGCAGGCAATGCTGGCTACGCAAGATGGAAACCTGACCGCTGTCATCTGGGATTTCGAAACGCCGGACCAGAAGGTGAGCAACCGGTCTTTTTTTACAAAGGCGATTCCTTCGCACCCCGCGGCAGCAGTGAATTTCGAAGTTACGCATCTCGCTCCAAATGCCGCTTACCGCCTGGAAGTGGATCGCGCCGGGTACCACACGAACGACGCCTATACGGCCTACCTTGAGATGGGCTCTCCCAAAGACCTGTACGCGAAACAGATTGCGCAGCTCAACGAACTTACACAAGATACACCGGAAACGGACAAGATCATCCGGAGCGGAGCCGATGGCACAGCGGAGATGACAATTCCCATGAACAGTAACGACATAGTGCTCGTGAAGCTGGAGCGCAGCCGGGCCAGCAAATAGAAGACACATTCCGCCGCGGCGGTAGAGTCAAAGGAACTTTTGCATGAATCGATTTTCAGAGCTATCCCTCATATTTCTCCTATTTGCGCCCGTTCTTTCCATCGGGGCATGCAATGGTAGAAACCAGGGAGGCGGGGTGACGGAGCAGAATCCAACCACTCCCTCGGTTACCGTTACACCTGCGTCCAGCAGCATTACGACCACCCAGAGTCTCGGAGTCACCATCGCGGTTTCCGGCACGGGCGGCGCCGCAACCGGGTCAGTGGTTCTTTCCAGCGGAAGTTACACTTCATCCGCCACTACGCTCAGCTCCGGCTCAGCGACCATCACGATTCCGGCAGGTTCGCTCGCCGCAGGCTCCGACACGCTCACTGCCAGGTACACGCCCGACTCCGCCAGCTCCGCGATCTACAGCAGCGCTTCCGGAACTGCTTCGATTACCGTCACGCAGCCTGCAACCACACCCACGGTTACCGTCACACCTGCATCCAGCAGCATTACGACCGCCCAGAGTCTCGACGTCACCGTCGCGGTTTCCGGCACCAGCGGCACACCCACCGGATCGGTGGTTCTTTCCAGCGGAAGTTACACTTCATCCGCCACGACGCTCAGCTCCGGTTCGGCAACCATTACGATTCCGGCGGGATCGCTCGCCACGGGCACCGACACGCTAACTGCCAAGTACACCCCGGATAGCAACAGCTCCGCGACCTACAACAGCGCCTCCGGAACCGCTTCGGTCGCCGTTACTTCGGGCACCGCAACCGCAGTGAACGTCAACATTGACGTTCTGGCCAATCGCCACACCATCAGCCCGTTCGTCTACGGCGGCAACCCTTCGGAAGGCCCTGCGCAAGCTACGGACCTGGGCATGTCGCTGGCCCGCTTCGGCGGCAACGAGGCGTCGAACTACAACTGGCAATTGCACACGTACAACTCAGGTGCGGACTGGTACTTCGAGGACTTCACCTTGGGCGACTTTGAAGGCAACCCCATCGACTCAGTGCAGTTCATTACGAACTATCAAAACGCAGGCAGCCATGCGTTAACGACCATGCCCATGTTGTCCTGGGTGGCGCAGAGCACTGAGAACGGAAGCAACGGCCACTGGAGCTATTCCGTCAAGGCTTACGGCACGCAATGCTCCGTCGATCCCAACAATACCGACGCCGGCAACGGCATGATGGCGGGCGGTACTCCTGCCAGTTGCTCCATAGCGGTGCCTGTGACCACCCAGGCAGTGACCACGGCGTACTATCCGCTGCTCGACAGCACCGCCGACACCTGCGCAACGGGGAACTGCGTCTACCGCGAGCCCTGGGCACAGGCGTTTGCCGCGGCCTTCACCAGCAACGCGTGCGCGGTGCCCAACTCGCCGATCACCTCCTGCCATTTCTACGACATGGATAATGAGCCAGACAGTTGGCCCGGCTCCCACAAAGATGTTCACCCGAGTGGCACGGGATACGACGAGCTGGCCAATCTCTTTGAGGCCGAAGGAGCGGCCCTGAAGTCGTGGGATCCGGCGGCCATTCGCTTCGGGCCGGTGGTCAGCTCCTGGTGGTTCTACTGGAACGCCTCCAACTCCACGACAGACAGCAAGAGCACCCACGCCAGCATCGATTTCCTGCCCTGGTGGCTGAACCAGATCTATTGGCTCGATAAGATCAACGGCGCGCGCACGCTCGACGTCTTAGACGTCCATGGCTATCCCGATGCCGTGACCACCGGGCTAACCACCGCGCAACTGCAAGCCCTGGCTGCTTCCATTTATCGCGATTACTGGGATCCGACCTATGTGAGCGCCGCAGACAATTATTCGTGGATCACCAGCATGCAGCCAAATTATGCCACTCCCTTCCGCATTCCGCGCCTGAAGGCTCTGGTGAACGCAATTTATCCCGGCACGCCCGTTGCCTTTACCGAGTGGAGCGGAGGCTTTTACCAGGAATCGGACTTCTCGACCGCGCTGGGCGATGCAGACGCCTATGGCATCTTCGGGCGCGAGGGCATCTCCTTTGCTACTCGCTGGGGATCGCCGACATCCAATAGCACCACCACCAAGGTGCCAAACCCCAACTACCTGGCGCTCAAGCTCTATGGCAACTACGATGGCTTACACGACGGATTCGGCACGGTTTCGGTTTCCGACACGAACAATGGCAATCCGAATCTGTTCTCCAGCTACGCCGCGCTCAATTCAACCGGAACGGTGATGACCATCATGGTCCTCAACAAGGACCCGAACAACACCGCGCAGGTGACCTTCAACCTGAACGGCTTTAACCCCACCAGCTACGTGGCGTATTCCATCTCCTCCACCGCTTCCCACGCGATTGCGGCCGGAACCTCGACGTCGTGGACCGCGACGCAGAGCTTCGCGCCCTACAGCATCACTCTGCTGGTGGTCAACGGAACCGAATCCTCCAAACCCGCATCGGAGTGGTATCTCAACCCCGACGACCTGATGATTCCCGCCTCGGGCACTGCAACCCTGAGCCCAGCGATCACGAGCGGTACTTCCAAGGTGACTCTCACCTCGGCTGTCTTCGACGCTTACGAGGGCGCCTCGGCCTGCAGCGGCTCGCTAGTGCTCAGCAACTCCACCATTACCCCGTCACAGCCGGGAACCATCACCGTGAACGCGGGCAGCACTTCCGGCTTCTGCCACTTTACCGTCACCGGCAGCGACAGCGCGGCAACCCAGACCCAGGGCGGATGGATTGTTGTCGGTAAGCCCGCCGCCACGCTTATCCAGTCGGGCAACAACCAATCAGGCAGTGCCGGAACAGCTCTGTCGCAACCCCTTACCGTCACGTTGACTCCCGGCCAGTCCGGAGGCTCGGCCAACGGCGCAGGCATTCTATTCACCACCTCGGCCGGCACGCTCTCCAATGGCACATCCAGCGGGACCAGCGTGATTGCCCTAACCAACTCCTCTGGGGTTGCCTCGGTCACTCTGACGCTGCCTTCATCCAAGGGAAATGTAACTGTCACCGCGCAGGATCAATTCGCACTCGGCGGAGCTTTGGTCACTTTTACCGAAACTGCCGAGTAATGCTAATGTTGCCTAACAGCAACGGGGAAAATCGGAATCAGAAGAAACGCGCCGTGCAGCAGCGGACCTTTTGCTGCAAATTCCGCATAACCCCTGAAAGAGCTGGTAGAAAGATGCAGATTCGCAGATTCATTCCACAAAATCCCTTATGGCGCCTGCTTGCATTATTCACAACGGCATGGCTGCTCGCGATTCCATCTGCGCAGGGGCAAGCCCAATCTTCTCCATGGATGGATAAGTCGTTGCCCGCCCGCGAGCGCGCTGAACTCGCATTAAAACAGATGACCCTGGATGAAAAATTGGCCCTCCTGCACGGCAATGGCATGCCTGGCGTGACGAACTGGCAGATGCCGCTTACAAACTTGGCGAATGGTGGCGCTGGCTATATTCCTGGAGTTCCGCGCCTCGGTATCCCGCCGATCGTCATGTCCGATGCGGCGTATGGGGTTCGGAATAATGGCGTAGATGGACGCAATTCCACCGCCCTGCCGTCAGACCTCGCTCTTGCATCCAGTTGGGATGCGCAGCTGGCTTGCGAATACGGTGCTTTGATCGGCCGCGAACTGCGCGCTCAGGGATTCAACATGACGCTCGGGGGCGGGGTGAATCTAACGCGGGATCCGCGCAATGGAAGGACGTTCGAGTATGCCGGAGAAGACCCGCTGCTGGCCGGCACCATGGTCGGGAACAGGGTGAAGTGTGAACAGGCACAACATGTCATCGGAGACATCAAACATTACGCCTTGAACGATCAGGAAACCGGTCGAAACATCGTAAATGTGATGATTTCCAAACGCGCCATGCAGGAAAGCGATCTGCTGGCCTTCCATATCGGTATCAAGATCGCCGACCCGGGAGCAGTGATGTGCTCCTACAACCGCATCAACGGGGCGTACGCTTGCGAGAACCCCTACATTCTGCGGGACACGCTGAAGCGAGATTGGCGCTTCAAGGGCTTTGTTCTCTCCGATTGGGGTGGCACCCACAGCACCCAGGAGGCGATCTCGGCGGGACTCGATCAGGAACAGCCCATGGCGGACTATTTCGGCCCTCTGCTGAAACAGGCGCTGGAAGCCGGCAAAGTCTCGATGGCGCAGATTGACGAAAGCGCAAGTCGCGTACTGTATGCCGAATTCGTTTCTGGCATTGTAGACCATGCGATCGAGAAGAGCGTTGTCGATGCGCAAGCCGGTCTCGATGTCGCTCAAAGAATAGAGGAAGAGAGCATCGTCCTGTTGAAGAACCAGCATGCGATCTTGCCTCTGAACAGCAAAGAGGTGCGCACGATTGCCGTGATTGGAGGGCATGCGGATATCGCGATGATCTCCGGAGGCGGCTCAGCACAAGTCGATCCTCCAGGCGGAAATGCGATCATGCCGCCAGGCCGGCGCGCTACGCATTGGCAGGAACCGGTGTGGTTTCCCACCTCTCCCCTGGATGCTTTGCGCGCCGCAATGCCATCCACCCAAATCGACTTTGACTCCGGGAGAAATCCTGCTGCAGCCGCCAAGCTGGCGAAGCGTGCTGACGTCGCCATTGTTTTTGCGTACCAATGGGAATCGGAAGGGATGGACCTCCCCAATCTGTCGTTGCCGGACGGACAGGAAGAACTTATCGAGCGCGTGGCTGAGGCCAATCCCCAAACCATTGTGGTCCTGGAGTCTGGAACCGCCGTGAAGATGCCATGGGTCGACAAAGTGCAAGCCATCGTGGAGGCATGGTACCCGGGAAGCAGCGGTCACAAGGCTTTGGCGAATGTCCTGGTTGGGCAAGTGAATCCAGCGGGAAAACTCGCAATGACCTTCCCTGAGAGCGAAGAGGATCTCCCTCGTCCTGCGATTCCTCCTCTTGCGCGGGAGGACGAAGGGCAGGGAACGGGGCCTGTCAATGGCGAAACCCATGTCCGGTCGCAGTACTCGGTTGCATATTCTGAGGGCGCCAAAGTGGGCTACAAGTGGTACCAGGCGGAGCATAAGCCGGTTCTGTTCCCCTTCGGCTTTGGCCTCTCCTACACCAGCTATGCGTATTCAGGGCTAAGAATCGAGTGCGAGAAGAATGAATGTACGGTCAGCTTCTCGATCGAAAACACAGGCCAAAGGCCTGGAACCGAAATCGCGCAGGTATATGTCGCGTTGCCGGGTGCAGCAGGCGAATCGTTCCACCGTCTGGCCGCTTGGAAGAATTTAGAGCTTAAGCCCGGAGAATCAAAAACCGTCAGCGTCACCATCGATCCGCAAATGCTCTCCATCTACGACGAACAGAAGGGCGCATGGGCGCTCCTTCCGGGAAGCTACCATGTATTCGCCGGACCATCTTCTGCTGACTCCGCGCTTGAAGGAGCGTTTGATCTTCGTTGATTTCTGTGTGAAGTCCGGGACTCGCCCGCCGGAACTCCCCGTTTGCGGGCCGCGCCATCAACCGTTGCCAAACACAGGAATCGACGCGCCGTGAATCACACGCGCGTCCTCGCTCGAGAGAAAGAGCACGACCCTGGCAATGTCCTCGGGCTTGGGCCATTTGGCAAAATCCGCGTTAGGAATGGCGGCGCGATTGGTCTTGGTGTCGATGATGCTGGGCAGAATGGAATTGACGCGAACGCCGCTGCCCAGCAAATCCGCGGCGAGCGAGTCCATCAACGCCACGGCAGCGGCCTTTGTCGCGGCATACGCGGAGGCGCCGGCGGCGTGGTCCCACGCGGCCTTGGCGGCCACATTCACGATGGCGCCGGATTTGCGGGCGATTAGGACAGGCACCGCCGCTTTGGCCAGCGCGTAGGACGCGCGCAAGTTCAGGCTCACCATGCGCTCCAGAACCTCCGGCTCCAGATTCCAGAGGGGAATGCCTCCCGCATAGCCGCCGACGGTATTGACAAGCACGTCGAGGCGTTTCCACGCGGATAGAATCTGGTTCGCAAGATCGGCAGTCTGACGCGTATCAGTCACGTCCACATCGAATCCCAACAGACGGCTTGAGTTTTCGCCCGCGGCGCCCTTCAGAGTTAGGAATTCCTGCTCATGACGCCAGGTCACGGCAACTTGCGCGCCGCATTCAAGGAACGCGAGACTCACCGCGCGCCCCAGCCCGCCGGTGCCGCCGGCAACCAGAACGACCCTTCCAGAAAAATCTGCACTCATCGGCCGACCTCCTCGACACAATGAGACTCCAGTATCCCATGGCGGCAGATAAAAAACCCAGCGGCAATGCTCTGTAGCACCAGTTTCTAGTGTTGACCGATGTTGCTGCGGCCGCACCTGCGGTCGCCATGCGGATGGTTGGTGCCACTTCCGTTTGCGCGGATGCGCAGGCGTCGTTCGCAATGAAGTTCGCTCGATGGCATGCGTGATAGGATTTGCGGAGACTGCGAGGAGACCATGGCTGAAGCGGTGCCGCATCGCGCCGGAATGTCGCGCAAGGAATGGATCGTCGTCGGCCTCCTCGTCTTTTCCGTCCTCATCAATTACGTCGATCGCAGCAATCTCTCGCTGGCAATGCCGCTTCTGGAGCGGCAGTTCGCGTTTTCGTCCCTGCGCGCGGGCGAATTGCTTTCGGCGTTCTTCTGGACCTACGCGCTGGTGCAGTTCTTCGGCATCGCGGGCTGGCTGACGGATCGATATTCGGCAGGCTGGGTTCTGATGGGCGGGTATCTGTTGTGGTCGCTGGCCATGGCGTTCCTCGGGCTCGCGCCCAGCTTTGTCGCGCTCTTTGCAATGCAGTTGGTGCTGGGGATGGGCGAGTCAGTGGCGTATCCCTGCTATTCCCGCATCTTTGCCGCCATGCCGCAGGAGCATCGCGGGTGCGCCAATGCATTCATCGACGCGGGAACCAAGCTGGGCCCGGCCGCGGGCGCGTTCCTGGGCGGGCTGATCCTGGTGCACTACGGCTGGAGAATGCTCTTTCTGGCATTTGGCATCGGCGCGCTCGTCTGGCTTGTGCCGTGGTATTTCGCCATGCCGCGCGGCGAGCCAGCGGAGAGCCAAAGTGCTGGCGAACAGGAGCTGGAAAGTTCGAGCGCCGGCTCGGGGCCATCCATTCTGAAGATGGTGCGGTTGCGCTGTGCCTGGGGCGCACTCATCGGCCATTTTTGCGGCAACTATTTTTACTACCTGGTGCTGGCGTGGCTGCCGACGTATCTCGTCCAGGAGGAACATCTTTCCATTCGAGCCATGTCAAGGCTCACCGCGGCGGTTTTTCTGTTGATTGCCTGCACCACTGTGCTGGCGGGATGGATCTCCGATCATCTGATCGCGCGCGGCGCTTCGCCGACGGCGGTGCGCCTCACTGTGGTTGCGGGCGGCCAGGCAATGGCTTCCATTCTGCTTGCGCTCACCGTGGTTCATGGGCGTCCCTTGATCGCGCTGGGCCTGCTCGCCATCGCCTGCATCGGCCACGGCGGCTATGCGTCAAACCATTGGGCGATTGCGCAAACGCTTGCGGGGCCGAAGATCGCCGGCCGCTGGTCGAGCCTGCAGAACGGCTTTGCCAATTTCTCTGGGATTGCCGCGCCCTGGCTCACGGGGTTGATTGTGCAAACGCGCGGCAGCGCGCGTCTCGCCTTCGCCATCACCGGCGCCGTGGCGCTGGTTGGCGCGTCCTCGTGGATTTTCCTGGTGCGGCGTGTGGAACCGGTCCGGTGGGACACATTGCCGCGGGGCTGGCGGCGCGCATAAGAAATGCGGGAGTCTTTATTTCACCGCGGCGCGCGTTTCCAGCTTGCGGATGAACTTGATCATCTCCGCGAGCGCGGTTTTGCCGATCTCGTTTTCGAATTCCTTCTGCATGCGGTCGAGCGCGGCGATCACGCGCAGAGCGCAGCGCTTGCCCTGCGGCTTGAGCGCGAGAAGGTAAGCACGCGCGTCGTTAGGGTCAATCCTGCGCAGCAGGAGCCCCTTGGCCTCAAGCGACGAGATGCAGTGACTGAGATTGCCGCGTGTGGTGGCAAAGGTTTCCGCCAGTTGCGATGGTTTGACCTGGCGCGGAGCCTCGAAGAACAACGCGGCCAGCACCAGGGCCTCGAGAAAACCAAGGCTGTCGGCGGCGAGCACCCGCGAGGCGAGCGACTCGAAACGGCGCGCGGCGCGGTTTACGGCGAACATGGGACTTTCTCGGAGAAAGGCGTCGATGCGCATGGCGATTAGAAAGTAGTTGATTCGTTCAACTATTCAAAATCATACCAAATTATGGTTGAAGAGGCCCTGCACGGCGGCGATGATGGGGTAGAGCCCCTCAATGCGCTTGATTCGATCGATCCCGAACGCCCAATTCCTGCTGCTGGCTGCTGCGCTGCGTGCGGCCTTGGCGCAGCAGGATGCCGCGACTCCGCCGAAAGCGCCTGTGAAAGCGCCCGCAGAGACCATGGTCGTGCTGGGCTCTGCCACGCCGGTGCCGCTGGCCGAGTCGCAGCGCTCGGTCGAAATTCTGCCGGTGCAAGGGCAATCGCTGGCCGCCGAGTCGCCGCAGGATTTTCTTCGGCGTGACTCCTCGATTTTTCTTGAGGAGCGCGGCGCTGGCGGCGGCCAGGCCGACATCGTGATGCGCGGCGGCAGTTTCGAGCAGACGCTGGTGCTGCTCAACGGCTTTCGCGTCAACGATGCGCAAACCTCGCACCACAATCTCGATTTGCCTGTGTCTCTCGACGCCATCGATTCCATTCAGTCGTTCGAGGGCTCGGGATCCACACTCCATGGAGTCGACGCGCTGAGTGGAGTGGTGGATTTTCTCACTGCGGCGCCGGATCACGATTCGCTGTTAGTGCGCGCGGGCGAGGGAAGTTTTGAGTCGAACGAGGAGACGCTGCTGGGCGGGGCCACACGCGGCCCATGGAGCGGACGCGTGACCGCGGAGCGCAACTTCTCCACGGGATTCACGACCGACCGCGATTACCGCAATGAAGACGCGTCGGCGGAGAACTGGAGCGCTTCGCGCCTCGGCATCACCGATTTGTTGTTTGCCGGAAGCGACCGCTCGTTTGGCGCCAACCAGTTTTACGGCAACTATCCTTCGTGGGAGCGGACCAAGGGCTGGTTTGCTTCGGCGCGGCAAGAATTGGGCCCGCACACCGTCGCGGCCTTCGGCTATCGACGCCACACCGACGAGTTCATCCTCTTTCGCGACGATCCCGCGATCTATGAGAACAACCATATTGATGGTTCATGGCAGGGATCGCTGCGGGAAACGCTCACGGTGCGCAAGGATTCCGTTCTCCTGATTGGACTGGAGGCGGACGGTGACAGCATCCGCAGCAATAATCTTGGGCTTCATGCGCGCAATCGCGGCGCAGGCTATGTGGACCTGGACCTGCGGCCGGCAAAGCAGCGCTGGAGCCTTTCAATGGGCGCGCGTGAAGAGATTTTTTCGGGCGGTGCGCGGGCCGTGTTTTCGCCGGAGCTGGCCGGCAGCCTGCGCGTGGCAAAAAGCCTGAAACTGCGTGCCAGCGCCGGCTACGGATTCCGGATTCCCACCTACACCGATCTCTACTACTCCGATCCCTCAACGCTGGGTAATGCGAACCTCAAGCCGGAGTCGGCCTGGACGAGCGATGCCGGCGCGGATTGGGTGCCTTCGGCAAAGCTTACGCTCTCGGCAACCGGGTTCTACTCACAGCAACATGACACCATCGATTACGTGAAGAGTGCGACGTTCCCGAATCCGCTACTCCCCGCATCGTGCGTGGCAGCCCACACTTGGTGCGCGGCCAATCTGAACGGCCTGCGTTTTGCCGGGGTCGAAGCGAGGCTCACGTGGATTCCGAAAAAATCGCAGACCGTGCGCATCGCGTGGACCGGATTACACGGCGCGCAGAGTGCACTGCACGGGCTCGAGTCGGAGTACGTGTTCAATTACCCGGTCCAGAATATTCACGCTTCATGGATCTCCGCACTGGGCCACGATTTTGTACTGACCAACGCCGTAGAGATTGCCGAGCGCTATCAGCAGACCGTGTATCCGCTGTGGAACGCCACGCTCACCCACGACACGGGCAAGCTGCGGCCCTATCTGCGCCTCACGAACCTGAGCAATACCGGGTACCAGGAGATCACGGGCGTCAATATGCCGCCGCGCACCATCATGGGCGGTGTTGCGCTGCAGTTGGGGCGCTGAACTCATCCTTGCGTCCAGCCCTGTGCGCAATCTTCAGTTCACCGGCGGCGGAAGTTGCAGCGGTTTATGCGGTCCCAGCTCTTCGCGAACCAAAGTCAATCCCAGAAGCCAGCGCTCAAAGTTGCCGGAAAGACGCGCAAAAAGCGGCGCCTCCTTCTCGTACTCGAAGAGATTAAACTGACTGACGATGAAATAGCTTTCCTTGCCCGCGCGGATGAGCTCGGCAAGGCTCGGGGAACGATGGCGAAGGCGGCGCCTGGAACCCGCGGCCTCAGGATACATGCCGGCCACGAAAAGCGCGTAGTCGCCGATGTGTTTGCGCAGCGCGCGCTCGGCGTCGAAGGACGGCGCGGCGCCGTTCACCGGGTCGGCGGCGCGCTCCATCTCCTCCAACTCCTCGATCGGGTGGCCCGATCCATCGCGTATGCAGTAAAGATTGCCGGCATCGGAGAACTCGCACAGCAATCGGGCAACGTAGCTGGTCACGTCGGGGTCGTGAAGACCCAGCTTGCCCTCGTAGCTGTTGCGGACTGCCTGCTGAAAGAAAGGTTCGAGCGGATGAGTCTGTGTCTGCATACAAACCTCCCGTGCGCGGAATCGATGGTTTTCTCCGTGCCAAACCGCTGCGGCCGAGCGCGAGCAGCCAGTTGTCCTTTGGGCCCCGGCTGTTCCTGGTCTTGCTGCGCGGGGAAGTCGCCGGCCGCGGCCCGATTCACATGGTTGTAACACTGAGCTTAGCCGAAGAGTTGCGTTGGTCAAGAGGGGAGGGTCAACTTTGTTGGCAGACGCGTAGCTCGATTGCAAACAGCGCGAGTAAGGACGCAGCAGACCTCAAGCGCGGAACAAAGAAGGCAGCCGTGTCGGCTGCCTTTTTGCATTGCATGACAATTTCCTGGCGCCTGAGTCGCACTTACACCGCCGCAGGCGTGCGCGATTCGAGTTCAGCCAGCCGCTTGGCCAGGAGCGTCTCCAACTTGACCAGCGCGGCCGAGAAGCCTTCAATGCCTTCCTTCAATTTGTCGTTGGCCATGCGATCGGCGGCATGCATGCGGTCGAAGGTCGCCTTGTCCATGTTGATTCTTTCCATCTGCAGGCCCTTCGCAGCTTCAGGCGAGAGCTTGCGCGGCAACTCGCCTTGGGTGGCTTCGAGCTCGGCCAGCAGCTGCGGCGAAATAGTGAGCAGGTCGCAGCCGGCCAGCTCGCAGATCTCGCCGATGTTGCGAAAACTCGCGCCCATCACCACGGTCTTGTAGTCGAATTTCTTGAAGTAGTTGTAAATGCGCGTCACCGACTGCACGCCGGGATCGTCGGCGCCGTGGTAGTCCTTGCCCGTGTCCTTCTTGTACCAGTCGAGGATGCGGCCTACGAAAGGCGAGATGAGCGTGACGCCCGCATCGGCGGCGGCGATGGCCTGGTGCAGGCCGAAGAGCAGCGTCAGATTGCAGTGGATGCCTTCACCCTCGAGAACTTCGGCGGCGCGAATGCCCTCCCAGGTCGACGCGATCTTGATGAGCACATGATCGCGGCCAATGCCCGCGGCGTCATATTGCTTGATAATGCTGCGCGCTTGCGCGATGGTGGCATCAGTGTCGTAGGAGAGTCGAGCATCGACTTCCGTCGAGACACGGCCGGGCACAATTTCCAAAATCTTCTTGCCAAACGCGATGGCCAGCCGCTGGAAGGCGAGATTGGCGACCGCCTGGTCGGTGGCGCTATCGCCAAGTTCGTTGCGCGCGTCCCTGAGCACGCCGTCCACAATGGGCTGATACTGCGGCATCTGCGCCGCGGCCGTGATCAGCGAGGGGTTGGTGGTGGCGTCCTGGGGATGGAATTTTTCCATCGCTTCCATGTCCCCGGTATCGGCGACGACGACGGTGTATTGGCGTAGCTGTTCGAGCCGGTTTTTCTGCATAACTCCTCCTCAAGGGGAATGCGAGGGGCACCCTACGGCACCAGTTTACCTCTTCTCTTGGATGCGTTGCGTGAAGGCCGGTTGCATGCCGGCGCGACGGCCCTAAACGGTTTCCGCTTCCACCGTGTTTGCCAGCACGCCGAGGCCGGCAATGGAAACTTCAACGCGGTCGCCGGGCTTGAGCGGTCCCACGCCGGAAGGAGTTCCGGTCAGCACCAGGTCGCCCGGCTCCAGCGTAAAGGCCGCGCTGATGTAGCGAAGCAGCACCGGCGCAGAAAAGATGAGGTCGCGCGTAGACGCCTGCTGGCGCAGCTCGCCGTTGACGCGCGTCTCGATGGTGACGCCGGCATCGAGGTCCAGTTCGTCGCTCACCATAGGGCCGACGGGGCAAAACGTATCGAAGCCCTTGGCGCGTGCCCACTGCCCATCCTTCTTTTGCAGATCGCGGGCAGAGATGTCGTTGGCCAGCGTGAAGCCTCGCACCACGTCGCGCCAATCGTCATCGGGCTTGAGGTTGCGGGTGCGCCGTCCGATCACCAGCCCCAGCTCGCCTTCGAAATCCACTCGTTCCGACACGGCAGGCAGCACCACCGCGCCGCCCGGCCGCAGCAGCGATGAGGGCGGCTTGAAAAAGAGCAGCGGCTCGGCGGGTATCTCATTGCCCAGCTCCTGCACGTGCTCGCGATAGTTGCGGCCCACGCAAATAATCTTCGACGGCGTGACGGGCGCAAGCAGATCGGCGGCGGAAAGCGGCACAGGCTCGAAGCCGAGGGCGAGAGAACTGGAGCGCCCGTGCGTGACACGGAAGGCCAAGTCTTCTTCGGGCGCTGGCACTACCTCCGCGATCCACGGCTCGCCGTTGCGGTTATCTACCGCGCCGTAGTGGATCTGGCCGTCAAGAAAGAATCGGCAGTATTTCATTTTTCTCCTTGTCTCGGAGCAGATCTATGGCGCGGGAACCGTCTCCTCGGCCTCGGCCGAGCGCGCGCTTTCGTGCCCCTGCTGATCGACGGCGCTCACCGCATACCGATAGGTGTGGCCGGGTTGCACGTTCGCATCGTGATAGCCGGGCGCGGTCTCCGGCTGCGCAGGCGAGATGCGTTGCCAGCTGGTTTCATCTGCGCTTCCTTCACGCCGGTAGACAACGTAACCCGCCAGATCGGCCTCGGTGCCGGGCTGCCAGTTCAGGTCGATCGCAGGTCCAGCGCCCGCTTCGCCGGCGGTTGCCACAGCCGCCAAACCGCGGGGCACGGCAGGAGGATACACGTTCACGGCCTCAATGCGCACAGGGGAAGAGAGCGGCCCGGCGAGTTCCAGGGTTTCTCCGTTGACGGTCACGCGCGCCACGCGTTGCGCACGATACTCATAGGTCTCGCCAAACTGGATGTTGCTGTCGAGAGCGCGGTCCAGTTGCGCGGCGGCCTTGACGAACAGGGTCCGCTTCGCAGGCTCGGGACGCGGGGCGAGCAGGCCCTCGGCGGGCTTGGATGGCGCAGGCGCAGGCACGGGCGGCGAAACCAGCTTGCGCACCAGCCGCACCGCAACGGGCGCTGCATCGGGCGGCGCGGGCGCCCAGCGCAGCAGCACTCCGTCCCGGCGCATCTCGGCTGCTAGGGCGTCGACTGCGGCAGGCGCCTGGCCGGCCAGAACCTGGGCGCCATTTGACAGTCCAGCAGTCCGGCCCTTGCGGTTGTCCAGCTCGACGAAATAGGTGAGCACGCGTGGCGCACCCTCGGCCAGCACCGGCGGCAACGTGTCGGTGAAGGCGCCATCGACGTCCGGGACGAGTTCGAATGTTGCGGCTGCGGAGCAACCGACAGCAACGCTCTCATTGCGGCAGATGCGCACCGTTACATTGCCCTTCAGCAGCACCTTGTCGGTGTCTCTCTTCGGCATGCTCCAGGTGAGCGCTACCTGGTTGCCGGTGCGGACGGCGGAGAGATCGCCTACGCGATCGGGAAGATGCAGCGAGGGCGGCTGCGGCGCGCCGGGCATGCCGCAGCCGGCGAAGGCCAGAACGATTCCAAAAGCTGCAGCCATCGCTGCTGCGTTTGCGGCCGAGCCCAACTTGCATCGAGATTGCATCGCGCTTTCAGTCTAACGGAGCGGCGTTGTCGCGCGCCCGCCTGCACGGCTAAATCTCTTTCAGGTTGGCGAATTTTTCCATGAGCTTCTTGATGCCGTGACGGGCGAAGAGAACGGTTAACTTGGCGTCTTCGCCGTCGCCCTCGCGCACGAGCACGGTGCCTTCGCCGTACTTCGCGTGCATCACGCGCTGGCCTTTCCTGAGGCCGGAGGCGCCGTGGGCCGCGGGAATGTCCATCGCCGGCCGCGCAAACGTACCGGGGCGGGGGCTCCCGGATTTTCCGCCGAAGAAGCGGGCAATATTATGGAGCGACGGCTCCGGCGGCGCCGGCGTTTGCACGCTTTTACCTTTTGGAGAAGTTCCGTGCCGCGGCGATGAACCCGGCGCAAAACTCCGCGGAATCTCCTGGCTTTCGTCCTCATAGTTGAAGTGCGCGCCGTCGCGGTCGCCGCTCGGCCGGTGCCGGCGGCCCGCACCGTACGCCGGGGTGGCCCACGCCGGGATGCGCCCGCCAAGATTTTCCACGAGTTGCGACGGCACCTCTTCCAGGAAGCGCGACGGAACGCTCATCTCCGGCACGTCGTTGCCGTAGCGGCGGCGATAGTGGGCGCGCGTCAGGATGAGTGTGTTCATGGCGCGCGTCATGCCCACGTAGCACAGTCTACGCTCCTCTTCGAGCTCTTCCGGACTGTTGAGCGTGCGCGAATGCGGGAACAAGCCCTCTTCGAGTCCGGCGAGAAACACCAGAGGAAACTCCAGTCCCTTGGCTGCGTGCAACGTCATCAACGTGACGCGGGCGTTGGGATCGAATTGATCCGTGTCCGACGCGAGCGCCGCGTGATCGAGGAACTCGGCGAGTGTCTCACCGCGTTCCTCGGCGTCGTGCGCGGCGTTGGCCAGCTCCTTCAGGTTTTCGATGCGGCTGAAAGCCTCTGGCGTGCCCTCGGTCTCAAGCGCCTTGATGTAACCGGTGCGGTCGATGAGGAAGCGGATGAGCTCGGGCAGGGTGGCGGCATCGCCGGGGGCGCGGAACGCTGGAGCAGTTTCTTCCTGAGAAATGGTCATCTGGGGAACAGCATTTGTCGTCGTGTACGCCCACTCAGATCGGCGAGGAACGGGCGGAGATTCAAGATCTAGCTTGATCAGATCATCGAGGCAGGTCGCCAGCTCTTGTGTCGCTTCCGATCTGAATTTCCAGACCTCCGGCTTACCGAATTTCAGTACCTCCGGCTTATCGCCCAGGAACTCATGGATACACATGCTCCCGACCTGTTTGAAGCTTCCGTCCTCGTGTTTGAGGATGAATGAATTGTTCCTTATCCTCCGCTTTTTGCAGTGCTCGCAATTCTCCGGATCTTGCAAATACTTGTCAGGAATTGCTTCCTTGCCGAATTGCTCGTGCCGGTGCTCGCCTTTAACGTTATGGATGACCCCGATCTCCTCCCAGCCGCTGATCCGCAACGGATCGAAGGAAATTGCGACCCTCAACGGATCTCTGCTTATGAAATCGGTTCTCGGTCCACTCGCGCCTATACGATCAGCCCTTTCTCTTAGGGATTGCAGCCGCTTTTTAAGCTTTTGATAGGCTTCGGGGCTAATGTGCTTCGTCTCGCCTTCAAGGGAAACCTCGATTCTCTTGGGCGGCAACGCGGGCACTGGATCTGGAATGCGCTTGACTACAGACCAATCCGGCCCAGCCGATTGTTTGGGCATCGTAAGGAAGGGTCGAGTGGACTTGGCGAAGGGCGAGAAGCTGGCGAGATCCAACAGCGGGATCTGGTTTTCATCGCCGCCGAAGTGCGCCTCGGCGCTTTCGAGCTCCGGAGCCGTATCGCCGGCCAACTCCGCGCCAAAGCCAAAGCTAGTATCGGCGTCAGCGGCTTGGGATTCGGCGACATCCGCGGCAAGCTTGCCGGCGAAATCGGGATCCATCATGGCCTGCGCGTCGAGAATGAGCTGGCGGAAGGTGTCGAGCGCCATCGAAGCGCGCGTGGGGATGAGGCGATTCGCAATCGCCGCGGCAATGGCATCCCAGGTCGAGACGCCGGTTTCGAGAGCCAGCCGTTCCATGGTTTCGAGCGTCGTCGTGCCGATGCCGCGCGCCGGCGTGTTGATCACGCGCTGCAGGGCCATCGAGTCGTGCGGATTGCGCACCAGCCGCAGATAGGCGAGCAGGTCCTTGATCTCGGCTCGCTCGTAGAAGCTGAATCCGCCCACCATGGTGTAGCTGATGTTGTATCGGCGCAGTGCCTCTTCCACCAGCCGCGATTGCGAATTGGTGCGGTAGAGCACCGCGCAGTGGCCCTCCCCGGGCCCTTCCGTTTCGGACGAGTGCCGTGACTGGAGAAAGGCCTGAATCTTGTCCGCGATAAACAGCGCCTCGTTTTCACCGTCGGGTGCCTCGTAGTAGCCGATGAGCGAGCCGCCCTGGCGCTCGGTCCACAACTTTTTGCCCTTGCGGCGCAGGTTGTTGGCCACCACCGCGCCGGCCGCCTCCAGAATGATCTGCGTGGAGCGGTAGTTTTGCTCCAGGCGAATGATCCGGGCGTTGGGAAAATCCTTTTCAAACTCCAAAATATTGCGAATGTCGGCGCCGCGCCAGGAGTAGATGCTCTGGTCCTCGTCACCCACCGCGCACACGTTCTTGTGTTCGCCGGCCAAGAGCTTCATCAGCTCGTATTGCGGGCGGTTCGTGTCCTGGTACTCGTCGACCAGGAGATATTTGTAGCGGCGCTGGTAGCGCTCACGCACCTCGCCCGACGCCTTGAGCAGGCGCACGGCTTCGAGCAGCAGATCGTCGAAGTCCATGGCGTTGTTTTTGCGCAGCTCGTCCTGGTAGGCCTTGAAGATGTGAGCCACGCGCTCGCTGGTGGGGTCCTTCGAGCTGAGGAAATAATCCTGCGGGTCGACCATATGGTTTTTGGCCCAGGAGATGCGGCTCTGCACGCTGCGCGGGGTGAGCTGCTTGGTGTCGAGCCCCATGCGCTTCATGATCTGCTTCATCAGGCTCTGCTGATCGTTTTCATCAAAAATCGTAAAGGCGCGCGTCAGCCCCTGGTTGCCGGTCTTCAGCACCTCGATGTCGCGGCGCAGGATGCGCACACAAAGCGAGTGAAAGGTGGAGATCAAGGGCTTGGCGAGAGACGAGTGGCCCAGCAGTTGATTCACGCGCTCAGCCATCTCGCCAGCGGCCTTGTTGGTGAAGGTGACGGCCAGGATGGCGTCGGGCGCGACGTTACCCACCTGGATCAGCCAGGCAATGCGGTGTGTAATCACGCGGGTCTTGCCCGATCCGGCGCCGGCCAGGATGAGCAGTGGACCCTCGGTGGCCTCGACCGCGGCGCGTTGTTCGGGATTGAGATGGGCGAGGAGCGGGTGCAAGGCGTCGAGTCCGGTGGGAAGGTTCCTGAGTCCAGTTTACTGTCCTGGCGGCTCGCGTTGCCTACTTGGGGCGCATGAGCCTTCTTGGCCGGGTTCCCGCATCCCGGTGCGTAGCGCCTCCAGGGGGGTACCCCCATACTTTGAACCTAAAGTCCTCCTGAAAAAGGAGTTGAAGAGAGGGGGTATCCTGTAAGTTCCTGATTATAAAAGAGCGGTGTCCGGAAAGTCGTCATTCCGCAAAGGTTAAGCTTTTCGACCTACCTGGGTGGGTCGGCAGCGCTTTTTGCGAGCTTGAATTTATTGTGCGCCAAACGGGGAAATAAACCGAACTGTTCGGCGAAATTATATTCGCCGTAATTTCAGCGAGTTGGAGGCAGTTTGCGAGGTTGGGGGCTTGACTCGCAGAGTCTTCGCGTTGCGGCTCTGCGCTTCGACGTAGGCGCGGAGAACGGCATTCATGCGCGTCAGATGCCCCTTACCGCGGGACCTGAACCACTCGACCACATCGCTGTCGAGGCGTAGGTGAACAGAGGTTTTACCGGGCGGCATCACGACACGTGCGGATTTCCAGAAATCCTTGCCGAGGGATTCGGCCTCAGGTGCATCCGGCCGCGTAGGATCTTCTCCGCGTTCCCGGATCGCCTCAACTTCGCCAAGGGTGTATCTCACGATAGTAGGTTTCACGTTCGTCTTGGTTCCCCTTCTGCGCGCTGATGATGCGGATCCGGATCTCGCTCCGCCATGGGTAGATGACACGATACACCTCCGTTCCGGCGCGTCCTAACGCGATCCAACGGACTTCGCCGTAGTCCTCACGGTCGTCGATGGTCTCAAGCCTTTCGTTGCGGAACGTTGCCGCAGCGGTGAGGAACGAGACCCCGTGCTTCTCCAAGTTGCTTCTGGCCTTGGCTTCGTCCCACTCCCACTCGAGTTCCTGCTGCGCCATCGCGTACCGTTCTTATGTCAACACAAATGTGTACACAAGTCAATAGCCGCACAAAGACCCAGACCGCCCGCCCTCAAAGAAGCAACGCTTGACGTAAGCCGGGCATGCTACGTAAAATACGGACAGTAACCGTAAGATACGGACTTCATACGGCACCATAGCTTTGAGGAAGGAGAATGAATGAATGCACAGGCAATGACGGAGCGTTTCGAAATGCGTCTTGGCCAGTCCGTCCTCGAGGAACTCGATTCTTGGCGCGGGAAGCAAGACGACCTGCCCTCACGCTCAGAAGCGGTGCGCCGCCTAGTAGAAGCGGGCCTCGGTAAGGGTGCCGAAAGGCGCATTGCGCTCGGTAGTGGCGAGAAACTGATCGTCTTGATGCTCTGCCAGCTCTTTAGTCACCTGAAAGTGATGAGTGATATCGACCCCGCATTTGTGGAGGCGGCCATCGATGGAGGCCACTACTGGGCACTTGACTGGGAGTATCCAGGCATATTTGATGTCAATGTAGATACGACTTCGGTTATGTCCGAAGTGGTGGATATTCTCGACATGTGGGATTTTGTTGAGCGCGGGTTTGGAGCGTTGTCGAAGGGGGACAAAGACCGGATCGCGGTAGAGGCGAAGCCATTTGGCGAGCATGTGAAGTTTGTAGGATTCGACGGCAATCATGAAGGCGAGCACATTGGCGTCGCGAGATTTCTCATTGAGAGAATGGGCCGCTTTGCCGTTTTCAAGGGCCGCGATCTTAACGCGCACGCGCACACACTCGACGCATACAGACGCATGTTATCGATCTTTGAGCCTTTCCGGAGAAACCTAACCGGGCGCGACCTCAGTGCGACGGAGATTATCAAAATTCTGCAGGAGTGGCGTCACCCGAGTAGGCGGAACGCAGCTCCTTAATCCGGCGATGGCCGGGATAGTCAATTCACGTTTGCAATCCCGGGGCCATTTCGCTATCATCAATGGATACACGCAGGGAAACCCCTGCGCAGTCAATTGCACCACGGCTTTTGATCCTCGCCGGATGGGCAACGTTTTGGACGAGTGCCCCGCCTGGTTGACGGATTCCGTTAAGGCGGGCTGGCAAAAGCGGTGGGAGACGAGGGAACGATGGCAACTGGCAAGAATATTGCGAAGGCGCGCGCCGCTATCACCAAGCCGGCGTATCCGCTGCCTGAAGCAGTCAATCTCCTGAAGCAAGTGAAGTACGCCAAGTTCGACGAGACCGTCGATCTGACGATGCGTCTGGGTGTGGACACGCGCCACGCCGACCAAATGGTGCGCGGAACCGTGGTTCTGCCGCACGGCCTGGGCAAGACCAAGACCGTGGCCGTGATCGCCACCGGCGACCGCCAGAAGGAAGCGCAGGCGGCCGGCGCCGATTACGTGGGCGGCGAAGAGATGGTGGAGAAGATCCAGAAGGAAAACTGGACCGACTTCGACGCGCTGATCGCGACGCCCGACATGATGAAGGTCGTAGGACGTCTGGGCAAGGTACTGGGACCGAAGGGTCTGATGCCCAATCCCAAGACCGGAACCGTGACCATGGATGTGGCCGCGGCGGTGAAAGAGATCAAGGCCGGCAAGGTGGAGTTCCGCGCCGACAAGACCAGCCTGGTGCACGTCCCGGTGGGCAAGCTGAGCTTCGAGCCGCAAAAGCTGATCGACAACGCGACCACGGTGATCACGTCGATTGTGCGCGCCAAGCCTGCGGCAGCCAAGGGCAAATACATCAGGAGCGTCACGCTGAGCTCGACCATGGGTCCGGGCGTTCCGCTGGATTCGCAGGTCGCCGACGCGGCGGGCAAGCGCTAAAAGCAGGGACTAGGGAATAGGGACTAGGGAGTAGTTGGTCCGGTGGTCCTGCGAGCGATGTGCCGGTCCTGAGAGTTGAGTGGCAAAGATTTTTCGAGATGAGCGCCGGTTGGCGTGTGGTAGAGCGAGGTGGAGACAAGAGGATAGGCGTGAACCGGGGTCTCTGGTCCCTAGTCCCTATTCCCTAGTCCCTACCGGAGCGGAGCGAAGGCAATGGCAATTTCAAGAGCGAAGAAGGCGGAAAAGGTAAAGGGGCTGGCGGCAGAGCTCGAGTCCTCGACCACCGCAATTATCGGCACCTTTAACAAGCTCACGGTGGCCAAGGACTACGAGCTGCGCAAGGTGATCCGCGAGGCCGGCGGCAAGTATCGCGTGGTGAAGAACAAGCTGGCTGCGATTTCCGGCACGGGTACGCAGGTTGAAGCCGCGCTGAAGGGCTTGAAGGGCGTGAACTCGGTGGCGTTCACCGCGGGCGATCCAGTGGCATTGGCCAAGGTCTTCGCCAAGTGGGCGGGCGAGAACCAGGCGGAGTTCCAGTTCAAGCTGGGCATTGTGGATGGCAAACTCCTGACCGTGGACGAAGTGAAGGCTCTGGCCACGATGCCGGGCAAGGAAGAGATCTTCTCGAAGCTGCTCTTCCTCATCAAGGCTCCGGCGCAGCGGTTGGTGACGGTGCTGAATGCCACGGGCCGCGATTTGGCCGTGGTGCTGAACCAGGGCGTGGAGAAGCAGAAGTTCGGCGGCGACGATGCCGCAACTGTCGCGGCGTAGCCGCCGCGCAGTTGTCAGTTATCGGTTCTCAGTTGTCAGCGTGGTTAAGCCGAGCTTTTCGGTGCTGACCATTGATCACTGACAACTGACCACTGAAAGGGTTTTGGCTGCACCGCAATCGGAAAGGGCGCAGGTCTGGCGCATCGGAAACTTTCCACTGCGTGGGGCAGCCTTCTGGACGAGAGTTTTGGCTCGGCCACAAATTCAAACGGTTTTTGAATGGAGACGAACATGGCGGATATTGCACAGTTGGAAGAACAGATTGTGAGCCTGAGCCTGCTGGAAGCGGCGGCTCTGGTGAAGAAGCTGGAAGAGCGGCTTGGCGTTTCGGCGGCAGCTGCAGCCCCCGTAGTGGTGGCTGGCGGCGCGGCGGGTGCTGGCGCGGCGGCTCCGGCAGCCGAGGAAAAGACCGAATTTCAGGTCATTCTGAAGGATGCTGGCGCCAATAAGATCAACACCATCAAGGCTGTACGCGAAGTGACCTCCCTCGGTCTGAAGGAAGCCAAGGACCTGGTGGATGGCGCTCCGAAGCCGCTGAAGGAAAACGCGACCAAGGAAGAGGCCGAGGCCATCAAGAAGAAGTTCGAAGGCGTCGCGACCATCGAGGTCAAGTAAACGGCACGAGACTTGCGAGGGACGCCGGGACGCGCTACCATATAGGTTGCGCGTCTCTGCGCGCTCCGTCCGGATTCTTGCCGGAGGGGATAGCGGGACGGCGCACGGCGTGGTTTTGCAATTCCACACCAGCGTTCGCTGCCGGGCGGTCCTTTGAGAGCCTCCAGGCGCGGGTACTTGGTTTCGTCAAGTTCTTTTTGGTCAACGGTTTACTCTGAGGTCAGGCAGAGCGGCCGTTGAAGTGGTCGGCTAGCTGGCAATTCGCGGCGGAAGCGGATTTTGCGATCGGCGAGGGCAATGGAAGAAAATTCGGATGGGAGCACAGGCGTTGAGCTGCGCTCGTGAGGCATTGCGTCCTTACGGGCTTTTCGTGTCTTCCCGCCGTCCTGCACGGAGAATTCTGTAATCTCCGGCAGGTAGAAGCGCACAACTTCCCTTCACGGTTCGACCCTGATTCTGGAGTCAGCCGTTGTGCTCGCTTCTCCCATTTGTGCGCAGTCTAGCGCACCCGCTCGAAGCACGCAAGATCAACCGCGAACTTTGACCAAGCTTTTATGGGAACCCGCCTGACCCGGGTTCATTCCGGGACGCCCCGGAATCGAGTTTTGAAACGCGTTTCGACGCGCGTTTCGAAGCAAGCTTCCCTGGCGGTCCGGCAACGCAGGAGCGGAACTGGAATTTCGGGTTTCGCTCGTCAGAATCTTTGATTTCTTTCGGTATTTTGCTGGCGCCACCGAGACTCGGGCGCTGGCACGGTGCGGCCATGACAGAGTGATGGGCGCCGGAGCCACGAGACTCAGGAGTGAACATGCCAAACGAGAAGCGCGCGATTCGCAGCCGGCTCGATTTTTCCAAGATTCCCACGGCAACCCAGATTCCTAACCTGATCGAAGTGCAGCGGCGCTCCTACGAGCGGTTCCTGCAGATGGACAAGCTGCCCAACGAGCGTGACGACTCGGGGCTGCAGTCGGTGTTTGTGTCGGTGTTTCCGATTACCGACTTCCGCGGCATCTCGCAGCTGGACTTCGTGGACTATGCGATCGGCAACTGGGAGTGCAAGTGCGGCCACCTGAAGGGCCTGCACCACCTCCGCACGGCCTGCGTGCATTGCGGGGCAATGGTGATTACCAATCCCTTCCTGCCCGGCGACGTACTTTGCCAAAAGTGCGGCACCTATAACAAGAACACGCCCGACTTCTGCAACAAGTGCGGCGATCCCGTGAGCCTGCAGCTGAAGTACGACCAGCAGGAGTGCGAGGAGCGCGGCATGACGTTCTCCGCGCCGCTCAAGGTCACTGTCCGACTGACCATCTACGACAAGGACGCCGAGACCGGCAACAAGACCATCCGCGACATCAAGGAGCAGGAAGTCTTCTTCGGCGACATTCCGCTGATGACGCCCAACGGCACGTTCATCGTGAACGGAACCGAGCGCGTGATCGTGTCGCAGTTGCACCGGTCACCTGGCGTGTTTTTTGAGACCGCGAACAACCGCACCTACTTCCTGGGCAAGATCATTCCTTACCGCGGCTCGTGGGTGGAGTTCGAGTACGACCAGAAGAACACGCTCTACGTGCGCATCGATCGCAAGCGCAAGTTCCTGGGAACCATCTTCCTGCGCGCTCTGGGCCTGCGCTCCGACGAGGAGATCCTGAAGACCTTCTACACCGTGGACCGCGTGCATATCGCCGACGGCAAGCTGCAGTGGGAAGTGCCGCAGGATGCCACGAAGAGTACGCACCTTGTGGGTGTGAAGCCGGCGCACGCCATCCTGCACGGCAAGGAAGAGATCGCGCACACGGGCCGTAAGATTACACCCCATGCGCTCAAGGCGCTGCGCACCTCCGGAATCGGCAAGGTGGAAGTGGAAGCCGCAGAGCTCGACGGTGCGCTTACCGCGTCCGACGCGGTCGATACCACGACGGGCGAAGTGATTGTCGAAGCCAATGTGGAGCTGACGGCCGACCGCCTGCACAAGATCATGGCCTCCGGCGCCACCAGCTTCGAGGTCTTCTTCCCCGACCGCGACGACGTGGGCAATATCATTTCCAACACGCTCAAGCGCGACTCGGTGCACAAGCCGGAAGAGGCGCTGATCGAGATCTACCGCAAGCTGCGTCCGGGCGATCCGCCCACGCTCGATACCGCGACCGCTCTCTTCGAAGGCATGTTCTTCGATCCGCGCAAGTACGACTTCTCGCGCGTGGGCCGCCTCAAGTTCAACATCAAGCTCTACGAGAGCCAGGACGCCACGCCGCTCGATCACCGCACGCTTACGCCCGATGACTTCTACGCGACCATCCGCTACCTGCTCAAGCTGCGCAAGAACATCGGCGTTGTGGATGATATCGACCACCTCGGCAACCGCCGCGTCAGGGCCGTCGGCGAGCTGATGGAGAACCAGTTCCGCATCGGCCTGGTGCGCATGGAGCGCGCCATCAAGGAAAAGATGAGCGTGTATCAGGAGCTGAACACCGCCATGCCGCACGACCTCATCAACGCCAAGCCGGTCATGGCCGCGATCCGCGAGTTCTTCGGCTCCTCGCAGCTCTCGCAGTTTATGGACCAGACCAATCCGCTGTCGGAGATCACGCACAAGCGGCGGCTTTCGGCCCTTGGGCCGGGCGGCTTGTCGCGCGAGCGTGCCGGATTCGAAGTCCGCGACGTGCACCCCACACACTACGGCCGCATCTGCCCCATCGAGACGCCGGAAGGCCCGAACATCGGCCTCATCAGCTCGCTGAGCTGCTTTGCGCGCATCAACGAGTACGGCTTTATCGAGTCGCCTTACCGCAAGGTGAAGGACTCGCGCATTCTCGACTTTGTCGAAATCGTCAACGCCGGCGAAAGCGGCTTGCGCGTGGGCGATCACATCGAGAAGGACGAGGCCCTGCGCCTGAATGCGCAACTGAAGAAGGCGGGCAAGCGCGCCATCGACTGGATTCCCTACAGCTTCTACCTCTCGGCATGGGAGGAAGACCGGCACACCATCGCGCAGGCCAACATCGAATTCAACGACAAGGGCGAGATCACTGAGGACCTGGTGAATGCGCGGCGCATGGGCAACTTTGTGCTGGTCAACCGCGCCGATGTGGACTACATCGACGTCAGCCCCAAGCAGCTGGTGTCGGTGGCCGCTTCGCTGGTGCCGTTCCTCGAGCACGACGACGCCAACCGCGCGCTGATGGGCGCCAACATGCAGCGCCAGTCGGTTCCGCTGCTCGCGGCTGAGGCGCCGCTGGTGGGTACGGGCATGGAGGGCGTCACCGCACGCGATTCCGGCGCCGTGATCCTGGCCAAGCGCAACGGCATTGTGGATTCGGTCGACTCCGAGCGCATCATCGTGCGCGTCGAAGGCGAGCACCATCCCACGCAGCTCTCGCGCGAGGTGGGTTCCGACATCTACCAGCTCATCAAGTTCAAGCGCTCCAACCAGAACACCTGCATCAATCAAAAACCTGTTGTCCGCGAGGGCGACCGCGTCGTGAAGGGCCAGGTGATCGCCGACGGGCCGTGCACCGAGCACGGTGAGCTGGCGCTGGGCCGCAACGTCCTGGTGGCCTTCATGCCCTGGCGCGGCTACAACTTCGAGGATGCGATTCTGATCAGCGAGCAGCTGGTGAAAGAGGATTACTACACCTCAGTGCACATCGAGGAGTTCGAGATCGAGGCCCGCGACACGAAACTGGGTCCCGAAGAGATCACCCGCGATATTCCCAACGTGAGCGAGCACGCGCTGCGCGACCTGGATGAAAGCGGCATCGTCCGCATCGGCGCCCAGATCGGCCACGGCGACATTCTGGTGGGCAAAGTCACTCCCAAGGGCGAAACCCAGCTCACGCCGGAAGAAAAACTGTTGCGCGCCATCTTCGGCGAAAAGGCCGGCGATGTGCGTGACGCTTCGCTCACCTGCCCTCCGGGTATCGAAGGCACGGTGGTCGACGTGCGCATCTTCAGCCGCAAGGGCCAGGAGAAGGACGAGCGCGCAAAACAGATCGAAGCGGAATACGTTGCGAAACTGGAGAAAAACCTTGGCGACGAGATCCGCATTCTCACCGACGAGCGCCTGAAGCGTCTGGAATCGATTCTGGGCGGCAAGGAAGTGCTGGCCGACCTGCATGACGAGCGCACCAACAAGCGCCTGCTCACCAAGGGCGCCATTCTCGACCGCGACACCATCGAGCGCATCTCGACCAAGAACCTCAAGCGCATCCGCTATAACGACAAGGATCCGCGGGTGAACGAGCAGATCGAAGAGATCGAAGAGATGACCTCGCGCCAGATCGAAGTGCTGCGCAAGATCACCAATGAGAAGGTAGCCAAGCTGCAGAAGGGCGACGAGCTGCCTCCGGGCGTCATCAAGCTGGTCAAGGTCTACGTGGCCATGAAGCGCAAGCTGAGCGTGGGCGACAAGATGGCTGGCCGCCACGGCAACAAGGGCGTGATCTCGCGCATTCTTCCCGAGGAAGACATGCCGTATCTGCCCGACGGAACGCCGGTGGAGATCGTGCTGAACCCGCTCGGCGTGCCTTCCCGTATGAACGTGGGCCAGATTCTGGAGACGCACCTGGGCTGGGCCGCGCACGAACTCGGCAAGAAGGTCGCCGAGCTAGTTCGCGCCAACAGCGACGTGGCCTACACGCGCGAACTCATGAAGACGGAGTTCGCGGACACTGCCGTCCTGCGCCAGTTGCAGGAGCTCGACGACGAGACGCTGTTGCGCGTTGCCCAGGGCATGAAGAAGGGCATCTGGTTCGGCACTGCGGTGTTCGACGGCGCGCGTGAAGAAGAGATCAAGGCGCTGTTGAAGTCGGCCGGGTTGCCGGCATCGGGCAAGACCATGCTCTTTGACGGCATGACGGGCGAACAGTTCGAGCAGCCGGTAACGGTGGGTTACATCTACATGCTCAAGCTTTCGCACCTGGTCGACGACAAGATTCACGCGCGTTCCATCGGTCCGTATTCGCTCATCACGCAGCAGCCGCTGGGCGGCAAGGCGCAGTTCGGCGGGCAGCGTTTCGGCGAGATGGAAGTGTGGGCGCTGGAAGCTTACGGCGCCGCCTACATCCTGCAGGAACTGCTCACCGCCAAGTCCGACGACGTCTATGGCCGCACCAAGATTTACGAGGCCATCGTAAAGGGCGAAGCGGCCATCGAACCGGGCGTGCCGGAGTCGTTCAACGTGTTGATTCGCGAATTACAGTCACTGTGCCTGGACGTGGAACTGATCAAGCGCGCCGATATGGCCAAGAAGGCCCCGGCGCCGGAAGTGGCGGCAGTGGCGGATTGAGAAGCAGCCAGTAGCCGGTAGCGCCGAGAAGCAAGGAATTCGGCAAGCGCACGAGCGAGCTACAAGCTACTGGCTACAGGCTACGAGCTAGAGAGTTTTTCGGGTCCTTCGTGAAAGCGGCAAACACCGCTTCCCGGGAAGGAAGGACCTCAAAGCAATCCCGGGAAACACCGCGGCAGGCAACAGAGAGCTTGCCAAGGAGGCTCACCTTGTTCCGTTCCAATCCGTTTGAGCTCACCAGTCCGATTACCGACTTCGACGCCATCCGCATCATGCTTGCCTCGCCGGAAAAGATCCGCAGCTGGTCGCATGGCGAGGTCACCAAGCCGGAGACCATCAACTACCGCACCTTCAAGCCGGAGCGTGACGGCCTGTTCTGCGCGCGCATCTTCGGCCCCGTAACCGACTGGGAGTGTTTGTGCGGCAAGTACAAGCGCATGAAGCACCGCGGCGTGATCTGCGACAAGTGCGGCGTGGAAGTGACGGTCTCGAAGGTGCGCCGCGAGCGCATGGGCCACATCGAGCTGGCTTCGCCCTGCTCACACGTGTGGTTCTTCAAGGGCCTGCCCTCGCGCATCGGCCACCTGCTCGACATCTCGCTGCGCGATCTCGAAAGCATTCTCTACTTCGAGTCCTATGTTGTGGTGGATCCCGGCGACGCGCCGGTGCGCGAGCGCGAGATCATCAAGGACGAAACGCGCTTCCGCGAGCTCGACCAGCAGTTTCGCCCCTCCGGCTTCAAGGCCATGATGGGCGCCGAGGCCATCAAGGAATTGCTGAAGCGCGTGAACGTGGACGAGCTGGCCATGGAGCTGCGCGAGCGCATGAAGAGCGAGACCTCCGCGCAGAAGAAGCTCAAGTATGCCAAGCGGCTGAAGGTCGTTGAGGCCTTCCGCAAGTCGTCCAACAAGCCGCAGTGGATGATTCTCGACGTGCTGCCGGTCATTCCCCCAGAGTTGCGCCCCCTGGTGCCGCTCGACGGCGGCCGCTTCGCCACGTCCGATCTGAACGATCTCTATCGCCGCGTGATCAACCGCAACAACCGCTTGAAGAAGCTGATGGATCTGCACGCGCCCGAAGTGATCGTGCGCAACGAGAAGCGCATGCTGCAGGAGGCCGTCGACGCTCTGTTCGATAACGGCCGCCGTGGCCGCGTGCTGCGTGGCGCCAACAATCGCCCGCTCAAATCTCTGAGCGACACGCTCAAGGGCAAGCAGGGCCGCTTCCGCCAGAACCTGCTCGGCAAGCGCGTGGACTACTCCGGCCGTTCGGTCATCGTGGTCGGTCCCGAGCTCAAGCTGCACCAGTGCGGCCTGCCCAAGAAGATGGCACTCGAGCTCTTCAAGCCCTTCATCTATCACCGCCTGGAGCAGACCGGCCAGTGCACCACCATCAAGCAGGCCAAAGAAATGGTGGAGATGCAGGAGCCGGTGGTGTGGGACATTCTCGAGGAAGTCATCAAGGACCATCCGGTGCTGCTGAACCGCGCCCCAACCCTGCACCGCCTGGGCATTCAGGCCTTTGAGCCGGTGCTGGTCGAAGGCAAGGCCATCAAGATTCACCCGCTGGTCTGCACCGCGTTCAACGCGGACTTCGACGGCGACCAGATGGCCGTGCACATTCCGCTGTCGCCTGAGGCGCAGATTGAAGCCAGCGTACTGATGCTGGCCTCGCACAACATTCTGTCGCCCGCGTCGGGTCAGCCGATCACGGTGCCTACGCAGGACATGGTGCTGGGCCTCTACTACCTGACCAAGGCCAAGAAGGGCGCCAAGGGCGAGGGCCGCGTCTTCTCCAATACCGAGGAGATCCTGATGGCGCTCGAAGCCGGCGAAGTGGAGACACTTTCGCCCATCCGGTTGCGCTACTCGGGCAAGGTGCTCGACATGACCACCGCCTACGACGATCAGGACATCACGCACACCGATCCGGTGGACTTCGACAAGGAGTATCTCTCTACCACCGTCGGCCGCGTGATCCTCAACGACGCGCTTCCTCCCGGCATGCCGTTCATCAACGGCCTGCTCAAGAAGAAGGGCATCGGGCAACTGGTGAACTACTGCAACCAGAACCTCGGCCTCGAAGTGACGGTGGGCATGCTCGACCGCATCAAGTCGCTGGGCTTCCAGTTCGCCACGCGCTCCGGTCTTTCCGTGGGCCTGGACGACATGGTCATTCCAGCCAGCAAGTACTCCGTCGTCGACGAAGCCGACAAGAAGGTAATCGAAGTCCAGAAGCAGTACATGGACGGCGCCATCACCAACGGCGAGCGCTCCAACAAGGTCATCCAGATGTGGTCGGCGGTCACGGACCAGGTGGCCGACGAGATGTTCTCGAACATGAAGCGGGCCGACGACGACGGCGCCATGAACCCGATCTACATCATGGCCGACTCCGGCGCCCGTGGTTCGAAGCAGCAGATTCGCCAGTTGAGCGGTATGCGCGGATTGATGGCCAAGCCTTCGGGCGAAGTCATCGAGACGCCCATTACCTCGAACTTCCGCGAAGGGCTCACGGTGCTCGAGTATTTCATTTCGACGCACGGCGCGCGCAAGGGCCTGGCCGATACGGCGCTCAAGACTGCTGACTCCGGCTACCTCACCCGCCGCCTCGTCGACGTGGCCCAAGATGTGATTGTGACCGAGCAGGATTGCGGCACGCTCGAAGGCATCTACGTCGGCTCCATCGTGGAGTCGGGCGAGATCATCGAGCCCTTGCGCGATCGCATCATCGGCCGCGTGTCGCTCGAACGCATCAAGGACTACGACGGCAACGTGGTGGTTGAGGTCAACCAGCCCATCGACGAGGAAATCGCGTCGGCGATTCAGGGCGCGGGCGTGGAGAAGGTAAAGATCCGCTCCGTGCTCACCTGCGAGTCGCGCCGCGGCGTGTGCGCGTTGTGCTACGGCCGCAACCTCGGCTCCGGCCGCATGGTTGAGCTGGGCGAGACCTGCGGCGTCATCGCCGCACAGTCCATCGGCGAGCCGGGCACGCAGCTCACCATGCGCACCTTCCACGTGGGCGGCACTGCCAGTCGCGTCCAGGACAAGTCGCGTCTCGACGCCAAGAACAACGGCTATGTGCGCTTCATCAACCTGAACACGGTCGAAAGCAAGGAAGGCGAGTTGGTGGCCATGAATCGCTCCGGTTCGGTGGCCATCGTGGACGAGCGTGGCCGTGAAAAGGAGCGCTACCAGGTGGTCTACGGCGCGCGCCTCCGCGTGAAGGAAGGCTCTGCTGTCAAGCTGGGCGAACTGCTGGCCGAGTGGGATCCTTACACCTACGCCATTCTTACCGAGATCGGCGGCACGGTGCAGTTCAAGGACCTGCAGGAAGGCATCACGCTCAATGAGGAAGTGGACGAAGTCACCGGCCTTTCGCGCTGGGTAGTTGCCGACTCGCCCGATGAGAAGCGGCAGCCGGCCATCGCCATGAAGGGCGCCAAGGGCAGCAAGCGCTATCTGTTGCCTCGCGGCGCGCACCTTATGGTGCAGGATGGCGACGAGGTGGGCCCGGGCGACGTGCTGGCCAAGATTCCTAAGGAGTCAACGCGCACCAAGGACATCACCGGCGGTCTGCCCCGCGTGGTCGAGCTGTTTGAGGCGCGCAAGCCGCGCGAAACCGCCATCATTTCTGAAATTGATGGTGTCGTTCGCTTCGGCGAAGTCTCCAAGGGCCAGCGCAAGATCTACGTTACGGCCGACAACGGCGACGAGAAGGAATACTCGGTGCCGCGCGGCATTCACGTGAACGTGCAGGAAGGCGAACGCCTGCGCGCCGGCGATCCTCTGATGGACGGCCCCTTGAACCCGCACGACATTCTTGCCGTGCTGGGCGAAAAGGAACTGCAGGCTTACCTGGTGAACGAAATCCAGGAAGTGTACCGCCTGCAGGGCGTGGCCATCAGCGACAAGCACATCGAAGTCATCGTGCGGCAGATGCTGCGCTGGGTGAGGATCGACGAAGTGGGCGATACCAACTTCCTGCTCGAGCAGCAGGTCGATCGCTTCCGCTTCAAGGAAGAGAACGAGCGCGTGCTGGCTGGTGGTGGCCGTCCGGCCATCGGGCGTCCCCTGCTCCTGGGCATCACCAAGGCGTCGCTCTCCACCGACAGCTTCATCTCCGCGGCCAGCTTCCAGGAGACGACGCGTGTGCTCACCGAAGCCAGCATCAACGGCGCGGTGGACAATCTGCGCGGCCTCAAGGAGAACGTGATCGTCGGGCGTTTGATCCCGGCGGGCACGGGCCTCGAATACTACCGCAACGTCCAGCTCAGCCCGGAGCTCGAGGAAGCGGCGGCACGCGTGCAGCAGGAAGTGACGGCCGAGATCGAGGCCGCCGAACGCGAGCTGGAGTTGATGCGGCAGGAAGGCGAAGCCGAAGAGATGGCTGCCGAATAGGCACCTGCGGTGCGGCAGCCCTTTGGTTTGCAACAGTGAAAGGCCCGGCCAAGAGCTGGGCCTTTTCTTTTCTTCGCTTTGCGTATTTCCTGGTGCGTGCAATGCGCCCCGGCCATGACGTGCATATTTAGCGAACCGAACTGGCCGCGCGCGGGTCTAATCACTAATAGACGGCGAAAAAACAGCACGATCTTTTTTGAAGGCCGCAAAACGTAAACCAAGGATGGCACACGATGATGCATGGAATCGTTGATCGAAGAAACTTTACAAAAGCGGGAGCAGCGCTTCTGGTCCTCGTTCTGGGACTGGCCGCCGGCTGCCGTCTGCATGCAGTTGGGCGCACCGATCAGCAGATCGCAAACGACGTCCAGGCGAAAATTGTTGGCGATCAGGCGATTGCCGGCCGGAACATCCAGGTGAATGTTGTCAAGGGTGTGGCCACTTTGACTGGAACCGTCGCCGACGAAGCCTCATGGACGCTGGCCGACTACGACAGCGGATCCATCCCCGGCGTCAAGATGGTGGTCAACAATGTTGTGGTACAGCCCGCGCAGCCAGCGCCCGCCCCGGCGTTGCAGACCAGAAAACCTGCGCCGGCTCCTGCTGCGACGCTGCGTTCCGCCAAGGAAACCACCCCGGTGCGCGTCGACACGCACGAGGAGCTGGCTCAGACTGCTCCGCCGCCAGCCCCAACCGTTTCACAGGCAGCGGTCCAGACTGAGCCAGCATCGCCTCCACCACCACCGACGCCTCCGCCTGCGCCCAAGCCAGTGGTCAAGACGGTGACTCTCCCCGCCGGAACCATCATTCCGGTCAGAATTACCGAAGAGTTGAGCAGCAAGTCTGCCCAGCCGAACGACGCGTTTCATGGCTCGATTGCAGGCAATGTCGAATCCTGGGGAGTGGTTGCCATTCCGGAAGGATCATCCGTGATCGGGCGCGTGGTGGATGCCAAGGACGCGGCCCATTTCAAAGGCAGTGCGCTGTTGAGTCTCGAGCTCAGGGAAGTTACGGTGCGCGGCGAAAAGATGACGCTGGTTACCGAAAACTATACCAAGCAGGGCGAGGGACGGGGCAAGAACACCTTGGAGAAATCCGGCGGCGGAGCCGCGTTCGGATCGATAATCGGCGCCATTGCCGGCGGAGGCAAGGGAGCGGTTTTAGGCGGACTGGCGGGCGGCGCCGCGGGTACCGGCGTGAACGCTGTCACACGCGGGCAGCAAGTCGTCATCCCTTCGGAAACCCTGATCGATTTCCGCTTGGAGACAGACATGACGTTCAAGGTGACGATTCCCCCGCCGGGGAGCGCACCCGCCGATGAAACCAGGGAGCCGGAGCTTCAGCACCGCTGAGGACCATCTCCCGCAAAGAGAAGCGTCCGTGACGCGCTGTCCGGCAGGACTACTCAGGAGACAACGCGGACAATCGGCAAAGGCCCGGCCAAAAGCCGGGCCCCTTTTTTGCTATTCGCGATTCCTGTGGGCGACTTCGTCTTCGTCCAGAGCTTCCGCACCCCGGCTCTTGGCCCTCCGCGAGTACTTGGTCACATACATCGAGGCGTCAGCCGCGCTCAGCAGAGTTTCCACCGTTTCGGCATCCTCCGGATACAGAGCGATGCCCACGCTGGCCGAGCCGTGGATGACGCATTCGTCTCTTACAAAAGGTTCGTGGAAGCAGATTTCCAGCCGCGCTGCGATCTCTTCCACTTCATCGCGGCTGCGCACCACCGGAACCAGCACCGCGAACTCGTCTCCGCCCAACCGCGCCAGCGTATCGCTGGGACGCAGTTGCCGTTTCATGCGCTGCGCCACCTCCTGCAGATAAAGATCGCCCACCAGGTGACCGTAAACGTCGTTCACGCGCTTGAACTCATTCAGGTCGATATAGATCAAGCCAAAGACGCCGGCGGACTGGCGCGCGGCCTGAATCATCGCTGCCAGCTTCTTCTCCATGACGAAGCGATTCTGCACGTCTGTCAGCAGGTCGAACTCCGAGCGGTGCACCAGATCGGAGTAGAGGCGCGAGGTTTCGATCGCCAGGGTAGCCAGTGCCGCCGCCATGGCCATGGCCTCCTGCTCCGCGGCACAAGGCTCGGTGCGTGCGTCGAAGGCGGCGAACAACGAGCCGAGTGGCTGCCCGGAGCGGGAAGGGATGGGATGTTCGACGGTGCGAAACGACGCAGCAGAGAGCCGCGCCGGCCGGTTGCCCAGCGTTGCACCCTCGGCAACGTGGCACCAGCAGGCAGCGCCATTCAACCGCACCGAAACCAGTTCCGTGATCCGCTCCAGGATCCCTGCCAGCGGCCGGGAATGATTGATGTCTTCCAGAATGCGTGCGCGGCGCTGCTCCGTGTAGGCCAGAGACACGACCTGTCGCCGGTTTTTGTTCGCGAGGTACCACTCGCTCATGCCCATCACAAGCACGATGGCAAGCAGAAGGCCGACAGTCAGCCTGAGATGGCGCAAATTCAGCCACGGCGGCTGGGCGACGATCCGGATGTCGTCGAGGCCGCGCATCAGGATATTGAAGGGCACATCGCCGTTGAAGGGATTGGCGTCAGTGAGCATGCAGATGCCGGTGGCACGGACGCGCGCGCCCGGAGGAATCCCCCGCATCGGGGCAGGCGTGGTCGGTTGCAACCTTGCAGGATGGCGAAGGATGGCGGAGAACAGGTGACCGTCGGAATCGAGCACATACTCATCCTGCGTGGCCTGCTGGACCTCGGTGACGACCTGGCCTTCAACGGAAACCAGGTCGAAGACATGGCTGTGGCCCTCGTTGCCACCGAGGGCCAGTTCGCGCCACGTGAACAACGAAGGGATGACGGGCGCCTGGATAGAGCTATCCCGGACCTCGCTGCGGGTCAGGGTCAGGAAACCATTTTGTACGTCCGGGAACCCGATCGCGCTAGCCCGATCACCAATCCGCAGCGGGCTGTAGGATTCGGTCGCAATCCAAAGACTCTTGGAGCCATCCTGGAGCACCAGCGCCGTACCGGGCTCATAGTAGGTAATGGTTCCCTGGACGCGCAGCCGCTCTGAATGATTGGCTGTCTGGTAGCCGGTGATGATACGGTCCATCGGCGTAACCGGCAGCGACCAGGGATCGGAGCTGGCATGTTTCAGAATCTTCACGCCGTCCAGCGACTGAATGTGGAACAGGATGCCGGTCTGCTGCATTTTGTTGTCGAATTCGCCGGAAACTGTACCGGTGATCTGGACCTCGGAGTCGAGCAAGTCTTTAAGGGCCTTTTCATCGTCGCTGTCGATGTTCGCGTCTGCTGGCGCTCCATCGACGGTCATGCGCAGGAAAATCGCCGGCGTAGGAGAGCGGCGGCCGGGTAAGAGATCAGCAGACAGAACAAAGGCGCGAACAGTGACGAACTTGCAATCGGCCTCGCTTCGGATCATCTGTGCGAAGGTGGGATGCTCGGGTTTGGGCAATGCGCCGTGGCCTAAGCGCAGGATGTCGCTGCTTTCGACGTAGGGCCGGAAGCTATCGTGCATCGTTCCCGTTATCCGGACGCGATCGCCAGGAGTGAGCTTGAGGCTCGTGTTGGCGTGGACATAAATCGCGTCGCCGCCCTCCTGCACAAAGAGGTCTTTGTCGTACGAGCGGAAATAGGTGACGGTCGCCTCGAAGACCACCGGCAAGCGTTTGCTAGCTTCAGCGTTGGTGAGCGTGGCCGCGGCATGCAGCGTGGTCAACGGCGCAGGCGGAGCCGCCCCCGCAGCCGCAACGCATGCGAGAACCATGACTGCCGCGCCAATCAATCGTTTGGTCAACTCGAACCGTGCCCCCTTGTTGTGATCTCACCGCACCTGCGGCATGGGCTCGCCGTTCTCCGCTGCTCCCACAAACTCTTGTGCCGGTAGAGCGGGAGCGGGATGCGAGTAGGAACAGCGCGGGGGAAATACCTTCCAATCATGTTAATCGCGCCGGAGACTTTGGATATAGCACTTTTGGTGCCGTGACTTGTGGTCTTTTGGGGGCTTCCCAACTCCGGTATCGTATTTGATCGCAATAAGATCCGAAATCAAAGAAGACTCTTGCAGAGCGTCGTTCGCAGGGCCGGTCCTGGGGCTGGTTTGATCGGCCCTGAGGAGATGCCCTCGGTGAGTGGCACTACACTGGGAGTGAGCTGTCGGCCAAGACCGCGCCCGGCCTTCAATCCTCCGGTCCGGCCCGGTCGTTGCCGCAGGGAGCCTCTCCAATGCCGAAGGGCCACAAAACCTCTTCCACGTCCACGCCGTTGGCGATGGACGCACATTCGACGGATGCCGCTCCATGTTCGCCGGCCCGGCGCATTCGCGTGATCGGCGTGCCGCTGGACCTGGGCGCGAGCCGGCGCGGCGTCGATATGGGACCCTCGGCAGTGCGCGTAGCCGGCCTCGCAGCGCGTCTCGAGTCTCTCGGCCATCGCGTCACCGATGCCGGCAACATCCGCGTGGAGATCGCTGAAACCCAGGTCCCCGGCAACAGGAACGCCCGGTACCTGGCGGAGATTGCGGAAACCTGTGCGCGCACCGGCGAAGCCGTGTTGGCGGCTCTGGAGGCAGGCACGACCCCGCTCCTCCTGGGCGGCGACCATTCGCTCGCAGCCGGCTCGGTTGCCGGCGCCGCCGAGTTCTATCGCCGCCAGGGACAGAAAATCGGCCTTCTCTGGATCGACGCCCACTCCGACATCAACACGCCGCAAACCTCGCCGTCTGGAAACGTCCATGGCATGCCCCTGGCTGCCTTGCTTGGCCTGGGACCGGAGCCGCTGGCCAACCTTTTTGGCTACGCGCCCAAGATTGCCCCCGAACATGCCGTCCTCATCGGGGTCCGCGAGATCGACTTGGCCGAGCGCGAAAACCTGCGGCGCGCCGGCATCACCAGAATTTACACCATGCGCGACATTGATGAGCGCGGCATGAGGGCAGTGATGGAAGAGGCGCTCAGCGCCGCCGGCAGCGGTACGGCCGGCTATCACGTCTCGCTCGACATGGACTGGATCGACCCTGAGGAGGCGCCGGGCGTGGGCACTCCCGTCCGCGGCGGCGCCACCTATCGTGAAGCGCATCTGGCCATGGAGATCGTTGCCGATCATGGACGCTTGTGCAGCTTCGAAATCGTCGAAGTCAACCCCGTGATCGACGAGCACAATCGCACTGCCGATCTCGCCGTCGAGCTGGCCTGCTCGGCATTTGGAAAAAAGATTCTCTGACAGGTCTTACACTGGTAGAGACCGTTTTGCGCAGCAAAGACGGTATTTTGCGAGAAAAATGGCAAAGAAACTTCGGGTCGGCATTCTCTTTGGCGGGCGCAGCGGCGAGCATGAGGTCTCTCTGCTGTCGGCCGCATCGGTTCTGCGGGCCATCGACCGCGACAAGTTCGACGTGACCCCCATCGGCATCACCCGGGAGGGCCGCTGGCTGGCCGCGGCGGATGCCAGCCACCTGCTCAATGGCGACATGAGCGCAGTTGCACGGCGGTTGCGCGCCGGCGACCCCGAAGCCACGCCGGGCGCAAAACTCCTTCACGAAGGCATTCCTACGCTGCTGGCGCCCGAACCCGGTCCACAAGGTCCGGCAGGGAAAGCCATCGATGTTGTCTTTCCCGTGCTGCACGGCACCTTCGGCGAGGACGGCACCATCCAGGGGCTCTTCGAGCTCGCCGGCATCGCCTATGTCGGCTCCGGCGTACTGGGCTCGGCCGCCGGCATGGACAAGGACGTGATGAAACGCCTGTTCGTCGAGGCTGGGCTACCCATCGTCAAACATGTCACGCTGCTGCGCGCCGATTGGGAGAAAAACCCGCGCAAGGCGATTGCCAAGGTCGAGAAGACGCTCCGCTATCCTGTGTTTGTGAAACCGGCGAACCTTGGCTCCTCGGTCGGCATCAGCAAGGCGCACGACCGCAAGGAACTCGGACCGGCGCTCACGCTCGCCGCCAAATACGACCGCAAGCTCGTCGTCGAAGCGGGCGTCGGCGGCAAGAAGGCGCGCGCCCGCGAGTTCGAAGTCGGGGTGCTGGGCAACGACGATCCCAAGGCCAGCGTGGTGGGCGAGATCGTTCCCGGCAAGGAGTTCTACGACTACGAGGCCAAGTATCTTTCCGAAGGCTCCGTGCCTGTCATCCCTGCCAAATTAAGCCGGGCTGAATCGAAAAAAATCCGCGAGATGGCCGTCGCCGCCTTCCGCGCCTGCGATCTTGCGGGCCTCGCCCGCGTAGACTTTCTGATGGAGCCTGATGGCAAGCGGCGCATCTTTGTGAACGAAGTAAACACCATGCCCGGCTTCACGCAAATCAGCATGTACCCCAAGCTGTGGGAAGCGTCGGGACTGAGCTACACCGAGCTGATTACGCGCCTCATCGAACTGGCGCTGGAGCGGCAGGCGGAGAAGAACAAGACGACGTACTCGCGCGAGGAATGAAGAAAGGTTTCAGGTTTCAGGTGTCAGGTTTCAGAGAGCAGGGACCAGGGACCAAGGGAATGAGGGACTACGGGAACATCGGCTTCATTGCTGGTGTCTAAACCCATAGGCCCTCCCTCGCAACTGCGATCAGGACGAGGTCGCTGACCCCTGAAACCTGACACCTGAGCCCTGTATTCTTGATACCGAGGAAAGATTTCCATGACTTTGCTCGACGCTCCCCAGTTCGACGCCCCGCGCTCGCGGCGCAATCTCCTGATCGTGCAGTGCAGCGTGGGCGCCGTCGTGTTGCTTTTTGTCAGCTGGTGGCTGGTGGCCAGCCGCCCGGTGGACTGGCCCTGGAACTGGAACCGCTATCTCTTCGGGCGCGCCACGGTAAACAAGTTTCTGTCTGCGGTGGAAGCCGACGATCTGACCCGCGCCTATGGCATCTGGATCAACGACAAGAACTGGCAGCAGCATCCTGACCAGCACAGCGTCTATCCCTACGCGCGCTTTCAGGACGACTGGAGCCCCAACAGCCCGGACAACGAGTACGGCGCCATCAAGAGCCACAAGATTGCGCTGGCCGCGCGCTACGGCAACAACCTGCTGGTGGCGGTGCTCATCAACGGCCGCAAGACCGATGCGCTGGACCTCTCCTACGAACCCAAATCCGGCCAGCTCAGCTTTGCGCCGCCCGGCGTGAGCCTGTACCTAGGGCCGTAAGAGCAGGGAACAGGGAACAGAAGAGCTGTCAGGCGGCGTTTGCGGCGTTGTCTCCCTCGCCGGAGTCGTCGTCCTCGTCGGCGGATTCGTCTTCTTCTTCGTCGTCCTCGGCATCGCGGGCGGCGCGCCAGGCTATGGCTTTCTTCAGGTCGCAATCTTCGCAGTCGGGGCAGGAATCGCAGTGGTCGTCCACAGTGCAAAGGGTTAACTTGGGGGCGAGCTCGTCGCCGGTTTTTGTGAAGTCGACGGATTTGACGGCGTCGGCTGCGACCCATCCGGAGGTTAAGGGCGCGAACCGACCGGCGACCTGGAGGCCATAGATGAGGCGGCCGGCGTTGCGCGAGTCGATGCGTCCTGAGGCGAGTCCGCAGATGACATCGGAGAGGGCCATGAGGACGGAGGCACGGTCTTCGAGGGGGTGCAACACCAGTGAGTTCTTTTTGGAGGATTTCCTGCTGTTGAGAACCCGGTGGAGATGGTCGTGGTGGTAGCAGTAGGGCATGCCCCTGAGGGCGGCCGCCTTGCACCTGGCACCGTCGGGTTTGATGTGTCGACAAACGCTAATCATGATGAAAAACTCCTCTTCTCCTGCGCCCGTTTTGCACCGGATGTGGTGCAAAAGACTCGGACAACGCGAATTTAGGCCCCGAAACGGGCCATTTTTGGTCCCGCCTGTGGAAAAGGTGGTACCCTCTCCGATCTCTGCAAAGAACTCGTTTGTTTTCATGTCTTTGGCGCGCGCGCTTTGGGATAAGTGTTCTTTTTTCAATTGCTTGCGGCCAGATATTAGACAGCAAAGGGTTTACGAGCCGGAGGCCCGTGGACCGTGGGCCGTGGCCAAAAACGCGAACGCGGCGGGGATGAGCCGCCGCGCAAGGGTCTGGTTGCACGCTGATGGGAACAGTATGCGCCGGGAGGGGGAAATTATCTGCAAAGTGGGAAAAAAAGTCTTGGGTGGCGGGGAAAGTGGGGTGGGCGTTGATCGAATTTGATCTGAAATTCTGATTCTGCGCCCTGATCGCGGCTTCGCGGCGAGCTTAGCGGCTTTGTTGCCGACTGGCGAGTGCGGGTCTAGAGACCCGCACTACAGCCGGTCTGGAGACCGGCGGTACAAATTAGGAGGACACGGCGAAGGTTGGGTTCGTGCTGCCGGTGATGTAAGCAGAACCTAGATATTGGGCTGCGGCGCGCTTCGGGCGGTGATTGTGGCTGCGAGTCGCCGATTGAGCGCGATCCCAGCCAGGATGACGCCGAGGATGAGCGCCGCGAACAGCAACAACCAGCCCCAATATTGAACCGGATGGCGGAGAACACGGACGAAATGGCGTCCATAGTGATCGGCGATGATGGCGACCAGGGTGTAACGTGCACCGCGGGAAATGGTCACGACGGTCAGAAATCTGGCGACGCCGTAATTCGAAGCACCTGCCGCAGCGAACAACAAGCTTGTGGGGAAGGGAAACGGTATCGCGGTTGACGCGACCAAGGCACCGGTGCCCCATTTTTGAAAGAAGTGGAGCATGGCATCCACCTTGTGATTGCCAAACTTGCTGTGCAGGTAAGCCGATCCGGCCCGGCGCGCGATTCGGAAAGTGAAGTAGGCTCCAAGCACCGACCCTGCGGTGGCAACCGCCGCAAACTCGTACCAGGGATTGGTTTGCCTGGCAGCGAGAATTGCCGTCAAGATGTCGGGGCCGCCAAATGTGGGCAGAGGCGAGCTATCGATGATCGCAACGGCGAAGAGCCCCAATGCTCCCAGGTGGCCAAGCATCGCAGTAATGCCATGTCCCCGAGGCGGGGTGACACTTTGAATCAAGACGTTGAGCATGACGGCACTATATCAACTTTGCCGTGGGGCGTAGGGGTGGGCAGCGATTTTTTCTGCGAGTGCGGGATGACGGGCGAGTTTTGTTGGTCAGGATGACATCCGATTTTATTGCTCAGGATGACAACTTTATAGTGACGCGAACTTCTGGCTTACCACGCTACGGTGCGACTTCGGTGAGGGCTTCGGTGCGTTTGCTCATCTTGGCGGTGCGGGCGAGCTTGTCCCAGTTGAAGGGCTTGCCGTCGATGGCGCGCTTGAGGGTTTTGAAGAGCACGACGGAGAAGACCTGCCGGTAGGCGAAGCGCTGCAGCCAGATATGGAAGAGCAGCCAGCCGTCGCCCTTGTTGGCGGGATGACGGCGCTCCAGACTGAAGGCCACCGACGAGGTGATGAAGTCGATGAGCAGGAATGCGCCGAAGTAGGCGAGCAGCTTTTCGAAGCTGGCGGCGGAGGCGGCTTCGGGGTGGTAGTGGCGATCGACGAGGAAGTTGACGATGCCAGCCACGAACATGATGTCGATGAAGGGCGAAACCAGGGGCAGGCACATCTGGAAGATGAGGATGTTGGGTAGAGCGAAGAGGCCCATGGCCTTGTTGCGCACAAAGGCGGCACGATGCTTCCAGACGGCCTGCAGGGTGCCGAAGGACCAGCGGAAGCGCTGGCGCATGAGGCCGCGGGCGTCGATGGGCGCCTCAGTAAAGGCGAGCGCGCGATCCTCGTAGTCGACCCGCCAGCCCTGCTCGAGCAGGCCCATGGTGAGGTCGGCGTCTTCAGCCACGGTGTTCAGCGGGTACCCGCCCGCGGCCTTGACTGGCGCAGTGCGCCATGCGCCGATGGCGCCGGGAACCACGGTGATGACGTGGAAGAGATTGAGGGCGCGACGCTCGAAATTCTGGCTGGTGATGTATTCGAGAGCCTGCCAGCGGGTCCAGAGGTTGACGCGGTTGCCGACCTTGGCGTTGCCGGCGATAGCGCCGATGGTGGGATCTTCAAAGTGGGAAATGAGCTTGGAGATGGCGTCGGGGGCGATGACGGTATCGGCATCGATGCCGACGTAGATCTCCTCAGAGATGCGGTCGAGGGCGTAGTTGAGCGCGGCGGCCTTGCCCTCATTGCGCTTGGTGAGAACCTGCACGCGGCCGGCGGCGATCTGCTGCGCGTAGGCGGCGGCTGCCACTTCGGCGGTGCGGTCGTGCGAGCCGTCATCGATGACGATCACGCGGAGGTTTTTGTAGTCGGAGTTGAGCACGGAGCGGATGGTGCGCACGATGACGGCTTCTTCGTTATAGGCCGGGATGAGGACGGCTACGCGGGGATCAAAGCCGGGCGAGGCCTGGCGGTGGGGACGCCGCAAGCGGTCGATGATGGCGAAGATGCCGACGATGATGAGGCGCGCGCTCATGAGCACGTCGCCCACGAAGAAGACGATGAAGATAAAGTTGCTGATGAAATCGACCACCGAAAAGGCGATGGAGTCAGGAAGCGTGCGCAGGCGCTGCCAGAAGGTGAGCGGCGGCATGACCTGGGCGAAGGTTTTGCCCATGAGCGCGGAGACGGGAACGATGGTGTAGCCGTGGGCGCGTAAGGCATCGATGAGGGGACCCAGCGCGTCCACGGTGACGGAACGGTCGCCGCCGCCGTCGTGGAGCAGGATGATGGAGCCGCGGAACTGCGGCTTGGTCTTCATGGTCTGCAACTGGGCGAGAACCGAGTCGATGATCTGCTGTCGCGATTTTCTCGGGTGCTCGTTCCAGTCGTCGGTGTCGATCTTGCTGCCGATAATGGTGAGGCCGTACTGCTGGATGCGCCACGCGGGTTCAGCCTGGTCGTCGGTGTCGGGTTCTTCGTCGATGTCGTAGGGCGGGCGGAAGTAGAGCGGCTGTATGCCCATCTTGCTCTCGAAGAGCCGCTCGGTGAGATTGACCTCGAGGTCGAGCTGGCGCGCGGAGATTTCGCTGATGTCGGGATGCGTCCAGGTGTGATTGCCGATCTCGTTGCCCTCGCGGACGACGCGCTGCATGAGGCTGATGTTGTCAGAAGCTTCAGAGCCGATGAGCATGAACGTGCCGGTGGCATGATGCTGTTTGAGGACGTCGAGAATTTTGGGCGTCCACTTGGGATCGGGGCCGTCGTCGAAGGAGAGTGCGAGCTGGTTGGGATGGTAGCCGTATTGTTCGATCGTATAGGTGCGCGGGTAGACTTCCATGTGCTCATCGACAATGAGCTTTTTGCGCGGGTCGGGCTCGTCGGTATCCACTTCCACGGTGCGCTTGCCGGGCTGCGGCAGGCCGCTGATGCGCAGGATGTCGCCTTCGCCCTCGGTGTCTACGTCGTGGCCGGGTTGGACCGTGGCCAGCGCCTGCAGCGAATCCGGATTGCTGGGACGGTCCCAGATATTCCAAAGCGAACTGTCTTCTTCGCCCAGGCGCCACAGGGCAAAGGTCTGCAGGCCGAGCTGGCGCGCGGCGCGCATCTCGTCGAGCAGCGAGACCGCGTCGAGGAACCACACAACGTGGCGCTGGTTCGAGTCCTCGTCGATGTATTCAAAGTGAGGATTGAGGGTGTCGTAGTCGAGATCGAGATCGGCGTCGGCGTCGGAGGCGCGTCCCCACGCGTCGGAGACCGAGAGATTATCGGTATTGAGAACCACGGGCTTGGGGTGACGCCGGTCCTTGGGGTTGGGGATCGAAAGCGCCCAATCGTATCCATAGTTGCCCACGCCGCAGATGATTTTTTCCTTGGGCACCACCTTGAGCACGCGGACCAGATTGCCTACGAACCAGGTCTGGCTGGCCACGGGACCGGGTTCGCTCATGGTCTGGTGCTCGTCATAGTTCATGAGCACAACGCCGTCGGAGTTTGCGGCGATGGCCTTGAGGTCGCTGTCGCTGGTGGCCACGGCGGCGTTGACGTAGAGCGTAAGATTGCGCGCGTGCATCTGTTGATAGAGCGCCTGGATGAAGCCCAGGTAGGCCGCATCAGCGTCGTCGGAGATGCTTTCAATATCGAGAGACAGGCCGCGATAGACGGGATATGCGGTGAGAAAGCGCATGATCTGCTGGCGAAACGCGGCGCTCTTTGCCGGATCCTGGAGCACATCGCCGACGCCGGTGTCCCAGGTTTGCGTGTGAGGGTTGAAGTTGTTGAGGGCGGGGAAGATTTCGGTGTCGGTGCGGGCCGCCTGGATAACATGCTTGACCTTGTTCAGGTCGTCGGGATCGTGCACGTTGGCGCCTTCGACCACGGGAAACTCGCGCAGGTTGTCGCCGCTCATCATCATGAGCGTTCCCTGCGGGGAATCCACATGCAGCCACTGCGGGAAGAGCATGTCGATCTGGTGCACGTGTTCCTTGAGGGAGGAGTAGCTGGCCGCGTCGTCCTGCACGTAATAGGCGGCGCGCAAACCTTCACCGGTGTTCAAGGGAATCTCTGAGGGCTTGCGCGCGGTTCTGCGGCGCGCGGGGCGCGGGTTTTTGCCGGAGCGGAGAAGAGACGCATCGGGCAGAGCGCGGTAATTGTGCCGGGGGAGCGGCAGCAGCAGCTCAGGCAGGTGCTGGCCGCGCAGCACATTGAAGATAAAGCCGGCGACCACCATGGTGGACACTACGGCCGTTATATCCAGAATACGGCGCAGACGCTTCCAGCGCTTGCGTTCCGGGTCGAAGAAGATTTGTCGGTCGGGCATGTTCGTTTTTTAATGATTCGGCAATGAAACAGTGGCACATTTGCCCACCCATATCCCTAAAAAACGCGGAAAAGGATGGGGCACGAATGCTGTATTTTGTTGCCGAATCAATCACAGACTCCGGCGCGAAAACCGCGCAAAAAAAGCCATAGCACTCCCAACCGACCGCCCCGGCGCACCATCGGCACGACACGCAATCCCTGGAAATGCCGTACGCTATACAGTACGAATCGTATGGAAGCTGCCCAAGAGAGTCAATCGACAGCATGGATGCGCTGGGTGGCCGGGCACGCGCGCCGGGCCCTGCCTGTGGCGCTTCCCTTGGGCGCGGGCCTGGCATTGCGCCTGTGGATGCTGGGAAAACTCTTCGACGTCAACGGCGACATGCTGATTTACGGGGACCTGGCCAAGAATCTGCTGCTACACGGCCAATATGCCCTGACCCCGCCCGGTGACGCGATCTACTCGACGCTGATCCGACTGCCCGGCTACCCACTGTTTCTCGCCCTGTGCTTCAAAGTCTTTGGGATGGAGAACTACTTTGCCGCGGCCTGCGTGCAGATTGCGCTGGATTTGCTGGGCTGCCTGCTGCTGGGCGGGTTTGTGCGGCGCTTGACGCCCGCGCCGGCCAGCCGCGGAGCTGCTCTGGCGACGCTGTGGCTGGCCGCGCTCTGCCCGTTCAGTGCTTCTTACAGCGTGGCTCTGCTTGCTGAAGCGCCCACGCTCTTTGTGCTGGCACTGGCCATGTGGGCGATGGCGCGCTTCCAGTACGAACCGGGATGGGTGAATGCGCTTTGCTTTACCTTTGCGATCACCGCCGCCACGCTCCTGCGTCCCGATGGCGCGCTGGCCGCCGTGGCGTTTGCGCCGGCGTTATTTATTGGTTTTGGACGAAATCAGAGGGAAAACGGAATCCCCGTGCGCAAGCTTGCCCGCATGGCCGTGGTTTGCGTGCTGCTGGCGCTGGCGCCCTTTGCGGTGTGGACGGCGCGCAACTGGCGCGTTTTTCACGTGATTGAGCCGCTGACGTCGCGGCAAGCCACCGATCCCGACGAGCCCACAAATCCAGGATGGCATCGCTGGGTCAAGAGCTGGTGCCTCGACTTCCTCTCGACGTACGAGATCTATTGGAATGTGCCGGGGGACAAGCTCGACGTGAGCGAGTTGCCCAGCCGCACCTTCGACACGCCGGCGCAGTACGCCGAGACCGTGACACTGGCCGAGGACTACAACAGCCACGGCATGCAGCTCACGCCCGAGATTGATGCGGGCTTTGCGCGGCTCGCCGAGGAACGCATCGCAGCGCATCCGTGGCGCTACTATCTGTGGCTGCCGCTGGGCCGCGTGGCCGATATGTGGTTGCGCCCGCGCGTCGAAAACCTGCCCATCGATCTCGACTGGTGGGTTTATGAGCACCATGTCTCGGAAACCGAGTTCAGCTGGGTCTACGCGGGATTGAATGCGCTTTACCTGCTGCTGGCGATTGCAGGGCTCTGTCTACGGCCACGATTCTGGGGCGCGCTGCTGGCGTATTTGCTGCTGCGCTGCGCTTTGCTGTGGACCGTGGAAGCGCCCGAGACGCGTTACACGCTGGAGTGCTTCCCGATGCTGTTTGCGCTGGGCGGGATGGCGCTTTCGCGGGTGATGGACCGGCCTTACTTGTCGAAATTGAAGGCGGTCTTCGGCAGCGGTTGATTCACCTTGATGTTGGAGTAGGTGCAGACCCGAGATTGCCCTTCGCCCTCATCGAAGACCTGCTTGAGGCTCACGGCGCGCGCGGTATCGAGCCAGATGGTGACCTTCGAAAACAATTTGCGAACCTTGGGATCCTTGGCGACGAGCTCAAGTACGTCGACAGAAGTGTCGCTAATCTTTTCCGAGCGCAAATACGTGACGTTCCACTTCTCGTCAAGGTCCTTACCGCTGGCGCCGAAGCCGAGCATCAGATAGCTCTCATACTTGCTGACCTCGGTGTAGGGCTTGGCGTCTTTTTCCTTGCCAGTATCGGAAACGCGCAGCACACCGCCGGAAAAAATGTAGGCTTTTTCGGTGGGCCGGCCCTGGTGAGCCGTGATATGAGCGGCCATCTTGAAATGACCGTCGATGCGCTCGTAGTACGCGGTTCCGGCCAACGTGTCCGTGTCCGGAATCGGATCTGTCTGAATGGTGTCGAACTCAAAAGTAGCGGTCGTGGTGCGAAAGTCTTTCGCCGCAACATCCAACTGCGCGAGCACACGCGCAAGCACACTGGCCTTATCTTCAGCGTGTGCGGGCCGAACCGGCAGAATCGCCGCCGCAACGAGCGCGAGAAAAACAAAAAGATTGCGTGGGTGCATAGCTTTCCTTAACTTGTTTGACGCTAAATGAGGGCTGGAGGACTCGCGAAAATGCGCCCAGGCCCCTGACGGCATGAATTTGCGCCGGTGGAGTTCGCGTTCTCCCACCTTTTCGCCCCAAAACGGGCGAAAGGATGGGCACGGGAAGGTTCTTCTCCAAGCGGTAAGAGACCTAGCGGTGCGCCCAGACCTTCCAGGCCAAATTTCCCTGGGCGTCGGTGACCGTCTCCCACTTCTCCACGAACGAGGAATCGCCCATCACGGGCTCGATGGCCTGGCGCAGCGCCTTTTTGACCTGCTTCGAGGATGCGCCCGCGGGAATGCTCACATCCGAGGCCTGTACCGTGACGATGACGCCGCGGCCGTTGCCAACCACTTGAAGAGGATGTACGGGGCCTGCAACGAGCGGCGGCTTGGCGCCGTAATCCCATAGATGCGGGGTGACGAAGATGAAGAGCAGGATCAGGGTCACCATGATGTCGTAGTGAAACGTGCCGCGCTCGTAGGTCCAGTAGAAATAGCTGCGCAGAACCTGCCTGATGCCGCGCCTGGGCTGGATGACCGCGCTATTGGATGAAGAAGATGCCATCAGGACTCTCTCACAATTTTATCGAGTCCGCCCATGTAGGGGCGAAGGGCCTGGGGAATTTCGACCGAGCCGTCCGCCTGCTGGTAATTCTCGAGAATGGCCAGCCAGGTGCGGCCTACGGCCAGACCGCTGCCGTTGAGCGTGTGCACAAACTCAGGCCTGGCTTTGGGGCCCGACGGCCGGTAGCGGATGTTGGCGCGGCGCGCCTGAAAGGCATCGAAGTTGGAGCAGGAAGAGATTTCGCGGTAAAGATTCTGGCCGGGCAGCCAGACTTCGAGATCGTAGGTCTTGGCCGAGGAGAAGCCGGTGTCGCCGGTGCAAAGCAGGACGCGGCGATAGGGCAGATCTAACGCCTCCAGAATCTCTTCGGCGTTGCGAGTGAGCTTTTCGTGTTCGGCGTCGGATTCCTCGGGGCGCGCGAATTTGACCAGCTCGACCTTTTGGAACTGGTGCTGGCGGATGATGCCGCGCGTGTCTTTGCCCGCGGCGCCGGCCTCGGCGCGGAAGCACGGCGTGTAAGCCGTGAGCGAAATGGGCAGCCGCGCTTCGTCGAGGATTTCGTCGCGGTAGAGGTTGGTGACGGGAACCTCGGCGGTGGGGATCAGCCAGTGATCGCTGTCTTTGTACTCGCCGCGTGTGGCGGCGTTGTCGTCGGCATCGGAACAGCGGAAGAGATCGTCGGCAAACTTGGGCAACTGACCGGTGCCGAAGAGGGATTTTGAATTGACCATGAAGGGCGGCAGGACTTCTTTGTAGCCGTGCTTCTGCGTGTGCATGTCGAGCATGAAGCTGATGAGCGCGCGCTCGAGACGCGCACCCGCGCCCATGTAGACGGCAAAACGCGCACCGGAGAGCTTGGCCGCGCGTTCGAGGTCGAGAATACCGAGGGATTCGCCGATCTCCCAGTGCGGCTTGGGCTCGAAGTCGAAGTTGCGCCGCTCGCCCCAGGTTTTGACGACTAGGTTATCGTCGGCTGACTGACCCTCCGGGACCTCAGGTCGGGTCAAGTTCGGAAGCACCGCCCTAGCATTTAGGAATTCCGCGTCCTTTTGGCCTGCCGTTGCGCGGAATTCTTCTACTGCGCTCTTCAAAGCTGTGGCTCTTTCAAGAAGAGCGTCGGCATTTTCGCCGCTCCGCTTCACTCGAGCGATTTCCTGGCTCAGTTGGTTGATTTCGGCGAGGCGCGTCTCAACCTCTGTGACAGCATTACGCCGTTCGCGAAATAGTGTGTGGAAGCGGTCTAGTGCTTCCTGGGATGCACCTCGGGAGCGCAACCTGGGCGCGAGTACCTCCCAGTTCCTTATCAGATATTCCGAATCATGCATTCTGTTACTAGTTTAATCGACAGGCATGGCTCTGTTTTCAATCGGCGGCCTTGGTGCCCGTGCTTGGGCCTTCAGCAGTTTGGTCGCGCCAGCCGGGCAAGCTCTGGTCGCCGATGATCAGGCGCGCACCACGCGTGAAGTTGAAATAGGTCCACGCCCAGTTGATCAACACCTGAAGCCGGTTGCGGAAGCCTATAAGAAAGAGAATGTGCACCGTGACCCAGGTGAACCAGGCGGGAAAGCCGCTCATGTGGGCTTTGAAGGGCCACTTCACATCGGCCACAGCGGCCATGCGGCCGATGGTGGCCATGTCGCCCTTGTCGAAGTAGCGAAAGGCGGGGCGCGGCTGGCCGGCGAGGTCGGCGGCGATGATTTTGGCGACATGATCGCCCATCTGCATGGCCGGCTGGGCGACGCCGGGGATCTGATGGCCGTCCTGCTCGAGGTGCGCCAGGTCGCCGAGGACAAAAATCTCGGGCAAGGCCGGTGGATTGAGCCGGTCGTCGACGATGACGCAACCGCGGCGGTCAAAATTCACCTGGGGCGGCGCGCCCAGCAGCTTGCCCAGCGGCGAGGCGAGCACACCGGCGGCCCACAGCGTGACGGCGGCTTCAATACGTTGTCCGTTGGCCTCGACCCAGCCGGCGCCTACGCCGGTGACTTGCATTTGCATGTGGACTTCGACGCCGAGTCGTTTGAGCTCGGCTTCGGCCTTGGTGGAGAGATCCTCTGGGTACGCCGCCAGCACGCGCGCGCCGGCGTCGAGCAGCATCACGCGGCTTTTGGTGGGATCGATGTGCCGGAAGTCGTGGCGCATGTAGAGCTGCGCGATGTCGCTGATGGCGCCGGCGAGCTCGACGCCGGTGGGCCCGCCGCCAATGACGACGAAATTGAGCGGCGGGTGCCAGCCCTGCTCCAGCATCTGCCGCTCGGCCAGCTCGAAGGCGAGCAAGACACGGCGGCGAATCTCGGTCGCGTCTTCGATGGTCTTGAGGCCCGGGGCGAGCGGCTCCCACTCGTCGTGGCCGAAATAAGAGTGCGTGGCGCCGGTGGCGAGCACGAGATAGTCGTAGGGGAGCCAGGCGTCGCTGGCCAGCGCCACCTGCCGCGTGGTGATGTCGATACCGACCACCTCATCCATCAGCACCTCGGTATTGCATTGGTTGCGCAAAATGGAGCGGATGGGCTGGGCAATGTCGGCGGGCGATAACACCGCCAGCGCTACCTGGTAAAGCAAAGGCTGGAAGAGGTGATGGTTGCGGCGGTCGACCACGGTCACGTCAACTGGCAAGTGCGCCAGCCCTTTGGCTGCGTGAAGGCCGGCGAAGCCTCCGCCGACGATGACCACGCGGGGACGGCGCGCCGGCGGCTGCTTATACTTGAGCGGTTTGGTTAATTCACCCATTACACAAACAGATGCGCGGATTGCTCTCGGGGTCACAAGGAATCGCGCACGATTCGGCCAACTTGAGCTCGGACTGCATGATTTCGTAATCGCTCTCCGATCAGTGCGGGTGTGGACGCCCGCACTACAGCCGGTCTACCACCCCAAGATACAAAGACCGTTTCTTGGGGACCCCGGTCTGGAGACCGACGCCACACAAGGCTGAAGAGCGACGCTACACTGCGGTAGCATCCAGCTATGATTGCGGGCGTTTCCTGGAACTGGTGGGTGGGTTTTCACGCGTTGGTGGCGGTGGTGCTACTGACGGACTCGTTTCTGCCCGGCCACCGGCGCGAATCGCGGCACGCGCCGGCGTTTGTGTGGGTGGGAACGGCGGGTTTGGTGCTGGCCGCCGCCGGGTTTGCCTGCTGGATCGCCGTGGCGCAAGGGCGGCAGGCGGCGCTGGAATTCGCGGCCGGATACACGATCGAGGCGTCGCTGAGCATCGACAACCTTTTTGTCTTCCTAGTGCTGTTTCAGGGGTTCCGGATCAGCCGGCAGCGCCAGCACAAGGCCCTGCTGTGGGGCGTGTGGGGCGCGTTCGTGCTGCGAGCCGCGTTCATCGCGGCGGGCATCACGTTATTGCGGCGGTTCGAGTGGGTGACGTGGGTCTTCGGACTGTTCCTGCTCTATGTGGCGTGGCGGCTGGTACGCGGCGGCTCAGCGCACGCGGCGATACCGGAGTGGATTGTGCGCCTGCAGCCGGCCAAGGGCTCTCTCGTGCCGGTGATCCTGGCCGTCGAGGCCACCGATCTGCTGTTTGCCACCGACTCCATTCCGGCGGTTCTCTCGATTACGCACAATCCGTTTGTGGCGTACACGTCAAACGTGATGGCGATTTTGGGGCTGCGCTCGATTTACTTTGCGCTGGCCGAGATGCTGGAGCGCTTCCGCAATTTGCATTACGGGCTGGGCGCGCTTCTGGCGTTTGCGGCGCTGAAGATGCTTGCGGCGCGATGGATCGAGGTGCCGGCCACGATCTCGCTGGTGGTGATTGGCGCGATTCTGGCGGTGTGCGCGGTGGTGACAGGGATCAGGGGTCAGGGATCAGGGGTCAGGGGAGACCGAGGGAACAAGGGACCAAGGGACTAGGGCTGGTTGCATAAATGCTCGAAGCCGATTGAAGAACATCCCTCAGGGGCTGAAGTGTCTGCGTGAGAACGCCGTTGGCCCTGTGCAGCGACGGTCTTGTTTTGAGTTTTTCCCCACCGGCGGTGGTGGTTTTGTTTCAGGCTGCGCGCATGACGTGCAGCCGGGTGATG
>Ga0326728_10001770_pt1 | contig 74567 bp, 68 predicted proteins | sample MB3enrmetagenome_FD_207602 | JGI IMG/M metagenome (GOLD analysis project Ga0326728, IMG submission 207602) | Lab enriched peat soil microbial communities from McLean, Ithaca, NY, United States - MB31MN | ecosystem: Environmental > Terrestrial > Soil > Wetlands > Peat | place: USA: New York...
CTGAAGGGGGCGGGGATCGCGATACGACCGCCCGGCGGCTGGGGGCGAAGAGCGATTCCAAAACCGGCCAAAGAGGTGATCACCGACTTTGGCGTGGGAAAACCGGCCTCCGAAGTCTCCCCCGGCGCGGTGCGGTGGAAGAGCTCCGGGGAAAGGGTATGGAATCCCTCGGGCGCAAAGCGTTCCGCAACGTCACGGATATGCGGCTTCACGCCGAAGGCTTCCTGAAACACCAAAAGCCCGGCGCGCGGGTGGCCGTCTTGCGGCTTTCCCACGTACGCGCGCACGCTGGTTACGTCTGCAACCTGCAATGTGATCCAGTCCGTCCGAATTTCTGCCATGAGTTTACCTCCCGCATTCAAGTTCCAAAGCCCTCCTATGATGTTACCCGCAGTCCGTTCCAATTTCCAATGCCGCTTTGACCCGTCACGAACGGAGTGCTTAACCGCAAACTCACCACAGCGGGCGCGGCATGAGGCCCGTCTCAATGGTGCGGACGCCTCGCTGAGGTTTCCACAAGCCCCAGCAGGCACAAGTGTCGCTTGGAAGGCGATTCGGAGGAGAACTACCGGCACATCCGAATGAAGATTTCTACGGTAGTCAGCTAACGAAGCCGAGGGTCGGGAGGAGTCATGACATGGAGTTCGGGACCTTTACCCAAAGCACTTTGTCACCGCACACAGGGCAGGGAGGGAAACGCTCGCCTGAGCTGGAGATAGTTCTCTTCATTGGGGCCCTTCCCTGTAGAAAACAACTCGCGCAAGCATACACGGCCGCGTGGGGAGGAACGGTATCCTGCGTGTTGAAGCCGAATGGCCTTCCATAGAAGTCCGACAGAGACTTCTGGAGTTCCATCATGCCCTTGGAACTTAGCCGTTTGACCAGCGCATCTGGCCGGAAGTAAGAGGCATCAACACTGGTGATCCGGCTTAGGTCGGTATAAGAAGCGGGGAAATGAGGTGGATCCGCTGGGAGGGTGAACAAATACCCGAAATCATTCTCCAAGAGATGCCTAAGATCGTCGCCGCTGAAATCGCGTTCTGCCAATCCAACGGGGGCGACCTGGATGTGTTTACGCCAGTCAAGGTCGCATGACTGAGAGACAATCATGATTCGCCCGACCCAAGCCCGGGCGAGCACCAACTCCTCTGCCTTCTGCCAAGCCGAAGGAAAGTTCGCGTCAACGTCAGCGCGGAAACTCTTGGGCAAGCCCGACTCTGCGGATTCTATTGGGGAGCCCTTCGGCTGGGGTCGTAGCAAGATCCAGCGCTTGCTCTTGGGAGGACTGAAGACAACTGGGACGCCTTCTAGGACGTCACCCTGGTAGAGGTGGGATACGTCAGGATCGCTGTCATACCAGTCCTGGGAATCTATCGGCATCGTTTCTAGCCGGGCAAATCATACCTTCGATAGTTTTGCCTGAGGTCTCTCGTGGAAGGTTTCTGGACACCTTCTTCAGGGCGCAATTCTCTAAAAACTTGCTCCATCTGTCGCAGTTCGCCTGCCCGCTCGGTGAGCGTAGCCTCCGCATCGTCGTAGTCCAATACGGCGCTCCGAGTGTAACCAAAGGTTTCCGACATTCCTGCACGACGGCGGGCTGACCCAGGATCGAATTGGGGGTCTAGGGTGACGAGAAAGGGAGGGCAAGAAGAAACCCAGTTTGTCCCAGGTTCCGAGTACATGAAAACTTGGCCGACTGAAACAAGATCTGGACCCAGATAACCGTTACTCCTGATAAACTCTCGCGGATCCATTTTTCCTCCTCGATACCTTAATTATAGTGTGTCCAACCCTGGCGGACAACCGCCGCTTGAATACCGGGGGCGGGCCCCGCGGGGGTCATCGCCTGCACCGCCGATAGTTGCAACCCTCGGGCGAATTCATCCCCAGCGGCCTCACTCTCAATTACTACGAGTTTCTGTGTGTCCAGCACAGGTGGCCGTTGGCCTGATGCAGTCGCAACCTGGAGGGCTATTGTTGGGTCGAAAATCTCTCCTAATTTCATCTCGGCGCTGAAGTCCCTGAACAGTTCCCAAAGGAGCCTTTCAAGCTCAGCATCATCCTTGGCGATTTGTGCCTCAAGTAGCTCGCGAGCCTCCGCCCGCGAGATGGGGTAATCGTGCGAGCCGTATCCACCCGTGAGTTTTTCGACGATTTTCTTGATCTTCCGTTCGTCGTGTCTATGATAATGGATCAGTGTTCGTGCAAGGCGCCCAATCTGCTGCCGACTTCGGTAGACGTCACCCAAAGCCAGGGGGTTTATACGGTCCGCGAGGATTCGGAAGGCGGCGCCGGTGGCGTCGTCGTTCAATCCCCAGTCGTCTTTGACCAGTGCTTTATAGCCGGCCACACTCTCAACACTAACCGGCAATATTTGCCGCATTCCTGGCCCCAGTTCCACTTGAGGATTGAGAGGGGTATTAACGCTAGGGTCGATCGGGGTCAATGTGGCTGCCCTCCCCATAAAGACCTCGTTGCTACCCAATACAAACAACGTGCCAGCACTATGGCACTTTTCCGGGACGAGTGTGGCCACAGAGTTTGTGAATTCGCGGACCAGCCGACTTAGGCCGAACGCGGCAAGAGTATCACCGCCGGTCGTGAACAAGAAAACGTCGATCTTCTTCGGTTGCTGGAATCGACTCAAATGCTCAAAGAACTTCGGAATAAAGTCTTTGGCGATGTTGCCAGGTGCGCCGTGGCGGTCGGACGTTAGGCAACAGATCAGCCGCGACCCGCGGTGCTTCTGGATCGCTCGGATTAGTTCGATTCTCTCTCCACGTGCCATAAGCCTAACCAGTCCAGTGACGTCGACCAGCTAAGGCAAGTCAGACCTCTTTGGTCCCCCGGATCGCCCCCAGATCTTCGCCTTTTATTCGCTCCGGACTCTTCTCTTAAAAGACTTGGAGGCGTTATTCAACCACAAATCACATCGGCAGTTCAAGTGCCATCATAAGGTTAAATTCTCTTAAGAACAAATCAGCACACCATCCGCTCTCGAGTGGGAGTAGTGCCACAGATTCGCCGCGGCAGCCCGCAACCAGCTGAAATGCATCCACAAGCATCCCGCGAACGCCGTGCCTTGAGGTGCCGCGCGGCGGCTCTCTTCTCCATCATCGCTGGTCTTTTGAGTTGGGACATTTGATCCCACGCGCGCTGACATCGCTGTGGCCAAAGGTAGGTCCGCCCTGATAGAGGATGCCGTAGGTCACGGGTTCGATGATCGTGTTGTGCGAACCACTGCTCTCGACTTGCACGGTCAACGCGCCAGCGGCGAAACCGTTTTGGAGTATCCTGCGCAGGCCCGCTTGGCCGGTTTGGTTGCCTGTAATTATCAGAATATCCCCGCGTGAGGGGGGCGGCTTATGGCCTGCCGATTGCCCGAGCTTTAAATGCCATAAAATCAAGATTTAGGCTCTCCGTGGAGCTGGTGCGGGGCACAATCCACACTCCTTTAGCCAGGGCGCAGGTCGGCAGAGTTGCCGTTCCAGTGCATCCAGAAGCACAGAGCGTGGTGGCAGAACTCGTGGCATGGGTGCTCCCGTTCGTGACTGTCGCGGAAATCTTGCCCGCCGTGGTGGAAATAATTTTGAAGGTGTCATAACGCCCCGCAGACGGAGCAAGCCCTGCGCCAATCGTCGCACAAGTTTCAGTGCTGCTGGAGTCCGAGCAAATTTGCCAATATTGGTCAGACAGCGACGTGTCAAACCTGACGTAGATTCCGTTCGTGGGGATTATCGCCGTGTTGGCTGCGGTTTCCCAGCCCGCCCGAGCGCCCACTGTGGCAACCGCCGATAAGGAGAGTGTGAATGCCAGTTCCCAGTTAGTCGTCGCGCCAGGAGTGAACGCCGTGTCAGCACTGCCGCTGCTGTCGTCGGCATACCCCTCACCTTCCGCGCTGCTGGAACCTGACGCTATCGTGGCAATTCCCATATTCGGGTAACTTCCCGCATTCAGTGTGCAGCTTCCGCTTCCGCTGGCGATCTGGTGGGTGGTCCAACTGGTATAAATCGAATTTGTGCAACTCGTGCCCTCCAGCCAGTCCCATCGCTCCGTAATGACGGTCGGGTCGGTCGGGTCAAAAACGAGGCTGTTACCGCTAATGGGGTCGGTGGCGAGATTGTCCGCCAGATTGCACGAACCGAGAGAGCTATAATTTGGGTTGGTGCTCGTGTTTAAGCATCCCGGCACTCCCGTCGCGGCAGCCAAGGTGTTTGTCCCTAGAGTCCCACCGTTCAGGAGTAGGTTGGCCGTGTTAAACGTCATGCCCCCGGTCAATTCCGCGCCGTTGTACCCTCCCATGGAGATTGTTCCAGCCGAATAGAGATTCTCGATTGCCAGGTTGTTGGCCCACGGAGCGATGCGAATTTTAGCGTTGGCATTTCCAGAGGGAATTTCCCCGATGGCGTCCGCGCCTCCATTCGTATACCAGGTAAAAGGATAATGGGGGTCATACAGGACAGACTGCACCGTGGCAACGATCTGCGGAGCAAGGATTTCATTGGCATTGCCGGCCGCAATAAAGGTTGTAGTCTTGGCCACCGAGGAGTCCTCCACATAGTACGGTGCGGATATCCCCCCAATTTCGTCGTGGCCATCCTGCACAAAGTTATAGCCTGCATTCGCGCCAAAATTGTAGGTGGTCGAGGTAACGCCGCTGGTGGGGTCCCAATTGGTGTTTCCAACGAAAATCGAGTCAGTGCTATAAGTTTCGTTAAATGCGTACTTGTAATTAGTTTCCTCGATACGGTTGTTGATGAAGGCATTTCCGTTCGAAGTTCGCGTGGAAAGCCCGGTAACCTCGAATGCTCCTCCGCTGGTGTTCCCGGAAGAACTATAAACGCTGTTTCCTTCAATGCGGCTGCTGTCGCACCCGTAGCGGCAGGCAACCGCGCGCTTGATGTTCTGGAAGAGATTGTCCTCAATCCGTGCCGGGTATCCCCAAAATTGCGCGCTGTTGTCGCTGCTGCCCAGCCAGATGCCATCATTCACTGCCGCGGTGCCTGCGGCGGTTCCGTAAAACTCGACGTCATGGACAGAGAGGGTTGTTTGGGTGTCATAGATGAATGCGGCTGAATCTGAACCGAAATCGGCCAAGGTAAGGTGGTCAATTTCCACATAGCCCAGACCGGTTGCGTAAATCTTTCCTGTCGCCGCAGTGCTGCGCAGGTCGAGAACCGAACCTCCATTGGGCAGCGGATTCAACTGGTTGTAGCCATTATCACTTCGTCCGGCTCCCGTGAGCCTAATGGTGGGCTGAAGTCCGGAAGAAGTCGGAAAGGTTAACTGGCCGATAATAAGAGCTGTACCGGGGGGAAACCGCAGCTCGCCCCCGTTGCCGTTCCCGAGCGCGTGGATGGCATTCTGAACCGGTGTGGTGTTGTCGGTCCCCATCCTAAAGGTGGAGGAGCCTGAGACCGACGTACTGGCGGCCGTGGCGATGACTGCGGCGGTGGTGCTGGAAACGGTGGATATGGTAGTTGCGAGCAAAGCCCCGCCACTGCCGCACCCTGAGAGGTAAATAGTCTTGCCGCCATCCACTGCAGTAGAGGTAAAAAATGCGGTCGCCGTGGAAATATTCGTCGAGCTTGCCGTGCAGGTCCCTGTAGCGATGGTCGTCTCATCCATCTTCGCGCCATAGGTGGCGCTGGTTGGATCAATCCAAGGAGAAGGCCCCGCAATAGGAAAGTTCCCGCTCGCGGCGCCCGCGGTCGCGGCATTTCCCGTGGTGTTATTGCTGAGCGTGGCCGAGCTGGCGTCCACGATCTGGTGAGAGGAATTCGTGCCCACAATGGTTTTACTAGCGGGCACCGCCGCGCCATTCACCTGGCCAACGCCCGGATTCGGATAAGACCCCGTAAGGTCCCCGCCCGCCGAGCCATTGGGCGGCAACGCCGAGGGCGTGCCAAGCAGATTGGCGTAACTCAAATTGGTCAGCAACGACCCGTTCAATGCCGGCAGATAGCCACTGCCGTTGAGCTGCACCAGGTCATTTGCCGCCGTACCCACGCTTAAAGGCGTTGTCCAGGCCGATCCCGTGGAGACCGCCACCCCGGCGCCGGGATAAATCATATTACCGCTGCCGCCCGTGGGCCAAGATGTGATGCAATTTGTGGTAATACAGAAGCCGGCCGAGCCTGCGCTGATTTTCCCGGCTGCGTTTACGTTCCCGCTGCCATCGTCCAGCGTGTTATTTGCTGTTGACAGCTTGCCCGCAAAAGAAGCGTCCCCAGTGGTGTTCCGGCTCGCCGGCGTGTAGGCAATCGTCGGGGCGCCAAAGTCAAAAATATTTTGACCGAAGTTGGTAGTGCCCGTGCCTGCGCTCTCGGGAGACCCCAAAGCATGGCTTGTGTCCCCTTTGAGCGTTGTAAGCATGCATCCATCCTCACTGGGATATGTAATCTCGATGTAGGTGGATGTTCCCGTTACTATCAGCCCCGTGCCCACGCTCGGCGAGACTGCCGTGGTAGTGTAGTAGGACGGGCTTCCAAAACCCGGATATTGAATGGTTTTATATATACTTCCAAGGTGGCCCGAAACGAGCGACAAACCGGTTACGACGCCTCCCGCGCCCACAGAAGTAACTTCCACTTCAGCGGTTCCATCTCCCCAGCCAGACCCTCCTCCGTTGATCGTAGCAATGTCGTTGACAGCCCAACCGCTGCCTCCATTTGATATCGAGACGGTGAGCATCGCCCCCAGCGTGGTAGGCCCGGTTATAGATGAAGAGAATGTTCCCGGCAGAGTGGCACCACCGTTTGCATCGTTGCACACCAGTCCATAAATTGAAGACGGCGCTCCTGAATCTCCACTCACCCGTGCGCTGGAGGTTACCGTGGGGGCGGCGGGGTTTGCCAATTGATTTGCCGTGACTCTGCCGGTGCTGACGGTTCCCGCGTGCGGCTGGCTTAACCCCATATTCCAGGCCGCATGGCCGGTCAGCCCACCCTGAACACCATTCAAGATGCTCCACTGAGGCCCGTCAAAATACAAGTCAATCCCCTTGAAGTTGCCATCATCGAACATATTACTACTGCCAAAGGCGATGTAGCCGGTAGGTGTGACGTTACCGTAATCCCCGCTCAAGCCCATCGACGCTGGCGCGGCTCCAGTCCCGAACACAAAGTCTGATGCCGGGCCGCCATAAATGCTGGATGAACCTGAACAATAGGTCGGTTGATAAGTTGACCCATTGGTATTTCCCATCGCTCCGATGATGGCGTTGAAACCTCCGCAGAGGTAGTCCCCGCCGCCCGCCTCTTCATAGGGAGAGACCACCAGGGTCCCAGTGCCGAGCAACTGCATGAAGTTTGTGCTGTTCGACTCGAAATCCGGGTGGTTATAAACGTTGTTAAGGCTTCCGCTTTCATAGAGGCCGATGGGCGCGCCACGGTCTGCCAGGTCATTCCACGTATTTTGGTTGACCCCGAAGGCGTACCCAGAGCTATTGATGACCTTGACGCCGACGCTCGCTCCCGCCGCCGAAATCTTGTTCAAAGTGTTGTAGCAGACGCACCCGTGGATGCTGTTCACCAGCACCCCGATGTCTGCCCCGCCGACAGTCAGATTCTCAAAAGTGCTGCTTAACACGTCTGCGCCCGTGGGCAGCGCGGAGCCGTTAAGATAAACCGTAAAAGCCCCGTTCTTATAAACCATGGCATAGTAGGCCCAGGCGTTTCGCGTGAAGACCAAGCCGGGATAGTTTAATATCTGATCCAGCCCCGTGGCAGCATTCGAAACCGACATTTTGCTGCCGCCGCTGTTCGAAACCCACTCGATGAAGAGTGACATGTTGTGCCAGTACGTGTCCCCGATGAACCAGAAAGGATAGTTAGGTCCGGTTGGAGAAGTCAGGTAGACCCAACCCTCGACGGTGTAATCCCCGCCCGTCAGCCACTCGTAGGAAGGAAGGCTCATGTAAGTGGTTGAGCCATCAAACAGCGCCGCCGTGGTCCCGGAATCACCGGGAATTCCTGCCGCCGAGCCCAGCACGATGCTGCCGTGGTACGTGCCGTTTCTTCCCGCTATCAATTCCGTTGCCGTCGTACCGCTCGTATCCCTCATCGGCCAGTAGCCGATAGGCCCATCTCCGCTGACCGTGCTCTCGTAGCTGCTCCCACTCGCGCTGCCCACCGCGTAATGGTTGGCAATTTGCGTGGGGGTGAGGGCTTTGTTGTAAACCGCGAAGTGGGCGCAGCGCCCGGCAATCCACCCATAACCGGTATTCCCAGAGCAGATTTGGCTTCCCGCTACAGCAATCCCATTGGGCGCGATCAGCGGATCACCACCAGCAGGGCTGGAGCCGCCGACCTGTAATGCTGCTGACCCGGAAGTGACGCTGCCGGAATCCGCAATATTGAATCCCCATAGGTGAGCGCCGCTAATGCCCGATCCGTAGCTCTGCTGAACAGCCGTCACATCGGAGGGGCCGACGATGGTTGTTGCCCCTAGACTAGGGGCATCAATCTCTGCATAGGAACCGTAGAGAATCTGCGCGGAAAGCCCGGTCGAGGCAATGGTGCCGCGCGTAATCGTTCCGGCGGGCAAAATCACCTTTACCGGGTGAGTTCCATCGCCCACGGTGAGGTTAGCCGTGCCGATTTGGCAATTCGCCGGGCACTGGAACCCACGCGCATCTACCATGCCGCCACCCAGCGCGTAGAGGGCGCTGAGCGCATTCGAGATCTTCATCCCCATGTCCGCGCCCGACTCCAGTGTGGCGTCGAGAACCGTGGACCCGTTGCCAATGCCGGTGGAACCCCCTCCTCCGCCACCTCCTCCGCCGCTGCCCGGAGTGTAATTAAACATGGTCCGCACGTCGGTGATCGAGGTGATTGCCGACCCGCTGGTGGCCACGGTCGCGATGGGAATGGTCGCCGAGGTGAAGCCAGTGGTGTTTGAAGCCGGCGCGCAGGAATTAGTCGTGTCGAGATAGACGTAGTTCGTCGAACTGGGCGCGAGGGTCAGCGTGCCACCCGCGTAGGTCTGGATGACACTGCTGCACACGGCCGTCCCGGGGGCCACATTCAAGATGAGGTTTGCTCCGGCCGTCGGCCAGTACCCAGGACCGAATCCTTGCACGTATTTCGCGTTGACGGGATAAATCGGCTGGCCGACTTGCGCCTGGGGCTGCTGGGGAAATGCTGAATTATGAATTATGAATTGAGAAAAGAGGAAGAGGAATAGGAACCGCCAGAACGGCGTCCGTGGTCCGTGGTCTGCGGTCCGTAGCAACACCCGGCGACTAACAACGGACAAGGGGCGAATAACGAAGGACAAGCAATTCATAATTCCGGATCCATAATTTTGAATTTTCACCATACCTGCACCTTTGCGGTCACCCCAAGGTCTGAGGCAACGAGATAGAGGTTTACGCCGTCCATGTCCGTCGGTGACTGCCACCAGATGGCTCCCGGGCTGGTCATGCGGATGTGCGCACCGAGGGGAGTGCGCCCTAACAAATGCGGCACCGTAAGATTGCCGGGGGCGGAGGGCGCCACCGGGATCTGGCCATAGATGGCCGTCGCTTGGATCACACTCGTGACCTGGGTCCCACTGGTCACGATGACCCCCACGAAGGCATCACCGGGATTCAGGGGGGCAAGAACCGACCGGTAATAGAAGCTGCTCGGCCAGTTTTCCTGTTGATAGAACAGATAAGAGGTGGCATTCGCGGGGGCCGCGTCAAGAGTGGGGTCGGTGGGGGCGTAACGTGAACCGTTCGCGTAAAGAACCCCGTTCGTCACGCTGGGAAAAAGGGAATTGGAGGTGGCGAGCTGAAAGCCGCTGACCACGCCGTTCATGCCCAGATCGCCCACCAGCGGGTCCACCACCGACGCGAGATCGCTCATGAAGGCCACATTCGAGTCGAGCAGTGACATGTTGCCGTCCATGTCCGATTCGTATTGAGTGATCCCATGCTGCGGCTGGACGAAGCCTTTGCGGGGTAGCACCGTTCGCACGATTGCCATAATTAGTCCTTAGTCCGTTGTCCGTGGTCCGTGGTCCGTGGCAACTGACAACGGACAACGGACGACGGACAGCTTTTCAATGAATCAATGACTCGATGGCCAGATGGATCAATCACCACTTACTCCGGCCGGCAGATTCACCGACAGCCTTTGGCAGATCGCCATGACCTTCACGGTGCCTTGATTTTCCGCGCCACTCGTCGACCAATAGGTTTGGATCACAACCTTGCCATTGGCGTCGTTGATGTCGAGTTGATAGGGGCAGACCACCATACTGCCCTGGCCGGGATCGCTATTGGCCAGCGCCGGCGGGGTGGCTTGTCCCGGAACGTAGCCCGCCGCCGGCGAGCGGGAGGAATAGAGAATCGGCATAAAAAGGCATTCCGCGTAGCTGTACGCGTAGCCGTCCACGGGCGAGACGGGAGGCGAAACGGTGTCGCCGGGGCCGTAGAATCCCATGTAAATTATCTCGCAGCGCACCGCCCCAAACTTGGCATTGTGCGAAATCTTCGCCAGAGCGTAATCCGTCAGCGGCTGGCCGCCGGCAATCGTCGAGTCGGCTAAATCAAAAAATCCTGGGATCGAACTCATTAACATTTGGCTCATGTGTGGCTGTCCTTCGTCATTGGTCCTTTGTCCTTTGTACCCGGCCCGCTTAAGCACTTTCTGCAAATGACCAAGGACAAGGGACAAAGGACGAACTTCTAAAAGATTGTCGAAAGCGCCTCCGTGTACACGCCATTCGTGGACGGCGTGATGAAAAAATACGTCTCCTGCTCGCCCTCCGTCGCTTGCGAGTACGGCGGCAGCACCAGGGAGGCAGAAGGCACAATGAGGTAAGGTGAGGTGGTACTGGCCCGGCGCATATCCAGGAGCGTGAAGCGCACGTGCCCATTCGCATAATCGGGCGCGCGGCCGATAATTTCGCAGGGGATATTGGTGACGCCGCGGCCGCCGCCGATATAGTCCGGAACCAACGGGTGGGTGAGCGAAACCCAGTCTTTCAGCTCGGGCTGAAGCGCTCCGAGTTGCGTAACGATTTGATAAACCGGCGTGGCAAAACCGTAGCGCCGGAAGAGCTGGTCGCCCAACAGGAAGGCGCGCAGCGTACCCCCGCGTGCCGTGCGCAGGCCCGCGGCTTCCACCTGGTGGTTGTACAGGTAGCGGAAAAGGTTGTAGCTCGCCTGCTGAAGCATGGTGACGGTGGTGTTGTAAGTGCGCGCGCTGGTGTTGGTGGCGCTGTCATCCGCATCCAGCCGATACGACAGGGCGTTGATGACCGGCGCCAGCCGGACTTCCGGAATGCCGATGATGTTGCCCGGCATGAAGCCCAGCACCGGCGTCTGATTCGCGGGGTTCTTCATGGCCTTCAGGGTAAGCTGGCCGGAGGCGGTGACCACCATGACCAACCCCAGGGGTTTCAGGATTTGATCTTCCAGCCAACTGCGCGCCTGCTGCGGCGAGGTAACCTTGAATTCCAACCAGTCTCCCGAGAACATGGCATCGCGAAGCGCCGTGATGCCGGGGACATCGAGGTAGGGGTTGGGGTTGATGAGGGTGGCTGGGTTGCCGGCCACGGCCGCGATTACGGATTCCGGATTCCCAATTCCGGAGCCAGGAAGGTACTTGGCCCAAAAAGGATTCGCGGCGGTCACCAGTTCGCCCGTGCCGCCCACTTCCACCACCGCGTTGAGCGCCAGGTCCTGGCCGACGCCCAGCTCGTTCTGCATGGCCGCGAGAAAGATGTCGAGCGGGTTGCCACTGACCCAGCGCGGGTTGTCATTGGAAACCGGATAGCTGTTGGCCAGCCACTGCGCGCCGCTCGGCTGCCAGCTATTTTTTTGTCCTGGCAAATATTCTTCGGGTCCGCCGTTGGCCCAGAGGAAAGCGCCCTGCGCGAAGCGTTTCAGGTCTTCCGCCTTGAGGATGACGCGGCCCTCGGTGTCGAATCCAATTTCGGAAATCTGCAAAACGTGCAACACCACGAAGTCCCCTAGCGCACTGCCGGGAAAACCCATGCTGAACGTCACGACCTGCCCGATCAATTCTTCCTGCGCCGCCAGGGTGTGGAGCACGCCGCCGGGATCGATGCAGCGAATTTCCATCTGGCCCACGGAGCTGGAGCCGTTTTTATCGTCGATGGATTGTTCCGCGCCGGCCGGGACGTACATATAGGGCAGCATCTGGGGCAGGCCCGCCACGGTGAGCAGCAGGCTGGGATTAGTGGCCACCAGCCACATCCAGGCGGTCGGGGCGAGAGCCGGCCACACCTCGAATTCATAAGGCAGCCCCCGCGCGGCCAGCGAATACGCCAGCAGCGATCCATTGCCCGTCGCCTGCAAAATCGTGGCTTGCCCCGCGATCAGTGTGGTGAGCACCGCATCGATGGTCGTGCCGAGCCGGGTGAAAAAGCTCGCGAGGCCGGAAATGGAATAGAGATCCAGCAGCATCAGGATCATGCCCCAAGTGCCCTCTTGCCAGACGGAAAGCGGCGAGCCGGAATACCCGCCGGAAGAATCGTTGTAAGGCTTCATGCCGCTGAACGGCGTGGTGACCTGATAGGTCTCATTGTAGGAGTTGGCCGCGCTCGACAGAGCGATGGTTTGATTGGTCAAAAGGAAATTCTGGTAAACAAATTCCGCGCACTGCAACGCGATGTCATCGCGATTGGTGGCGTGCGCCCACAGCGCCGCCCAATGGCCGGAAGCGTCGAGCGCTTGGCTGGTGTCGAGGGTAGTCCCCGTTACGCCCTGGGCAAAGTGCCCCGGTGTCGAGCCCGAGGGTGCAATGTAGAGATTGGCCAGCAGGTTGGTATCGATGCTGGCGGCAGCGGCGCTGGCAGCCCCGGCGGTGGCAACCAGAGAACTCGCTTGCGCGGAGGTAATTTGCCCCGTCTTGGTCAGATTGGTGGCGGCCACGGGCAGCGCGTTGGCGGCGCGCTGGAAGGCAAACCACAAGTCGATTTGATGCTCGGTGGAAACTGTGCGGACCAATCCCGGTACGAACTGATAACCCGGATTCACGTAGCTCCCATACCCTAGATAAAACAGGCCGTTGGTAAGGTCCGCCGCCGTGCTCTGCAAGGTCAGCAGGAAGTTGATCATCCCTTGCAGAGGAAGCGCCGGGGTGAAGTCCTGTGAAAGCCGCATGTAGACGCAATAGGCATAAACCACCCAGGCCATCGCGCCCGCGCGGATGTAGGCCTGGTCCACTTGGCCGTTGTAAGTGTCGTAGCTGAAGCTCAAGGAATTCGCGGGCTGGAGGGTTCCGACGCTCAGGTTATCGAAGTAAAGGTCGGTATTCGCCGCCGTGAGGGTGAGCTTGAAGCCGGTGATCTTCACGAGCGTATCGCTCGTGAGATTCAAGATGACAGATTCAAGATTCAAGAGAGTGGTGCGCCAATTCGTGATCCCCGGTCCGATGGGCACGGTGATGACCGTCCCTGCCAGCGTCGCCGGGCCCGCCGCGCCGCTGGTGACCTGAATATCCGTAACCAGGCCCTGGGCCGTCACGATGCTGATGTCGAAAACAAAACCCACCCCGGGGCCTTCCATATGCGCGAAGCTGAGGTAAGTGTCCGTGGTGTCAGGGAAGCCGCTGCCGATGTAAGTGAAGATATCATTCGCCGAGCCGGCATGAAAATCCAAAATGTCGCCCGTGCCATAGGGCGGCTCCTCCGGGGTCACCGAGTTGGCCGCCACATTGGCGACGCTGGCGCCCGTGCCGCTTTCCGACCACCGCGCGGTTGAGCCATCTTCAGCATTCTCGAGCACCGCCGAAGCCAGGTAACCCGGTGTGGAGAGAAAGGCGTTCAGTTGGCTGATGACCTTTTCCGCGGCGGTGAAATTCCCCGCCGACGTGTAGGCAAGGATGGCCAGGGCGCAATCGTAGATCCAGCTCCGATTCTGGATGGCGGGCAGGTCCGTGGCCCCGGGATTGGGAACGTAAAGCGGATCGCTGGTGGGAACGTCGAAGGAGCGCGGCAGGTCCGAATACTCCAGCTCGGACCCCAGCGAGTCGAAAATCTCCGTCCATCCCACCACCGGGTCGTTGTATAGGATATGGACAGTCGGGGTTCCGGATTGCGGATTCAATATTACGGAGCTGCCGGCGCGCGCGTGGAAGCCGTCACTCTGCACGATGATGGGGATGTTATCTTCCTGTAAGTATTCGAGGTCCGTCTCGAGGTAAATCTGCGCTTTGTAATTCGTCAGCTTGCCGCCCAGCGTGGTTCCAGCCTGCGGCGTTTGGCAAACGCCCGTGTTGGTGTGAGCCACCCAGCCGGAGGGGATCGTGGAGCCGTACCAGCCGTTCGCCGGCGCCGCGACGCTGGTGGGGTAGAGCGCCGCAAGCAGCAGGCCGGAGCGTACGCCCGCCAAGCTCCACGTGTAACCTCCGGAATAAGCTCCGCCCCCTTGGGGAACCGTGGTTTGTAGCGCCGAGCTGCCTTGGTAGTACCAAACGTCGGTGTGGACAAACACATCGACCCGGTACGAACTCTGCGCGTTGAGCAAATTGAAAACATAGCCCGTCGCCACCCAGTAGGCATTCTGATAGCCAATGGCAATAAGTTTCCAAAGCTGGGTGTTGTCACCGGTCAGGGCTCCGAGTTGCGTCGGCCAACTGGGAGGGTTATTGGTGTTGGCGGTAACGCCGCAATAGAGCGCCATTTGGACGTTGTTATTCGAGTCCACGATCAGTGAACCGAAGGGATAATAGGCGTTGGCCGTCCACTTGGCGATGACGCCGGGTGTCTGCGGCAGCCCCGGCGTAATCTGGCTGGAATTGGCGTTGTAGAGCAGCGCCCCGACCGATTGCTGCATCGCCGAGGTCACTTCGTAGCTGTTTACCAGCAGGTTGCCCCAGGGGAGCGCTTGGCCCGATTCATTCACCGGGTAACCGTCCGGGCCCAGTTGATTGTCCGCCCACAGGCCGGGCGGCATCGCCGCCACGATCGATTCAATTTGCGACTTCGCAAAGGGAGTTTCTTGCGCGCCGCTCACGGTGAGGCCGGTCAGAAAATTGATCAGCGAACTGAGGCCGCACTCCACCAGGCCGGCACTGGGCTGTTCCGTTACCGCCGAGCTCGTGGCGCCTTGAGTCAGCAGGGCGTTGCCCAGCCAATTGCCCGAGGGGCTCGATTGCCGCCCGTAAAGCCAAGCCAGCGCCTGATTCATTTCAGGCCAGAAATCGCCGGGCCAATATGTAGCTACGTTTGGCATCGTTTAACCAAATCATTAATGGTGAATAGTAAATGGTGAATAGTAAATTGGCTGCGCGGCTGCCGCCGCGCCCGGGTTTTAATTCACTATTCACTATTCACCATTCACTATTTTTAGGTGCCCCACCCGCCAATCCCCCACGTCATCACTCCGTACCCGGACGTAGTGAGCGACTGTATGGTCGACTGCGTGAAGCTGGCGAGTACGATCCCGAACTGCGGGATCTGCAAAACGTACAAAGGCTGCTTCTGTGGGGCGCTCAGCCCCGTTTGCCAGGTTTGATTGCCGTTAATCATGGTGTTATGCTCTCGCCGCCGTGGACAGACTCGCTCCAGTCCGGCTGAAGATTGAACGGGCCTATGAGCACATCCGCAACCTGGAGCTCGCCATGGCAACCTTCATTGAATCCAACCCATACCTCTTCGACGCCAAGCGCGATCCTCAGAGCGGAACAGTCCATTATGTGGTCGCTGAGACCAAGGCAATTCCGAGCGCATTCTCCCTCATTTCGGGCGAGATCCTCTTCCACCTGCGCTCTGCGCTTGACCATCTCGCTTACCAGCTTGTGATTGCCTCCGGTAACCAACCTGATCGACACGTTGCGTTTCCTATTTATGAGACTGCCGAGAAATACAAAGCCCATTCGCGCGGAAAAATAAAGTTGATGAGCCAAGCCGCGCAAGACGCTATCGGGCTTACCAAACCTTACAAGGGAGGTAATGACGTTCTCTGGCGTCTCAATAAACTTCACGTTATCGACGAGCACCGTTTGTTGGTCACTGCTGGCGTGGCACTTATGGGCGTCGATGCCTTTGCGCACTTCGACCGCATGGGCATGCTGCCACCTGAAATCGCTCCGCGCACCAGAGGCCTCCGTTGGAGGCCCGCCAGTAGAAAGCCGCTCAAAGTGGGCGATATACTGTTCATCTCTCCGTCCAGTCAGGTAGACAAGGAGATGGAGTTCTCCGCTGAGATAGCGTTCAACGAACCGGGGGTTTGCGAGGGTGAGTCTTTGATTGAAACGCTGCATAGTATGGCTGATCTTGTCAGCAATATCCTGTCTGAGTTCAAGCCTCTCCTTTGAGTGTTTATTTCCTTCGATCCGCATGACCCGCTCCGGTTACAAGGGAGTTCTCAGCTCACAACCCTCCGTCTCTACCAGGTAACCACTAGCCTAAACCTCAAGTGGAATGAATACAGTCCGGCTGCCTTGTACGCCGCCGTCCAGTTCGTGTCTTCGAGCCAATAATTGCTGAAGGTGGATTGGGAACTGTCGGGATAGTAAGCAAAAACGCCGCCCTGAAGCGCATAGCTCATGAACTGCGCCCAAGCCTGTACGTCGGAGCCAATGCCCACCCACTCCAGATCGAGGTCGAGGAAATTGTCGATGCGTTCGAGCACCGATTCGCGCACGCCGCTCGACGCCACGTTGTCGTGCCGCACCGCCGCTGACGAGTACGCCGGCACCTTGGTGGGCGGCCGCTGGAAGATCAGCGTCGCCGCGCCATCGCCGAAGGGATAAACGATTGCTGGATTAGCCATAAGATTAGAAACTGGAAACTGGAAACTGGAAACTTGCAGGTCGGCGTTGTCTAGTTTCTAGTTTCAAGTTTCCGCCTTTCTCAGTGCCCTACCGGGCTTCCTCTCTTCGCGCTTGCCGGATTGCGGCGAGTGAAACTCGCCGTCACAATCGCAGAGCTTTGCTCTGCGCAATCCACCGAGAATCGTCAATGACCAACGGGCGATCCGCGCTGCGCGCTGGTGGCCGTTACATTCACGCCGCGAGTCACGGCGCCGTTCACCGCGCTGGCCACGCAATTTTCAAAGTCCTGCGTGCCGCGAATGATCACCACGCCCGAGCCGCTAAACCGCGCTCCTGCACCCGCCGCGCCTGGCGCCAGGGCTCCGGAATCCGGAATCCGCGATCCGGAATTTGCGACGGTCCCGTATCCCGTGTCCCGTGTCCCGTATCCCGACCCGCCCCCGCTGTGCCGATGACTGCCGGTGCCGGCCAGCAACGCATATTGCGCTGCCGCTTCAAAGTGCAGGCCCGCGGCCATGATGGCGGCAGGGTTGGGCGGCCACGATCCCTCCGCGAGGAGAGCGATGCCGCGCGCTGTTTCCCAAACCGCCTCCACACCCGCCTGGGCCTTGCGGCCGGCGATCAGGCCCACCAGGCCCTTGGTTAACAACTCCGCGCCCACCGCCGTTTGCGAGCGCAGGGCGAGGGTTGACCGCTCGACGGCCTTGGCGTGCAGATCCGTCTGGGCGGTGCTGGTGGCGATTTCCGGGGTGAGCACCTGGAACTCCTGGTGCATCTGGCGGAGCGGCTCGACGGCCATCTGGCTTTGCGTATGGAAGCGGGAGAACTCCGCCACCGCCTGCTGCTGAGCCCTTGCGGCCTTCAGAACTTCCGCCGTATGCTCGCTCATGGTCTTGGCGTTCTTTTCCAACCCGGCGGACGATGCGTCCAGAATTTTCAGCGCCGATTGCGCGCGCTCCGGGTGCGCGCCGAGTTGGAGCAGCAGGTTGAGGATGTTGTTTTGACTTTGTTCCATTGTTAGCTCTCACCTTGGAGCTGTCCGTGGTCCGTTGTCCGTGGTCAGTTGCAACGGTCGGCGGTCTATGGACCATGGACAGCGGACCACTGAAATCTTTGCTCCTCGTCCTTTGTCAGTAGTCTGTGGTCAGTTGCAACGGACTACGGACCACGGACCACGGACTACGGACCACGGACCACGGACAACGGACTACTGACGTTTTTTCTCCTCACCACTCGATCACATTCTCTTCCTTCGCCAACTCGCCTCGGTCGCGGGCGGCGAGGGCCTCAGCCGCGGTGCAATCCAGCAGGTAGGCCGGCATCCCCGTGAGCTCTAGGAGTTCGCTCGGACGGCAGTGGCTGCGCTTCGCCACTTCCGCCAGGTAAAGAAGCCGCTCCTTGTCCTCCAGGAAATCGCCCGAGATCTTCTGTAGCGCCGGCATCTTGCCGGCTGGAAGCCGGCGCTACGAAAATCTCGCCCCTTAACCAGCGGAAAATGAATTTCAAATCATCAATCAGAATGTCGGCCAGCCCGATTTCGAGCGCCACGGGCGCCGCCGAAAAACGGGGCTGCACAAACAAGCGTGTAAGCGTCTCGGTGAGCCACTGGGTAAACGCCTCCATATCTTCCGTCTTGATTTCCTCGGGCTTGGCGTCGGTAATTCGGGCTTGCAGTTGTGTGCCCGTCCGCCCCATGGCCAGCGCCGCAAAAACCGGAGGCCGGCAAAGCAGCACCGGGAGCCCGCTCGCCGGCAACACAACCCGTTCGACGTTTGAGCGCTCCACCGCAACTCTGAAATCGTCTGCCTTGGCGATACCATTGTCTGACATCCAATTGCTCCTACGCATGGTGGTGGGAGGTGTCAGGTGACAGGTGCCAGTAAAGCCGTGACACCAATTACTCGGCACCTTTTCCTCTGTCGCTGACACCTCACGCTTGATGCCTTCCTTGCTGACACCTGGCACCTTCCTTACACTTGCCGGATTGCGGCGATTGAAAATCGCCGTCCTGCGGCGATCTTTGATCGCCGCACGGCCTTCAGACCTGCCGGTAAACCTTGCCGCCGCGATCACCAACGGGCCGGAGAAGGTCGGCGACGGCCTGAAAGGTGATTTTGTAGGTCGTCTCCTTGCCGCGCTGGAACGGCAACTTCACCGTCTCTTTTTGATAGGCGCGGTAGATCTGGGAGATGACGAACTTCGCGGTCTGGTCTTTGCGCTTGGAGATCAGCAGCACGCTGAACTTGGGCACCGGCTTCAGCCCGCCGAAGGCAATTTCTTCGTAAGCCTGTGCCCCCGCGGGCAGCGCGCTGTCCGTGCCCGTGGCGTAAGTGCCGTGGGGAATGAGGATCTGAAGCTTGGCGCAGTCCGATTCTTTCAGCGTGACCGCAATCGAGTCCACTTCCCCCGTCATGACGGCATCGATGGGGAGGGTTTCCTGGTCAGCGGTAGTTTCTTCCACCTTGGCGCCGATATCGAGATCCGTCACGCCTTCCAGAGCTCCCGCGAACAGATAGGCGGGAGCCAGCGCCACGCAGGTCCACACCACGGTGGAACCGTCGGAGGTCAGGGCGCCGAGCGTGTTGCCCCAAGTGCCGGGCGCGCTTGTAAACGTGGTGCCGCCGGTCGTGCACTCCTGAACGTTGCCGTTCGAGTCCACGATCATCTGTCCGGGGGTGACGGCTTGCGCGGCGGCCCACGCGGGTTGCGAGGGCGTGCCGTCCGCGCCGATGATGTGCCGCTTGCCACTGGCGGGCGCGCAGACATTCAAGTAAATCCAGCCGGGGCCCTGGTGGATTAGGGTCGGGGTGGGGGTTCCGAGAGCCATATTTCCTCCTTAGAAACTTGAAACTAGAAACTGGAAATCGGAAACTGGTCCGGTTTGTAGTTTCCAGTTTCTAGTTTCCAGTTTCATATTTCCTCGAGCTCAAACAGCACCGTCAAAGTCACGCGCATGATCGGTACATCCACATCGGGCACGCTGACTTTGGCGGGGACGTGCGACTCAACGAAGACCTCGCCCACGGTCCCGGCGGCGTTGGGCACGGTCGTGCCGCTGGGCACCGTCTCGTGCTGAATGGGCAGGGAGGCGGTCCAGTCACCGAGCGCGGGCCAGGGTCCGGCGCTGGTAATGATCATGTCGAGCAAGCGGGCATAATCCTGCGCGTCGTCCTGCGCCATCTCCTGATCGTATTGGCCGGCATCGAGCGCCAGGTTGATGCGAACTTCGTGATGGCGTGTCGCCTTGTCGTCGCCGCGCTCGAAGTTCGTGGGGCCGATTTCCAGGAAGAGCCAGGGCCAACCCGTCCGCGGGCCGGGGCCTTTGTGGAATTCCCCGATCGAGCTGAGCGGCTGATTCCCGTCCGCGGCGCGCGCGGCGTTGATGACCGCGAGCGCCGCGGCCTGGTCGCGCTGGATGATCGCGATGATTTGGTTAACTAACGGTTTCGCGAATTGTGCTTGATAGGCCTGAACCCAACTCATCTCTGAACCTCAGATCGAATCATTGATTCATTGAATCATTTGGTCATTGGCTATCAGCGCGCCCCGCGCTCATCTTTTCAATGAGTCAATGACTCGATGATTCAATGATTCAATGGCGCGAGTTCAGAACTCGCGCCTGTCCCACTTCTTAAACACGTTGGTCGAATCCTCGCTCGAAGTCTCGCTCGGGTATTGATCTCCGCCGGCCACGCCGCCCAGTTGCGGGCGCGGCGTTTCGACTTTGGCGAGAGGGTCGAACAGGTAGTCGTAATCACCACCCTGGGCCAGCGGCTTGCCGTCCGCGTTGCGGGCGTTGAGCTTGTTGCACAGCTCGCGGTACTCGTCCTCAAAGCCCTTCGCCACGCGGGCCGCCGCGGCAATCCCGGAAGTTTCAAACACCTCGGCAAGTTGCGCGCAGGCGCCATAACGGTTGATCTTTTCCAACAAGTTCAACTGGTCGGTGCTAAAGCTCGCCTGCCAGGCGGTGAATCCCGGGCTCGCATAGGCTTCCTGGAATCGCCGCTGCAAGATGGCGTCAATTTCCCCCGCTACATCATCAATGTAATTCTGGATGAGCGTGTCTGAGGGTCCCTTCGGCCCATTGCGCGTAAACGTAGGAAACATGCCGGCGACTTGAGTCACAGTTGTGTAAGACATAATCTTTGTCCTTGGTCCCTTGTCATTTGTCCTTTGTCCCTCGTGACTGCCCGCCCGCGTCCCAACAAAGGACAAGGACTAGGGACAAATGACTAAGGACGTTCTTTATACGGTGACGTACACCGAGATGGTCGTCCCGCTTCCGGAATCGACGGTGTAATAGAGATTCGCCGCGTCCGCCGCCTGGGTGCGATGCACGGCCACACTCGAGGTGAGCAGGACTTGCTCGTCGATGGGCGTCGCGCCAATTGCCGGATTCTCCCGCTCGGTGATGCCGTGGGGAATGGTGTTGGCGCCGCTGGCGAGACCGGTGATGTCGACACGGATGTGCCGGTAAAGCCTTCGCCGCTCTTCGCGGAAACTGTAAAGCGTGGTGAATGTTGCTGAAGCTGACATGGAAAACCTCCAGTGATTAGAACTAGTGATGAGCGATAAGTGATGAGTGATGAGCCCGAGAGCCCTTACTCTTCACTCGTCACTCTTCACTCTTCACTTTCTTTCCCTTCGCCGCCTTCGCGGCTCGAAAGGCCACGAACTCCTCGTACTCGGCCTTGTCGGCCGCGGCTTTGGCGGCGGCTGCGTCCGCATCTTGCTTGGCTTTCTTTTCCCGCGCGTCCGCGCCGCCGATCGGATCGGGCTTGCCCTGAAATAACGGCACCTGGCCGTAGATCAGAACGCTGGCTTCCTCTTCGCTGAGCTCGATTTCGCCCGAGGCATCCACCGGGATTAACTTCCCGTGACAAACGCTGGGCAACAATTTCGCCGCGGCCGCGCCCTTGGAGACGTACATGACGTTGTTCTTTTCGATAGGCTGGAGAACTTGGTACTTGGGCATTTAAACCTCCAGTGGTTAGTGGCCAGTGGTTAGTGGCTAGTGGTTTTTCTCTAACCACTAGCCACTGCCATGACTAGCCACTGTTCTCAGGCGACAGCGTTCTTGAACACGTACATGGCGCCCGGGACGACGATCTTCACGCAGTAGTAGGTTTGGTACTCGATCATGTCGCCACTGCGCTCTTCCACGCGATAACGCTTCACCAGCATGCCGCCGTTCTGGGGCACGCCATAGAGCCAGCGGAACGTGGTGCCGGGGGTAATCATCAACTGGCCTTGCCCCGGCGGCACGTAAGCCAGGACGGCGTTCTTGCCCCAGATATAGTTGAGGTTGTGTGCGATACCCTGTTGAGTTGTGTCATACAGAGATCTGGCAACAACAAAGTTGTCAACATTGAAGAGGCCGGCCAACTGCTGATCCGTGGGATAGCCGAGGGGCAGGGCGTGGTTCTTGAAACGGTCGAGGATGATGGGGTGTTGAATGAGTTGCAGCCACACCGGATAGCCCACCAGGAGCGTGTTGGGCTCCTTGGTGGAGCTCAGCAGGATGGTGGAGCGCTGCGCGGTGATGGCGGCCACGGGATCGGAGTTCTGAAAATCGCTCCACTGGGCCGTGCCCGCCAGCGTGCTGCTGGGCACCGACGTGGAGTTCATGACCAGGTTGAAGATCTGGATTTCCCGCTGCTTGTCGATGATGTCGGCGAGCGTCTCCGTGGTGAAGACCTCGGGGCCCGTCGAAAAATCCCATTTGGCGCGTAGTTCGTCGGGGATGAGCTGCTTCTGCGCTTTGCCGTCGCAGTAGTACTCATCGTTGGACATGCGCCAGCCGGGCATTTCGTTGGCTTCGCTCCCCGGCGCGCGCTCCGTGTTGTAGGCCTTGAAACGCTCGAAGCCGAAGATGGGGTAGCGGTCGTTTTGCTTCGAAACCGGAAAGTCGGGGAAGAGCCGTCCCCCCACGAAATCCTGGTTGCGGTAGACAATTGAATAGTTGGTCAGAAATTGGTCGAGATGGGCGAGAGAAACTTCCATGGATTTCTCCTGTAATTACGCGCAGTGCGGTGGACCTGAAGGTTTCCGCACCGGGCGCGATAAAGATTGGGTCATTGTTTTATCGAATCATTGATTCATTGGAAAGCGGGCGGCCATCGCCGCGCTCGATAATGACTCAATGACCCGATGATTCAATGACTCAATCACTACACCTTCGTTTGCCGCAAACTCACCTGAATGCGAATCTTCTGGTTCGCGGCGGTGGGGGGGTACTTGGCTTTGCCCACCATGTACGCGGTATTGCCGGTGGTGACGTTGCGGATGGAAGTGACGCGGCCGTAGGCGTCGGCGATGACCACATCATCTTCCGCCTGGATGGTCGTGTCCGCGGCGATCACCTCTGCCTCGGCGGCGCTGATGATCAGCCCCCAGGCGCGGCCCTGCGAAACGAAAGGCGCGGGCGGCGTCGAGCCGTTGATGGGATTATTGGTGGTGGGATCGAGCCACAGTTCCGAAGTCAGCGGGTAGCCCGGCTCCACCACGTCCTGGGACAGCACTCCGGTGGGCACCACGTTGAAACCGGAAGGCAGCCCGACGTAGAAATCCGATTCAGTCGAGGGGTTACTGACCGGCAAGCTCATCACCGTGCCGCGCAGGGCGCGGATGTTCGTGTCGAACTTGGCGGCCGTCAGTCCTTGATTTCCCAGCATAGTTCCTCCTTAGAGATTCAGAAACTGGAAATTAGAAACTGGACCCTATGCGGCGGTCTGATTTCCAGTTTCCAGTTTCTAGTTTCTGTTCTTACGCGCTTTTCGCATCCGCGCGATAGTTCTTGAGCAGATCCGGATTTTCTTTCGCCACCAAGGCGCCGGCCTTGCGATGTGCTTCCAGCTCGCCCAGGCGCGCGTCGGTCTGCATGAGCTGTTGTTTTTTCTCTTCCACCAAGCGCGAGAAGAGCTGCCGGGGTGATTCGCCGGTTTCCGAGCCCGAACCGCCGAGGCCGACGACGGTGTTGGTTTTGACCATGGCGGGGCGGTCTTCGATGAGGGCTTTGAAGGCCGCGCCGTCGGCCAGCGCCAGGCGCAGCGGCGCGCCCGTGGCCATCATGGCGGGAGTGATTTGGCCGCGCTGGAAGGCGCTCTGCACGCGCTGTTCGGCGTCCTTGGCGCGGCGCCAGGCGGAGCGGCTGATCTTGCCGGAATCGTCCAGCGCATCCAGCCGCCGGTTGTCGAGTTTGCCGTCCGCCCCGATGGCTTCCGACAGCAAGGTGACCTCCGCCTTGAGGGGATGGAGCGCCAGGGTCACGAGCCCGCGAATTTCCTCCAGGCTCCTCCCTTCCGCCCCAACTTCCATCGCGAATTTTTCGACGGCTTGCCGATTGTCGATTGTCGATTGCCGATTGCTTCCCGCCGACAAGCGCCCATCGTCCGCCGGCAAACTCACATGCTGTGCGGCGTAATCGCTCAGGTGGCCGATTTCGATTTCGCCGACTTTACGGTCTCCGTCGTAGGCATCGTGCGTGCCGTCGGCGGAGCACTTGAGAGTCAGTTTTGCCATTGTTCCTCCTTGTTCCGCCGAGAGGCGGCTTAAGTTCTGTCCTTGGTCCTTCGTCCTTTGTCCTTTGCCCGTGGTTTCGAGTCCCTGCCCAGTTGCAACGGACAAAGGACTAGTGACCAAGGACGAAGGACGGTCGATCGAAAGCCAAATTTCCGGTAGTTCATCCAAAAATGGTTGATTGGTCAGCGCCACGCTGGTGAGCGTCAAGCCTTGCGACTCCCCGGTTTTGCGGTCGGGGTAGTCCTTGGCAAAGGCCGCCGACACGTAGCGGTACTCGCGGTTCTTGATCAGTTTGCGCGCGCGCTCGGTAGGTTCATATTTGCCGTAGAGTATCCAGCGCGAGCTGTCCGTTGTCCGTTGTCCGTGGTCAGTCGCCACAGACGACGCGGCACGAGACTTGGCGTGCAGCGCTCCTGTTCCGGAATCATGGGTTCGAGGTTCGGGTTCTTCTTTCCCGTGTCCCGAGTCCCGTGTCCCGTGTCCCGCTTCCCGAAACTCCTCTGGCTCATCGAGCGCCAGGATGCGCCCCGCGCTGGGCGTGGGCTCGCCGGCGGCGCGTTCCAGGTCCTCGCAGGCGTGGTCGTAATCCACATTCAAATCGTGGTTGGCGAGTTTCTGAAAGTTCGCGATGGCGGTGCTCAACTCGTCGCGAGTGAACGAAACTTCCCGCCCGCCTTTCACCCAGCGGCCGGTGACCAGAATGGGAATGCGCGCCAAACCCTCGGCGGGCATGGCGTTGAGCGTGGAGATAAAGTGGAATTGCTTTTTGTCGTCAGACATTGCTTTGTTCCTCGAAGTTATCGGTTCATCGGTCCATCGGGTCATTGGTTCATCGGGTCATTGAGTCATTGAAAACATGCGCGCAGAGCGCGCGGGGGGTTTTAAATGATCCGATGACCCGATGAACCAATGACCCGATCACCCGATGCATTTGTTCACCCGATCACCCGATCTCCCGATCACCCGATTTCCTTCACTTATAGATTCCCGTAATCGTGACGGGCGCTGACGTGCCGTAGCTCGAGCAGGCAAACGTGTACTTGCTCAACTGGCCGAAGCCTGCTGCCGCGGAGCTGCTGACGCTCGTGGTGGTCACCCCGGTGGTCACCGGCGCCTGCTGATAGATGTCCCAGGCGTTGATGGCATTGCTGGTAACGGTCACGGACGCCGCGCTGCCCAGGTTCAGAAAGTTGACGCCGTCGTAGCTGGTTTTCGCCTGCACCGTGCAACTCGAGTAGGTCCCCGTCACCGTGCCGAAGACCCAGGTAAGGTGCGCGGTGGTGGCCCCGGTGGTGGACGTGGGGTTGGTGGTGGTTGTCGCCCCGGCAATCGTCAGAATAGGATTATCCAAAATATAACCGAACGCCGGGAAGCGATGCGAGCTGTACGCATCCGCGCTCACCTGGGGCAGGCGGAAGCTGAAAGTCGCCATCAGCACCACCACGACCGCGATCAACAAAGAAACAGTCAAAGAATTGCGTAGGGTTCTCATAGTCTCTCCATTTCAAGCCAGAGGCTTTGTTCTGTGAGTTCAGCACCACCCCGTCGCTGGCGCTCCACCCCTCCTCATCTGAGGAGGGGAGCTCTTAGGAACTCCCCTCCTGATTCAGGAGGGGCGGCGGGGAAGCGCCGGGGTGGTTACCGGCACCAACCTCGATGGGTTCTCCGCCTTTACCGCTGATCTGTCCTCCGGGCGTGCCGATGGTTTCGCCCCGGATGGCCACCACATCTTCATCCGAGAAGTCTTCGAAGCCGAGCTCGTGTCTTGCCTGGTTGACGCTCGAGCGGTCGGAGATCCACGCGCCCGCCTGCGCAAGTTGATTGATGATGGCGGCCATGGTGTCGATTGAGCGCGCCTGCACGTTGGCGGGCACGAGGTGCGGCACCGGCGCGTCGGGGCCGAAATTCCACTGCACCAGCCGCCGGATGGTCGAGTTGCGGATTTGGTGCGCGATGTAGTCCGCGGTATTCTGCGTGGCCAGCAGGAAGAAATCGGTTTGCGATTCGCCCAGCGCCCGCGAACCGGACTGCGTTTGCCCGAGCTCCATAAACATGGCCAGGCACGACGTGGCGATTTGCTGCTTGTGGTACTGGAGCGAGGGCAGGATTTCGCGGATGCGCCCCTCGATGCCCACCAGCTTGAACTCCGCCCCGTTGGGGAGCGAGAGGCCGGTCTTTTCGTGCGCGGCCAACTGCGTCACCCACTTCTGCGCGGTCTGCACGTCCTGCTTCGAGGGATTGGGCGGCAGCATGATCATGGGGACGCCCAGCGAGTTGCGCTCGCACGCCATCGCGTCGATCCGTTCCAGATGTTTTTTGACGAACCAATGCGGGTACATGGCGCGCGTTAGCGGAATGCCCCAAAAGTTCGCGCCTTCCTGGTCGTGGGTGAAAACGCACGCCTTGTCGGTGGGCAGCAGCACATACTCGAAGCGATTCGAGCGGTACCCCCATTGTTCCAGGGCATAGAGCGTTTCGCCGTCGTCATAAATGAACGGCGGAATGTTGGGATCGACGGTGTGCGGATCGGTGTGCCAACGATAAAAAGTGAGCGCCTGGCGGTCGGCCATGCGGCGCACCCGGATGCGGTCGCCGTCAATCGTCATGACCTCTTCGTAGCAGGCCGCGCCAAAATCCTGCATGCGCAGCGCGCAGCGCACCACGTCTTTCCAGTCTTGCGTGTGCCACGAGCCGCGCGAGTCTTGCCACTCGAGCCCGCTGAACAGGTTGGCACGAATGAACGCGGAGACTTCTTTGGCCTTATCCGCCGTGGTTTGTCCCGCGCCCGTGCTGGAGACAAGTGACGAGTAACGAGTGACGAGTGACGAGTCCGAACCGCGTGTCCCGTGTCCCGTGTCCCGTGTCCCGTGTCCCGAAGCATCTCCCGGCACAACTTCCCACTTCGCCGACAGAATGGGCAGTTTGCAGGCGCGCAGGGTGCCCGCCACCTGGCCATCGCCGCGCCGCATTTCCTGGTAAGTCCAAATGCCGTTCAGGCCCTCGAGCTTGGGGTTGTACTCGCCCAAGTCGCGGATGAACCCTGCGGTGATGGGCGTTCCCGGAAGGCCCATCACCGGCACCCAACCCGCGCGGATGCGTTCCGTGTAATCCCCCACAGAAATTTGTTCCGGCGCCGGAGGAGGAGGAATCGCGTGAGTCGGCGCGACGGGAAGGCCGCCGGTCGTGGTGAGGGGAGCCGGGGTGAGCAGAGGCTGACGATCGATTGGTGATTGGCGATTGGTGATTGGTGATTGATGATTGGTGATTGGTGATTGGTGATTGCCGATTGCCGAAAGGGAGCCAGCAATCCTGTCATCCTGAGCGAAGCGAATGCCCTCCGCCTTGTGCTGCCCGATGGAAATGCCGACTTCGCGGTCCGCCAGCGCTACCGCCGTGTCGATCTGTTGCTGCAAGAGCTTTGAAAGCGATTTACCTTCGCGTATTAAATGCCGCATTTGATGGCCATTTCCCGAACTATGAGCATTAATCATCTGATCATCCATTCGTTGTTTGTGATTGGCAGATTTGTGATATGGGATTTTCAATCACCAATCACCAATCGCCAATCACCAATTCTTCAAAGCACCACCTCGGCGAAGCCACTCATTACGGGCTCGCCCGCCAACGACGCCTGCTCGGCGAAGCTCGCCGCTGGTTCGCTGGCGACGTTCACCACCATGGCCAGGGCCCAGAAGCGGTCGGCGTGGCCGCGGTCGGTGTGTTCGGCGTCAAAGCGCACGTTGCCCGCCGGGGTGACGAAGCGTTTGACGGAGTTGATGTCGGCGCGCACCTCGCGATTGTCGGGAATGCGCACGGTGCGCTCCTCGAACGCCTGTTTCACCAGGGGCGCCAGGCGCTCTTTCAATGCCGCGGTGAATTGCACCGGCTCAACGATTGCCCCGTACTTCTGCACCAGGTGCTCGGCCAGCATCATGCCAATTCCCGACTGGTCGATGCAGACTCGCCGGAGGGCGGGATACGGGTCACGGGACACGGGACACGGGGCCGCGCCGCCATCGATAAGTTGGCAAATTTCTTTTTCCTGCAGATCGAAGCTCACGCCTTTCATCACGAGTAATCGGCGCGACCAAAGAATGCCGCCGACTTTTTCGAAGAGCCACGCGATGGTGAGATCTCGCTTCCTGCCAATGTCCACACCCATGTAGAGGTCTCGGGCCGCTTGACTTGGTTTTTCCCCGTGTCCCGTATCCCGTGTCCCGTATCCCGCCCACTCCGTGGTGGCTTCCTCATGCACGCACGTCGAAATCAACTCGATGGGAATGTAATTCTGCGCGTCGGAGAGGAACTGGCAGCAGTATTCCTGGAGCCAAGTCTCCTCGTCGTCGCAGCCCGACCTGAGCAACTCAATATTCGCCGGCAGTCCTTGGGCAACGGCGTTGTAGATGTCCACCTTGTGGCCGGACCATAGCGAGCCGGAAACTGGAAACTGGAAATTGGAAACTGGAAACTGGTCATTGGAAGCCGCGCCAGTTTCCAGTTTCGAGTTTCCAGTTTCATCTTTTCCTACCAGTCCGGCCTGCTTGGCAATCTCATAAAACTTCCCCGCCGTGCCATTGGGCGTCGAGATAACTTCAATCGAATATCCCCGGGTGATAATGGGAAAACACGCGGCATAGATTTTGTGCGCGTCGCCGTGGAAGGCGAACTCATCGAGCACGATGTGCCCGCTGTAACCGCGCGCCGTGTCCGGATTCGCCGGCAGACCAATGATGCGCGAGCGGTTGTGCGGGAAAAACACTTCCATGGTCTTTTCGTCGGTCTCAAACTCGGCGAATGCCGGCAACGCCTTCAATCTCTTAAAGAGCACGCAGAAGTCTTTGACCTTTTCCATGAATAGCCGCGACTGGCGCTCGCCCTTGGAAAGGATGATGTATTGGGTGCGCTTGCCCAGGCACTTGAGCACCGCTCGGAGCGCGGCGGCATAACTCTTGCCACTCTGCCGGCTCCAAACCGCGACCTTCAATTGCGACTCGTCCAAGATCCAGCGCTCCTGGTAAGGCAGAACGGCGATGGACTTTCTCAGCCACGTCCGCAGTGCGGCGAGCGGGGTCAAAGGCTCCCCATTGACCATTTCGGTGACTGGCTGATCGGGCGGTTCCGATCGGGTGATCGGGTGATCGGGTGATCGGGCGATCGGCGATTTTGAACCTTTACGTTTTGCCATTTGCGCTTTGCCTTTTGCCTTGCTCTCGATCAATCGGGCCGTTTCTCAAATTCGTAATTCCGGATTGGTGAATGCGCTTGGCCCAGGTCGGCCCCCAAGAATGTGTTTCCGTTTTTTGAAGGTGGTATCATGTTCTCAAAGGACTTCTGAGGTGACAGTCCACCATGACAGCTGACGAAAGACTCGCCCTTATCCGCGCAAAAATTCAGCGGGCCAAGGAGCACATCCGTGACTTGCATGTTGAAGTCCGCGCTTTCCTCTCCACACCGCCCGAGCCATACGTAATTTCCACAAAGCGCGATCCTCAAACGCGAGAGTTGATTTATTATGTGTCCTCCGCCGTCGAAGAGGTCCCCAATAGGATCGGTTTGATTGTGGGCGACGTTGTTGAAAACCTTAGGAGCGCATTGGACTATCTGGCTTACCAACTCGTCTTGGTTGGCTCGCCAGGTGTCGAGCCGGGGCGGAATGTCTGTTTCCCCGTTTCCGAAAACGCCACACGGTATAACTCCGAAACGCCGGGAAAAGTAAAGGGTATGCGGAAGGACGCGATAAAAGCGATCAACGCTCTCAAACCATACAAAGGTGGGAATAAATTTCTCTGGACTCTCCATAGACTTAACAACATCAACAAACACCGCACGTTGATTACAGTTGGTGCCGCGCATGTAGCGAGTAGCATGCCTCCACTCTTGCGAGAAACGTTGCGAGCTGCTTTCGGTGATCGCGGGCACTCTGTGCCTTTGGACCAAATCAGCGTCCTGTCGGTCAACGCCCGTGACATCAAGTGCCCGCTGAAAAAAGGCGACGAACTCTTTAGAGACGTTCCCGACGCGGAAGTGGACAAGGATATGCAGTTGTACATTGAGGTAGTCTTCGGAGAGCCGCAGATTCTCCCATGCACAATGCTCGCTCCGACCCTGCTGAGGATGGCCAATGCTGTCGATGACATCGTAGTAAGCTTTAGGTCGTTTCTTGGCTGACATAAGTTCGTGGCCTTTAACCAGTTACTTTGCTAATTGGGTAATCCGCTCTTCCGCACTCTTACTAATCCTGCCATTATTTGCATCTATAATTCAGCATTCATAATTCACAATTTCTCACGCGCCTTCTTTGGCGGAGGCCGCAACCGGCTCCGGTGACGGTGTGTGTTCTGCTGGGCCGAGGAGCTTCTGAACGGGCGGGGCGATTGCCGTTGTCCCGATCCCGAAAATTTCCTTGGCTTGTTCCACCATTCGCCGTGCCGCGTCGAAATCCTCGACGACCTCGATGTTGCCCTTGGCCGCGGCGCTGCGTTCCTTCATCCTCTGGCGGTGCTCTTGCGCGTAGAGGGCGAACTGCTTTTTCATCAGCGCCACCTTCTCGCCGTCGTTCAAGACTTTCTTAAAAGCCATCAATTGCGTCGCCGTCATGCTTTGGAGTTCTTGCCAAAGCAAGGCATTCACTCCGGCGGTCAAGCCGTCTTCGCCGATAATTTCCGCGATGGCCACCATCGCCGCTTTCTGCTCGCGGACCATATCCTTGAACACTTGCCAATGGTTTCGCTTGTAGGTCCTGACGGCGGTCAAGCCGACGTTTTCGTGGTACCGGCGCTCGATCATCCGGTGGACTTGAAGCGCCGTTGCAAATTTATCGAACATCTTGTCCACGGCCTGCATGATGTCCGAGTGCTTGGCGCTGAGGATTTGGATCATGCATGCCTGATCTTTGGCCACTTAATTTCTCCCCTCGCTGACCAATTCTTGCCGGGCGGTCCGCTTCGCTCGGATCGCCAGCATGCGATCGCGTTGCACCATCCAAATTCGCTTCCGGTAATTGCAAATCGTGCTGTGGCCGATGTGCTCGCCGTAATCGGCCTTGATCATGGCCTCGACCGCCTTTATGGTCGCGAAATGGTCAAACATCGCATTTACCTTCTCGACCAATCCCGGATGACGGGTTTCAAGAGCGAGCACTTTCGATGTGCCGGGTCGTGACATGGAATTTTGACTCCCAACCTGTTTGCTCATCTGGCCATCTGGCCATCGATCCATCGGACCATCTGGCCATCGGTTCATCATTGTTTTCAGATGGCCCGATGACCCGCTCACCGCGCTCCTAATTCTGCTGCCTTGCCGGCCTGGTTCAGGGCGCGCCGAACGTTCCAATCCGCCCTCTTGTACGTCCCAATCGAGTCGCGGCTTATGCGCTCGCCGTACTGGGCCCGGATGGCTGCCGCGATTTTGCGATGGGATATCGAGGCGTCAAACATTGCCTCCAGTTGCCGGCAAAGCCCGGGATGCCGATCCTCAAGCCGTTCGATATTTCCGAAAATCAGTTTGGGCACTGAACTTGACCTCCCACTTAATCGATTCATCGGGCGACCGACTCATCGGGCCGCGGAGCCCTCTGGCCATCGATCCACCGGTTCATATTTCCATCGGATCATCGATTCATCTTTGTTTTCAGATGGCCCGATGGCCCGATGAACCGATGGCTCGATCAGTCGATGGCCCGATGGCTCGATGAACCGATGAGCCGATGATTCGATTGCTTCGCTCGTTACCTGACCCAGCTCCCGCTGCGCCAGCCAATGCTGTTGCTTGTACCGGGCAATCGACCGCAGGCTCAGGCACTCGCCGTACTGGGTCTGGATCATCTGCCTGACCGCTTGCGGGGGCCAAAACTCCGCAAACATCGCGTGCACCTTCTCGCGCAACCCCGGATGGCGGGAGCTAAAACGTTCTATTTTCGTGATGCCAAGTCGTGGCATGGAATTCGACCTCTCTTTGAATCGGCTCATCGGGCCATCGGCCCATCGGATCGTCGGGCCGTTTCTTAATTTCATAATTCATAATTCAGAATTCATAATTCATAATTCCGAATTTCCGATGGTCCGATCACCGCGCCTCTCCCAGGGCCGCGCACCGGCGGTCGTATTCATCCACGCCGTTGGCGGTGATGCGCGTCCAGCGGATGACTTCCGGCAGGCCCACTTTCTTCTCAATGCCCAGCTCCACCCAGCCGCGATCGCGCATGTAGCGCAGGTGAAATTCCACCCCGGGCAGACTCACCGGGCGCAGGCAATCATCCAGATAGATCAGGATGCTTTTGGGCGTTACCGGCTGAAGTCCGCATTCGTTCAAGTAGCGCAGAATCTCCGTGCGATCGAACTCTTGCTCCGATTTGGTTGTCACCTTTGACATGTGTCCGCCTTTTCAGGATTTAGGATCTAGGATTTAGGATTTAGGGCCTGGCCAAGGGTGGCCGGTCCCGGATTTAGGACTTCGCGTTGTAGGGCGGTTTTAAGCCCTAGATCCTAAATCCTAGATCCTAGATCCTGTCTTTTCACTCCTCCTGCACATAGCAGCTAAAAGCCTCGATCTTGCGCGACATCAGGCGGAGCTCCCTGCCGATTTGCTCGCGCTCGTTCATCATTTTCAGGATCTCCTCGCGCGTGGCCATCAGCAGACCCTTCAGCTCCATCACTTGGTTCGTGACGCCGTTTTGGGTTTCGACGGCTTGCACGACCCGCTCGAGGGAATCGGCGCCTTTTTCCAGGCTGAGCGGAACCCGCATCACTCCGCGCGTGGCGGCGGCGAAAAGCCGGTAAGCTCCTACCCCCGCCATGCTGGTGCCGATAAAACCACCCGCTCCGAGCAACAGCGCCTGAATTTCGTTGGCAGAAATCATGAAAACCTCAGAAGCTAGAATCTAAAAGCTAGAAGTGAGAAGACGTGTGGCTTTTCCTTCTAACTTCTAACTCCTCGCTTCTTTGGCCGGCACCACGTGCCTCCACAATCCCTCATACAGCGCGTGCTGGGCGGCGAATTGCAGGACCGCCGACACTAGAAAGGTCGCGAGGCCTCGCGCCAACGTGGCCGAATCCGGCCAGGTCACCGTCAGGCTGTGCGGAACGTGGACAAACTCAATCCCCATCGAGGTCAGGAGCGCCGTCACCGCGCTGGCCAACACGCAGACCTTCGGCTTGTTCTGGTCGATCCAAGCGAACGCGGCACTCTGGCTGCGCTTGGCGAGCTGAAGCAGGAACGGGGTAATGAAAGTTATGAGGGCTTGCACTTGAAGCGAGTTTGTATCCATTTTGTTTGTCCTTAGTCCTTGGTCCTTAGTCCGTTGTCCGTTGCTAGTTGTCAGTTGCCACGGACCACGGACTACGGACCACTGACAGCGATCTATCGGATTGCGGCGATTGAAAATCGCCGCTCGCCGCAGAGCTTTGCTCTGCGCAATCCAGCTAGTCTTGCCAAGTTCTGGAAGCCGACGTTTGATTTCCCTTGTCGTCGGTCACGGTTACTGTCACCGTGTGAGTCGAATTGGGCACCACCGCTCCCACCTGATCCCACCGGCGGTCGTAGGAAATTTCGGCCGGGCTGAAGGCATCGTCGCCGATAGGGTTGCCATCGAGGGCGGTCACCACGTTGGCGATGTTTTGCATGACAGGATTAGCCTGAGTGGCTTCCCCGCTCACCGAGACCTCAATCCAGTGGTCCATAAGCTCTTTGCCCGCTGAAATCGCGATGTACATCGCTGTTCTCCCTTTCCACCTTCACCACACAGACACAGCGCGGCGGAGCCGCAACCAAAAATGTAGGGGCGAACAGCGTTCGCCCTTGGCCGAGCGCTGCTCGGCCCTACGGAGTGCGCGACGGACAGTGGTTCGGTGGTTCATCCCGTCACCTGCTTCAGATCGTCCTCCAGCGCCGCCAGGTCAAACCCGCTCGGCGAAATTCCAGTCGCTTCAATCCAATCTTTCGAGACCAGCGCGTAAGCTTCACTGCAATACTTGGCAAACCACGCCCAAGTCATCTTCTTGAGCTGGCCCCAGGTAATGCAGGTCAGAGTGCCGGGACACGGGACACAGGATACGGGACTCGGGCCAGCAAAACTCCCCTCCTGATTCAGGAGGGGTGGCGCGCTAAGCGACGGGGTGGTTACCGGGGTCTCGTCATCGGGTCCGGGGTTCGGCAGCACAGGCACTCCTGCCTGTGCGCTGGCACCGCCAGGAGTGGCGGTGCCACTGTCATAACCAACCAAATAGACCGCGTGGCCGCCCCAGGAGCCCGGCGTGGAATCCTGCGAATCCTGTGCATCGATGTCCCACACGTCCTGGTTCTGCGCGGTAATGGGCAGTTCCACGCCGATGTACGCGCCGCCGAACAGCCAGATGGCGTCCATCACCTCCGGGTTGGGGACGATCGACACGCGCTGGGGGTTGGAGTTTTCCCCTGTCCCGTTTCCCGTGTCATGTGTCCCGAGATCGATGGCCGCGTAAGCATCCAGCGTCTGGCCGGCAAAACCTTGCTGCCGCCAATCGTTCAGAACGTTCAGCTCCACGCCACCCTGATCCGTGAAAGGGTCGGCGGGGTTGTAGCCATCCCACGTCTTGTAGTAATCAAGGATGACCGGATCCGGGAAGGTAATCTCCTGGTTGCCGGCATTCGCGGTCCAGGTTTGAACCGCATGGGCAGCGGCTGCAATCGTGCAGCAGCCCAACTGGTCGTTCAGCATGAGTCCCCAGTCGGTGATGCCGCGCGTGTAATCAACACTAGAAGGCGCGGGAGGAAGAGCGCCCTTCAGATAACGCGCCAACATCAGAGTGCGCGGGTCGTGCCGCCGCGGACGCTTGCCAAGCCGCATTGTCGAGTGGTCGATCATTGTTGGTCCTTAGTCCTTGGTCCTTTGTCCTTGGTCCGTGGTCAGTTGCAACTGGCAACTGATAACGCACAGGTTCCTTGGTCCTTGTCCGTAGTCCGTGGCAATTGACAGCGAACAACTAATAACGGACAGCCTTTCAGTGTGGTCCTTAGTCCGTAGTCTGTGGTCCGTTGCAACGGGCAACTGACAACGGACAACTGACAACGGACAGCCTTTCAATGAATCAATGACCCGATGAGCCAATGATTCGATTATTTCAATGGCTTGAAGCGCGGATCGCCTTTCACAATGTTGTTAAACTCGCGCTTGAAGTCCTTCGCCTTCCAGCCCTTCACCTGGCCAGCCGTGGCAGAGGTTTTCCCGAGTCCCGAGACCCGAGTCCCGAGCCCCGTATTGGGAGGCACTAAAGCCGCCATCTCTGTGACGGCCTGCCCGAGTAATTGGACAATCGCTGTGACCGTTGTCTGGCTCGTGGCACTTTTGATTTGCGCGGCGGATTCGAGTTGCGCCACATTCAGGTTCACCGCCGCGAACGCCGATTGCACGGCTTGCAGGTCCGTCGCGGTGTTCGGTGATTGCGCTTGCAGGTCCGCCTTGTAAGTGTCGAGGGTCTTAACCAGGGCGTTAAAACCATTCTCGATGAGCGTCACCACCGGCGCCAGGGCCGGGTCAATGACGTCTACCAGACTGGCGGCGATGGGAGCAGCAACCTCCGCGTCCTGCTCCACCGTGTTGACCCATTTCGGAATCACGCAAGCCGCAAAAAGCAGCATGCCCACGAGCAGCGTTCCTAATATCATCTTATTAACTTTCATATTTCCCTCCTTCAAATTGGGGTAGGTGGTAGGTCGCAGGTGGTGTGTGGGGTCTTCCCCATCTACCACCCGCTGCCTGCCGCTCTTCCGTCGTTGCCCCATCTCCGGATCGGCGAAGGTGGCACCCCAACTCGTCGGGGTGCTGTCACCGGCAGGAGTGCCGGTGCTACTCGCCGCTGGTGGCCCCGATTGGTTGAATCAGGGCGGCGCTACGTCTTCCCGATCCGCAAAACAACCCAAAGACCCAACGCCGAAGCCGACAAAATCAAAATCAAATCCGTCACGAAAAGCCAAAAACACGAGCGAAATTCATAACAGGCGATTCTCTTGCTCATTGCCCAATCTCCGGATCGCAGAAGATTACTGATTGACGATTTTCGATTGCCGATGGACGATCTGCCGCGGGGTTCGCAGTCGGCAAGCGTCCCTCGGCAATCGGCTTTGGCGCGCCCGGGTCCAGCCCCGTCGCGTACCATTCCAACGCGCGGGGATCGTCCAGGCGGTAGAGTCTGACCAGGTTTATAAGCTGAGCGGAGTAGCTGGGGTTTGTGGAGTATCCACAGTGTTCGCGATCAAGCTGCGATGCTTTGGGTCCCAGCCGCTCCGCAAACTGTTTCCAGTCGCCTCGCGCGGCGTACGCTGGCGCATAACGCGGCCCGCGTAAGAGCAGCGCGTGCGCAAGGAAGGCTTCGCTTAAATTGGGGAAGCGCTGGAATCGGGCGATCATTACCTTCTTCTGCCCATTCTCGATTTCCCAGGTCTGCGCGTCGAAGTGGCCGTAGTCCTCGATCGGGTGATCGGGTGATCCGGTGATCGGGTGAGCAAGTGATCCGGTCATCGGATGAGCAGACGGTGCGGTGACTTGATGGTCTGGCGATCCGGAACTCGGAGTCTGGAATTTGGGATCGTCTTTTCCCCGATCACCCGATCTCCCGATCACCCGATCACCCGATGGAAAATGGCAGTACTTGATTCCAAACGGATTGTTCGCCAGCCGGAAGAGCGTGCTGCTTCCCCAGCCGAAATTGGGGGTGGCGCTTTCCAGAATGGCCTGGGCGATGGTCACACAAGCGGGAATCTCGTACGCGCGCTGGCTTTCGAGCGCCGCGGGCGTGACCCGCAAGAGAAATTGCAACTGCTGCGGGGTCAAATGCGGGGAATTGGCCGAAACGCGAAGACCGAAACTCGAAACTCTGGGCGCAATCAGCGCATGATCGGGTTGCAAGCTTCCATTTTCGTTTTTCGTCTCTTGCGGGGAGTTGACCGGAACTCGGAAAGCGAAATTCGAAGCTCGAGGCGCCATTTGCGCACTATCGAGTTTCGAGTTTCCATTTTCGATTTTCGTTTTTTGCTGGTTGTCAGTCACTTCGGGCAGCGGCAGCGTGTGCACCCGCCGCCGCCCTCGCTTGCGCTGATCGGGCGCAAGCTAAGCTGGAGTTACAAAATCCGTCGTCAATTGTCAGTCATCAGCGCTCAGTTCTCGCGACTTCGTTTGTCGTGCTTTACTCGGCGGCGCTCGGCCCTCGGCCTATATGCGCTTAGATAAACGTGGCCTCAGCAAGCGTGCCAGCCCGCTACGCGGACATTCAGGTATCGCCAGAGCATAAATTCTCGCTTATGGGCCCTCGGCCCGGCTCGCGAGTGCCATGGCAACCTCCGGCGGCGAGGTCTTCAGTTTTGCGTCAAACGGCGTCGGCCCGCCCTGGGGTTTGCCCCGACTTCCCGTCCAAGTCGAATCGGCACGATTTGTGAACACGTTGCTCATGACAGGCACGGGTTATCGATCATCAAGGCGAACCTTACTGGGCCGCTCGGCGTTTTCGTCTTCAATCTTTCCGACCGCCGGCTGGCGACCACCGAAGATCTTCTTACGGGGCGGCCAGGCACTGCGTGCCTCGACGCACCGCCCCTCATCTCAGCATCTTGGCATCCATTGTAGCCTATCGTTGGGTAGATCCTCGCTCAAAATTCCTACCGGTAGGAAAAGTGCGAGAGGGTCCTTCCTAAATTTCCTACCGGTAGGAATTTTCGGGTAGCCCGGCAGCGTTCCCCGCACGGAGACGATGCGCCGGGCACAGGCAGCCATCGGCGTTTGGACATGCTCCTGGGTCAAATAACCCAGACCGGCGTGAGTCCCGGCCTTTCCGCTGGTGGGAAAATCCCCACCCCCGGAGAGCCGCGCCCTCCTGCCCCGCACTACATTTTTGGGTGAACTTTCGGTCATCCGGCGACCCCGGCTTGCCTACATCTCAGCTCCTCCTGAACCTGCCTCGCACCCTCGCCGGAATGGGAAGGTGCGCCGAGGCCGGGCTCGGAGATTGAGCTCTCCCCGGCGCTTGCGGCAAAAGATCGAGGGAGGAGTTCGGCCAGACTGGCGCGCGTGCGTGCACACAAGCGGCGGTGTTCGCGCAGCGTCATGACGTCTTCGCGAGTCGTAAATTCCAGAGCGCAAGCGGCGTTGGTGCAGCGGCGGTCGCGAAAAGGTCCGCGCGTCTCACTGACTTCGGTGCGGGCACCACATTGGGGACAGAACATGTGCGTCCTCCTTTTATTCGGGGGCGCCAATGCCTCCGTTGACCGGCGCATCGACGCAGGGCACAAAAATGAGCCTTGTAAGGCCAGGAAAAAACGCTCCCTTTCAAAACCCTGGTAAGAATCCGGCTCTCGGCAATTCGTTCATCGTTACTTGCCCACTGGAAGAATTCGTTCGCTCTGAAGGATCTGAAGGAAAGCGGCGGCGAGCGTCAGGCCAACCGCAGCTCCCCACAACAGCCAGCGGACGCGCAGGCCAAAAACCTCGCGGGCATGTTCAATGCGCCCCACGGAGCGGCCAAAGGTGAAGGCGTGAAGATGGTCAAAGCGCGTGTGCGCTTCCGCCTCCAGCGCGCGGGGATCAGCTTCCGTCTGTAACTTCCAGTCTTCAAAGGTTTGCGACATAAGTCTTCTCCTGCCTGTTTTCCGTACTCCCTCATCCGGGCCGGACGCCCGTGGCATTTAGTGGGGGCGGACATGCGATGACGGGAAAGCGCTGCGTTAATTTCCTCTAGAGCGGCAGGCTTGACGTGGCCGGGGGTGTGGCTCCCGCAGACGCACTCCCGAGCGCGAACGGAGCCACAACAGAGGACAAAGTGCCTGCCCCGGCGATCCGGGTCCAAAGAGTTTAAGTTTCGAAATATCGAAGATTCAATCACTTGGGCTTGTGCAGGTCCATAGGTGAGCTCAATAGCCTCCCGGCTGGAAGCGAGCCAGCTTGAAGGAGCTGGCGAAGGGAACAAGGGAGGATTCCAGGCGCAATAGCGGTGGGTGGAGCGGTAACAGAGGACAGTTGGGGGAATAATGGCGGGGGAGCAGGGCGTAATAATAATGATAAGGATGGGCAGTGAGACGCGGGCGGGCCGATCCGCCCACCACTGCTGCGCCTGGGACTGAGTGGACGCGACCGTGACCTCCAAGGACCTTTTGACGGGGCGCATAGCAGGAACTGCAGGTGAGCAGGACCTGGTGGCAGCGGACCGTCGATAAGGCTGGCGCTGGCGCGAGCCGGGCCGTCGCGGGGAAAAACGTCGGCGAGAGGAAATCTCGAGAAAAGCTGGCGGGTTACAAGTGGTTAGTATCCATAGGGTTACTCCAGAGATGATAGCTGTGCCGGGCGACATTCCAGGTTCCATAAAAATTATCCAACGAATGGTTGCGCGAGTTCCCAAACTTGCCGCGCGGCTGCGCCCCTGGGAAGAGGCTTGCGCCGGCAGAGGGGAATGCGCTCAAAACGGATGCTGGGGAACTTTTTGACCATGTGAAACGCCTGAACAAGTAGCCGACATTTAGGACATTTTTTATAGGCTATTCTAGCGATCAAAGTGAGCTATCTTGCTCGCCCGTGGCGCAATCTTGCATGTTCGCGGCCATACCCGTGGGGAAGCCGGTGACCGAGCGCGGCATCCAATGCAGGTTACCGGTTTCGCTAATGTCTTTATGATATTAGGAAGGCTACGTTCAATTTCGTGGTAGCCCACTGGGATTCCGGCGGCCCAGGTGTGGGCTAGAAAATGGGGGAAATCCCCCAGTGGCCTAGTGGTTTCGCGCAGCGGAGACTCGCTGAGGAGGCCAATTGCTCCGTAGGCGGTTCGCTGACACCGCGAGCGTAGAGTGACCCAGCCAAATTGACCCTCTGCGCAGCCCGGTTCTGAATACCAGTTGGGGACGTCCTTACAAGATCATTTTCAATCTGCTGGGCGCGGCTCAAGGCGCCTGCCAGCTGACCATTGCAGGAATTAAACGCGTGAACTTCATGTGGCAGAATGGGCACGCATCATCATTCCCGCTTTCGGGAGGTGCTCATCTTAAAGAAAATCCGGGCACACTGCGCGCGCGCAATTACCCAGACCTAGTCCGTTGGGAGCCCCCCGGCTCTGCCGGGGAGGCAGTAGAGGTTTGACAGCTCCGGAAGTGGGTTTCTTCAGGGATGCCGAGCGTGGCGAAAAGACCCCTCACCCACCGCCTTGCGGTCCCCCCTCTCCCCAAGGGAGAGGGCAGCCCCCGGCTTTGCCGGGGGATACTTACTGGGCACCGCCCAATCTCACCTCCTGAAACTCTGCGGCTTGTTTGGTGATGGCAAGGCTTATAATCGGCCTTGTGTCGCGCTGGCGCCTGCTGGTCTGAATCATGGGGATGGCGCGCTGGCGAAGCAGCGCAGGAGATCCAGATGAGAATCCTGATACTGGGCGCTGGAGTGGTGGGCAGTTTCAACGCCGCGCGGCTGCGAGTGGCGGGGCACGACGCCTCATTGCTGGCGAGAGGGCGCCGCTTGGCGGAGCTTCGCGAACACGGCGTGGTGCTGGAGGACTTCCGCAGCGGGCGGCGCACCACCACGCTGGTTCCCTTGGCGGATCGCCTCGAGCCCGAGGATGCTTACGATTTGGCCATCGTGGCCGTGCGCCGAAATCAGATTCCTTCGATTCTTCCGGCGCTGGCGCAGAACCACCGCATCCCGAGTGCGCTGTTCCTGGGCAACAATGCGGCCGGCCCGCAGGACATGATCGAGGCGCTGGGGCGCCAGCGCGTGCTGATCGGAATGCCCAATGTAGGTGGGGAGCGCCTGGGTCACATTGTCCGCTGCCTGTCGTCGCGTTGGCTTCCGCTCCTGTTCGGCCAATTGGATGACGTGTCCACGCCGCGCACGGAGGCCATCGTGCGCCTGTTCCGAAGCGCCGGGCTTAGCGCTCGGGTCGTGAAGAACGTGGATGCCTATCAGAAAACCCACGCGGCGTTCCTACCGGCTTGCGCGGGTGCGCTCTACCTGGCGGGTGGCGATGTCCACCACCTCGCGCACATGCCGGAAGCGTTGAAGTTATTCGTACGAGCCTCCGGCGAGGCGCTCCGGGCGCTGCGCACCGTGGGTATTCCCTTGAAGCCGTCCGGCACCCGGCTGGTGGAATGGATCCCGGAGCCGATTCTGGTATTTGGCCTGCGCCGCTTCTTGGATTCGCGGCTGGCGATCGTGGGGGGAACAGAGCGGGTTATGAACTCGTTCCCAGACGAGATGAAGGAGCTCGCCGACGAATTGCGCGGGATTTTCCGCCAATCGGGCTTGCCGTCTCCCGCGAGCGACGTCCTCTTCGCGCAAGTTGAGGCTCGGTTCCATGGCGGGGGTCGCGGATTCACCGAAGCCCCTCCGCCGCGCGCTGTCGCATCACGGCCCGGCTGACCTGCCGAGTAATATTCCTTCGGGAGTATGCACTTTTACGCGCGGAGACGAAGAGCCGCAGACGAATCCGTCGGCTGACGGATACGTCTGCGCTACCGGCTCCTGCTGGCGGAGAGCCATCTGACGGCTGTTTGGAGCCATGCTGGGCAGGATCGAGGCGCTACCATCGCCAGCCGGATAGGTGAGTTTCTGGCCGGAGCGGATTTCGGCGGCGAGGAAGGCGTGGACGGAAAGGTGTCGGAATCATCGGGCGGAAAGGCAGCCCTTTCGGGCTGTTGAGGCCCCAACCACCGGGATAACGGGTGCCTCCCGCGATCGCTGAGAGGCTCAGCACCCAAATCCGACGGGCGATTGCATTCTGACACCATCAGGCATATGTTACCGGTCGGGCGGAAAGTTCATAATGAGAATTCCGGGTACAGTGGGGCCTCGCGTTCGGGTCATTCCTGATAAAATGCCACCGGACCTTATCGAAGAGTTCAACATCCTCGAGGGTGAATTCCCCACCGGGAGGAGCCGCCATGAATCGCCGTGACATTCTGAAAACTGTACCTGCTGCCGCCGCTGCAGGCATTGCCAGCTCACTGGGTGGACCGGGACCCCTGCAGGCCGCACAAACGTCCGCGCGCCGGGGGATGCCGCCTTTGACGATTACCGACGTCAAGGTGATCGCCACCGCTCCGTCAGGATCCAACTGGACCATCGTCAAAGTGATGACGAGCGAGCCCGGGCTTTACGGATTGGGCTCCGCCACGCACCAGGAGGTGCCCCAGGCCGCGCAGGCCTACATCGAAAAGCGCCTGAAACCCTTCGTAGTGGGAAAGAAGTGCGACGAGATCGACGACATCTGGCAGTCGGCGTACGTGCAGCAATATTTTCGTTCTGGCCCCGAAAGCAACAATGCGCTCAGCGGGATTGATGGCGCGCTTTGGGACATTCTTGGCAAACGCCTGGGAGTGCCAGTCTACCAGTTGCTCGGCGGAAAGGTTCGGGCCGCTGTGCCGCTGTATGGCCACGCGCAAGCCATGGAGCTGCCCGCGCTGGAAGATCAAGTCCGAAAGTACATCGAGGAAGGCTATCAATGCGTGCGGATTCAGACGGGAGTTCCCGGCTTCTCCGGTTACGGTCTCAGCGCCAAAACCTCTGAGGCAACGCAGGCCTTGCGGCCGGATGGAGCCAAGGGCATTTCACCCGTGTTTGACCCCGGGCGCTACGTCAATTCCGTGATCAAGATGTTCGACTACATTCGCTCCAAGGTCGGCTTCGACGTGGGACTTGTCCACGACGTGCACGAACGCCCGGCGCCGAATCAGGCCATCCAATTGTGCAAGGCCGTCGAACCCTATCGCCCGTTCTACATGGAGGATTGCCTTTCGCCCGAAGACGTGGGCTGGTTCCAAATCTTCCGCGAGGAGACCTCGGCGCCGCTGGCAATGGGCGAGCTTTTTGTAAACCGGCAGGAATGGCTGCCGCTGGTGGCGAACCGGTGGATTGACTTCATCCGCTGCCACATTTCGGCGATTGGCGGGCTCAACATGGGCCGCAAGGTGGCTCACTGCTGCGAATTCTTCGATGTCCGCACCGCCTGGCACGGGCCCAACAACGTTGACCCGGTGGGACACTGCTACAACCTGCATCTCGATTTAGCCACGCCAAACTTTGGCATCCAGGAACAGACCATCTTTTCCGAAACCACTCAGGAAGTGCTGCCGGGCTGTCCCCTCATCAAGAAAGGTTACATGTATTCCAATGACCAGCCTGGCTTCGGTATCGACATTGATGAGGTTGCCGCCGCCAAGTATCCCTACAAAGTCGACTTTGAAAGCCGCGGGAACGACCGCATGCTCGACGGTTCGATTGTCCGGCCCTGACTATGCGCGTGATGCTGCTGGAAAAGCCGCGGCCCACCGAGGAGAATCCTCTGCGGCTTGCCGAGATTCCCAGTTTATTTGGCCGTACGTGACACCTTGATACCTTCAAGGAGGCGACCATCCTTTCATTGGCCGTGAATCGGTCGTGTACTATGGCGACGCTCAGATCCTTGACATGGGTATGATTTTACAAGCGGGTAACGCGGAGAAGAGCCGCAGACGAAGGCAAAGTGCGCCTACGTCTGCGCTACCGGCTTATTTGTTTATTTTTCAATCACTTGTAGACCGCTTACCAGCCCAGCTCACTTGCAAACGTCTTCAGGGGATTGCCCGTTTGGAGCGAGGATCCCAGGAATATAGCCAAGAGGTATTGGTACGGATGGCCAAGAGAAATCGGCCGCATACGTCTTTCCCAGAACATCGTCAAAAGTAATATGGAACTGGGCTCCTGCTGGATTCTTAAGACTTGCAAATGAAACTCCAGGCAATTCGAACCACAAATAACCCCGTTCTTGGCTGCCATAAGCCAATGGCTGTTCCGCTGTTTTCAGATATAGCGCATCCTTTCCGCATACAAAGGGAGGGCCCGATACCGGTGGTGGGACGCCTGGCTCAGTAGGAGTTTTCAGTATCTTCGGAATAAACAATCCGATCCCTTGTATAGGGCTTGCCCAACCAGGAAGAGTAACCGTCAGTTTATAATTGTCAACAATGCTTGGAGTACCGACATTGCGGACATGAAATACTAAAAGAATGGCAGCCGTACTTGGCTTGTCCGGCATAGCTGTTACGCCGATTTGATCGATTCCGCCCCGCAGATCAGGAGAAGTCGGGCCGCCCTTCTCAGCATGATGTAATGCGCTAATCAAAAGGAAAACGGCCAAGCCAGAAAAAATCCAAAACAATCCCTTCCTTTTGGCCTCAATAGGTCTGCCGCGCGTCCATTCCCATACCCTTGCTACAAACATTAACATAACAGTCCACACCAAGTTGGATATAACATAGTTGAGAGTGAACATGCCCGAAAGAATGTTCCCCATCGCAAATACCCCTTCGCTCTATCTTGAGCTTGTAGATTTGAGGGGGGAGTGTATCGAATTCTAGCCATGGTTATCAAGTCCTAATAGGCGCTCCAAAAAGGACACTTTTCCTTTGGTTACTGAAGTATATTAATGCCCTAAATAGGATGAGCATTCACATATTTATTAATGCGAAAGGACGAAGAGCCGCAGACGAAGGCAAAGTGCTCCTCCGTCTGATACCCGCTTGCAGTCAATAGTCTCTCCTCTGGGAGAAGTTTAGTCTTGAATTGTTTGGAAGGAGAGAGTAAACAGGAGGAAGGTGATACCATGACCGTCCATAACCTTAATCCACACGCGACAGCATTGCTCATAGCCCTGTACCGGAACAGCACTTCGCAAAACTTGGTTCCCTTAACCGAAACAAGCCCAGATCAGGTTGGTAGGATGTATTTAATAGGCCCTTGGCACTTTCCTCCAGCGATTCTCAGCCTCAACCGCGACTTGCGAGACGAAGATAGGTGGTACGAAGCTTTTACGTACCTGCGAACCCATAGTTTCATAAGGCATGACGTGGGTAACGTCTGGAAGCTTGCTGGACCTGGATGGAGTTATGTTGATGGTCTCAGGGAGTTGGGCAAGAAAGCCCCAGATGGAACTCTGCTTTGGGATTCGATCAACACGTGTTTAGATAGGTTGAAATTGGCTCAAGCAGGTCAACAAGGAGGATCACCAGTCACCGGCTCAGACGGTGATGTCAACAGCTTAACGTTAAGGCTCATCGATCTGTGCGGGGAGTACCGGAAAAACTAAAAAGCCCCGATGCCAGTCGGGGCCTGATGGAAATTTCCCGCCTGTCGCATTTCGTCATAGGAGTGTGAGCGCACTACCATCAAGCCCTGAAAGGCGTTCCAAAATAGCCAGGCAAGCTGCTGTGAAACGATAGGTCAAGGGGACGAATCTCTCCTCACCGGGATAATTCGGTCAGGGAGTTCTTTAAACGTTGTAAGCAGTCTTCTAGTTCTCCCTCATCCTTTAGCGAATCAGAGAGCCTTGAAATGGCCGTTGATAAATGAAACTCTGCCATCTGGACGTTCCGCTCTAAGGTTAAGATGTCAGAGTCAGAGGGAATAATCAGCCGCCCCCCTTGAAGCTGCGCTAGGCGTGTATCTCCCCCGCAACCATCCACGAACACCTTCGCCTTTGTTACTATATAGACGGCGACTGCGGTGGCGAGTTTCATAGAGATGCCGCTTTCCCTGAGCAGGATCAAAACTAGCTGCCGGAGCAAGGAACTGTCGCCGACTCCAATGTAGTCGTGAAATTCAACGTGCCGGAGTGTTGTATTTGATGTCTTGAGGAGAAGAAGTTCGTCATCAATTGATATGCCGCACAGCATGTACAAACCCCACTGGTTGTTGAGAATCACGCTTTCTGATTCCTCAAGAGTCTCTTCAATGGCGCTTGCTATATTGGCCGAGTTAGGAACATAATTCGGCGATGCAACTTTCTCCCCGAACTTATCCCGAAACATTTTCATTAACTCCGGGTCGCCAGCAAAAGTAAAACAGGCCCATCCTCCGTCATCGGTAATCCGAATGGGGTAGAGCTTTGACTCGTAGAACTTGTGGGAACCCTGCACGGTCATTTGCGTGTCCGACGCTAAAACTATCCCCTCTGAGCACTTGATGCCAATTCCAATCGTCACCGCTTTTACCTTCCCGATCTTCTCTTTTGGTCTTATAGGAGGGTTGATTCTAACGCTAAAGTTTTCCTGTGGCGCCGAAAGATTTTGCTTAACAATGCATGAGCGCTCAAGCCCGGAGTTATGCGGTTTTCAGTATCACTCCGCGGCTCTAAATAGGATGAGCATTCGCATGTTTATTAATGCGAAAGGACGAAGAGCCGCAGACGAAGGCAAAGTGCGCCTACGTCTTCGCTACCCCCTCCTCACGGGGTCCTTGGGAAAGCGCACGCGGAGGGGGCGGCAAGCCGCAGGCCGCTGCGGTCGGTGAGGCATCACCTGCGGCTTCGCCGCTTGCTGTGCGGAAAGGCTCCGCCTTTCCGTTGCGGAACCCCAATCCCGAACCTCATCTGCGCCGCCTTGAAGGCTCAGCCTTCAAGGCGGCGCAGATGGGAAGAAATCATGCGATTTCGCCCGGAAAGCCGGAGGCTTTCCGCAGAGCGGGCGGCAGAGCCGTGTCGAGCACACCTTTGATTCCCTAAGTTGGACAGCCGTAGGCAAGCCGTCCCCTTACGGCGCGGGGGCTTGCGGGAATCGCGCCCTGCCTCAGATTGGAAGCTTTAGGGCTTTCGATTATAATGGCTGCGGTCCCAGGGGCTCATCCTGCGACACCTGAGGACCTTGGAAGCGTGGATCCCAATCCGTCCTGCCGCGCAATGCTTGAATTGGATGGTGATGAATGGCTGACCCGACAACCGTCTCCGGCACAGAGAACCGCGTCATCTACAATGTCATGGAGATCATGAAATTCCTTCCGCACCGCTACCCGTTCCTGCTGGTGGACCGGATTGTGGAGCTGGACGCGCCCCGACGTATCGTGGGGCTGAAGAACGTCACCATCAACGAAGAGTTTTTCCAGGGGCATTTTCCCGGCGCGCCGGTGATGCCGGGAGTGCTCATTCTGGAATCGATGGCGCAGGTGGGGGGCATCATGCTTTACCAGGAATTGCCCGAAGAGGAAAGGTGTAAGAAACTCATCTACTTTACCGGAATCGAGAACGCCAAGTTCCGCCGCCCGGTGGTGCCGGGCGACCAGTTGCGCATTGAAATCGAGTTGGTGCACCGCCGCAGTAACTTCGGCAAAATGTCGGGGCGCGCGGTGGTGGAGGGCAAGCTGGCGGCGGAAGCCTTGGTGATGTTCGCGATTTCCGATCGCGCAGGTCAACCACGCGCATGAACGTTCATCCCACGGCCATTATTCATCCCCGGGCACAGGTTGCCAGCAGCGCGACGATCGGTCCCTACGCGCTGATCGGCGAGAACGTCGAGCTTGGTGAAGGCACCCAAGTGATGTCGCATACGGTCATCGACGGCCACACCCGGATGGGCAAGAACAACCGGATATTTCCCTATGCCTCGATCGGGCTCGCGCCCCAGGATTTGAAGTACGGCGGCGAACCCACCGCCGTCGAAATCGGCGATGATAATTCCATTCGGGAATTTGTGACGATTCATCGCGGCACAGTGGAAGGCGAGGGAGTCACGCGCATCGGCAGCCACAACCTGTTGATGGCCTACGTCCACATTGCTCATAATTGCTATTTGGGGAACCACATCATTATGGCTAACGGCGCGTCTTTAGCCGGGCACGTGGTGATTCAGGACCACGCCACGGTGGGAGCTTTCACCATGATTCATCAGTTCTGCCGCATTGGAGCGTACAGCTTTCTGGGCAGCGCCACTTTGGTGAATCAGGATATTCTCCCCTATTCCAAAACCTCATCGCCACGCCCCATGGAGGTGTACGGCACGAACCGAATCGGCCTGGAGCGCCGGGGGCTGGCGAAGGAAGACCTGAAAGACTTGGACGCCGCGTTTCGCTTGCTGACGCGCTCGAAGCTGAATACCACCCAGGCGCTGGAAGCCATCGCAGCCAGGGGATTCCAATCTCCGCACGTCAAGGCCCTGGTGGAATTCATCCGCACCTCGGAGCGAGGGGTAGCCAAGTGAGACCATCGGGTGATCGGGTGATCGGGTGATCGGGTGATCAGAACATTGATTCATCTGGTCATTTGATAATGGGGTCATCTGGCCCTCGGGTCATCGAGCCACTGAAAGACTGTCCGTTGTCCGTAGTCCGTGGTCAGTGGTCCGTCGTCAGTAGCTTCAGTCTTTTGATCTCCGCCAATGACTTGCGACGGACAACGGACCACTGACCACGGACAGCCTTTAAATGACCCGATGACTCAATGACCCGATCTTTCAATGAATCGATGACACAATGACTCAATCTCCCAATTCCCCTGACCGCTATGCGATTATTGCTGGTAATGGGCGTTTTCCTTTTTTGGTGCTGGACGCCGCCCGCGACCAGGGGCTGGAGCCGCTGGTGGTGGCCATCAAGGAAGAGGCTGCGCCGGAGCTGGGCGACAAGGCCCGGGAAATCCATTGGCTAAGCTTGGGGGAAGTGGCCAAGTGTCTGGACCTGCTGGTGGCGGAAAAGGTCAACAAAGTGGTGCTGGCCGGGCAAGTGAAGCATGCCCAACTGTTCAGCGCCATCAGGCCGGACGGCGCCATGAGGCGCCTGCTGCAAGGGCTTTCGCGCAAAAACACCGACATGCTGATCGGCGCCTTCGTGCGCATGATCGAAGGGCGCGGCATGCAGGTGGTGGATTCCACGCTCTTTCTGGAGCCCCTCCTGGCGGAAGGCGGTATGCTCACGCGGCGCGCTCCCGACGCCGACGAGGCGGCGGATGTCGCCTATGGGCGTGAAATCGCCAAGAAGATTGCGGGGCTGGACTTGGGCCAGACCATCGTGGTGGCGGACCGCGCCTGCATCGCCGTGGAAGCGATGGAGGGTACCGACGCCACCATCCAGCGGGCCGCCAGCCTGAGTAACGGACGGCGGCTGGTGGTCGTCAAAGTAAGTAAGCCCGATCAGGATATGCGCTTCGATGTCCCGGTCGTGGGAAGAAAGACCATCCAAGTTATGCAACAGTCGAAAGCTACGGTGCTGGCGGTGGATGCGGGAAAGACCCTGCTTTTCGACCGGAAGAACCTGATCGCGGACGCCGACGAGGCGGGAATCGCCATCGTGGGGATGTAGAGGCAGGATCTAGGATTCAGGATTTCGCGGGGAGGGACTGAGGGTTCAGGTTTCAGGCAACAGCTAAGACCTGAATCCTCTACAGCGCGATAACTTGAAAGCAGCGCTCTTTGAGCGCCAACTAAGACCTAAATCCTAGATCCTGAATCCTAAATCCTGGTTCCTAATTCCGAGGAGAATATTGGACGAGAAGATTCCGGTCGCGGTGCTGGGTGTGGGCGAGCATGGCAAGAAGCACGCGCGGGAGTTGAAACAGGTCCCGGGGGCGGAACTGGCGGGTGTTTACGACCTGCGTCCGGAACGCACACGGGAAATTGCCGCCGAACTCGATGTGCGGGCCTTCCAAAGCCTGGATGAGGCACTGGGCGCCGTTCGCGCGGTGAGCGTGGTGATCCCCACGACGGATCATGCCGCCGTGGCGCGCCAAGCGTTCGCTCGCGGTGTGGATGTGCTGCTGGAAAAGCCCATCACCCGGACCTTAGAGGAAGCTACCGAACTAATTGAGCTGGCCGAATGCGGCGGGCGCATTCTCCAGGTCGGCCACCTGGAACGATTCAACCCCGGGGTAGTGGCGGCCAAGGCGGCAACTACACGCCCGATGTTCTTTGAAATCCATCGCCTGGGCGTCTTCAGCGCTCGCAGCCTCGATGTGGACGTGGTTTTTGATCTGATGATTCACGATCTTGATCTTGTCCTCTGGATGGTGGATTCCCCCTGGCGCGATGTGCGCGCCGTGGGCCTGCCCGTGCTTTCCGACAAAGTGGACATCGCCAATGCTCGCGTGGAGTTCCAAAACGGCGCGGTGGCTAACCTGACGGCCAGCCGTGTGAGCACGGAAAGGGTGCGCAAATTCCGGTATTTCCAGCCCAACGAGTATTTTTCCATTGATTTCACGCGCCGAGATGCGACACTAGTTAGAGTGGACCGCGATGGGCCGACCCCGCAGATTGCGTTCCAGAAGTTGACCACCAAGCCGCAAGAACCCCTGCGAGCAGAGTTGGAGGCTTTCGTGGAGTCGGTTCGGACAAGAAGTCGCCCTTTGGTCAGCGGCCGGGAAGGGAAACAAGCTTTAGCACTAGCCGAGAATGTCATGAATTGCATCGAACAACATGCGGCCCTCGTCAATGTGCCCCTGGGACGTTCTGTGGGGCGAAGTGGAGAGAGTTAGGACATTTGTGATTTAGCGATTGGTGATTTGTGATTTGTACTTATCCTATTGCCTGTTCCTCAATCAGCATGATTTTTCAGTATCTTGGGAGTTAGAATAGAGGGCAGGAGGGTGTTGGTGACGAGGTGATTCAAAATCGCAATTCAACAATCGCCAAATTGCAAATTGTCTGACTTCGGAAGTATCGCATGAGCGTCGAACCCCAAATCAACTTGCTCCTTGAGCTCGACCCGGAGGTGGCCCGTTGGCGCCGGCGGTCGATGTTCATGACCTCGGTATTCCTGCATATTTTTCTGATCCTATTTATCATTTACGCTCCGGATATCCTCCGGCGTGGCCGCTTGATGATGGGAATACCCATAACGCCGCAGCAGAACCAGCAAGTCACCACCTTATTTCTCCCGCCGGATCTGTTGAAGTCGCTGCGCCAGCCGCCCCCAGAAGCGCGCCCTTCCGACAAGAATCGGCAAGCCCAGGGGCGCTCGCCCACGATTGATCCCAATGGCCTGCACATGCCCTATTCGCGCGGCAACACGCCCGAGCCCGAGATTGCGCATGGGGCGCCGCCTGCACCTCCGCCCGCCGCCGCTCCCACTCCGCCCCCGGGCGGGCCTCCGGCCCCCCCTGCTCCCAAACCGGAGCCCCAGACTGACAACGGCTTGCGATTGGACGACGTCACTCCCCAAGGCGCGAACGGCGGTGGCAAATTCCAAATGCCGTCGATGACGCCGGGGCAGGCCATCCAGCAGTCCCTGCAAGCCGCCGCAGGGCGCGGATACCACCCCGATAGCGGTACGGGAGGCGGGGGCGATTCGAACTTGGAGTTCAACAACCTGCACCCGAATTTCTCCACCGAGGCGCCCACCATCCTCTCGGACACACGGGGAGTAGACTTCGGCCCGTACCTCGCCCGCCTCGTCTTCATCGTCCGGCGCAATTGGCTTGCAGTGATTCCGGAATCCGCGCGCTTGGGCGAAAAAGGTCGAGTGGGCATCGTGTTCGAAATCCTAAAGGATGGCTCCATGGGGCAGTTTCGCTTGGTGGCTTCTTCGGGGTCCGATCCCCTCGATCGCGCCGCCATGACCGGAATCCATGCCTCAGCTCCCTTTCCTCCCTTGCCCGATGAGTTTACCGGTAATCACCTGGTCCTCCAGTTCATCTTCCTTTATAACCTCACGGCCAATTGAGCCCGAATGGCCGGATACATTCGCCTATACATGACGCCATAAATGATCGTGGGTGAATCTTGCCAGCAGCCAGTGTTTATGAGGTGTTGTTTCCTCAACATGCGGAATTGTTTATGGCGCTTCGTGTAGTGATGGGGCCGCGGGAGTGGGGAGATTCCCAGTACCGTATCTGTCCCCGGCGGGAATCAAGGGAATCTTCGCCGGGAACATGGTGGCTCAAGTGGATGGTGTTGGTTTTATACAGAGCGTCATAAATTCTTGCGCATTGCGCTGTAGCGGCGGTCTATGACCGCCGATCGGCGCTCATAGAGCTCCGCTACAAGTTATGATGCTCTGCATAGTTTATTTTTACCAGGGTCGGACGCCACGGCGTCGATCATGCGCCGTGGCGTCGCTGGGGAGGGGCAAAGATCAACCGACGTAATCGGATTTGATCTTGAGCTTCTTACCTGCGATCACGTTGATCTGCTCTTGATAGAACGTTTGCCCGTTGGCGTTTCGCAGCTCAATCGTGTGGTTGCCGGCCCGTAACGGGAACTTTTTCAGGTCGCCCGTGAGGCCCGCAAATCCGCCATCGACGAAAATCTGATTACCCTTCTGCTTCGTCTGAATCTCGATTTCGCCCGCATTGGGGACATAATATCCCGGTCCATACCAAGGACTGTACCAGGGGCCGTAATACCCGTAAACCCCCGGGTAGAACCCCAGGCCAACGCCCCCGTAGAACCCGCCGCTATAGAACCCATGCCCACCATAGAATCCGCGGGCGGAGGCGGCCGGTACAAATGTCACAAATGCCAAAAGGGCAATCGCTGAATATTTCAACAATCGTTTCATGGCTTCTGCCCTCCTTCCACCGCCGGCCTTCAAAACTCGCTTGCTCTTGACCGGCACGCTTATTTGGATGCAAAAGCGGACAATTTTGCTGCTTCTGATAAGCTCCTTAAAATCAATGAGTTAGGCACAATGATTTGGCGAATCCTCGCAATTGTTAGGGATTGGTGGGGTATCCGCAGTTCACTTGTCACTTGCCACGGTTTTTCAGATTTTATTCCAATACCAAAGGCTGTAGCCGGTGGCACGGTCTAGAGGCAGCTTGGCGATCTTGAGGTGCAGGATGATCTGGCCGCGATGGTGGCCCTCGTGGGCTAGGGCGTAACCAAGTAATGCCACTGGGCCAAGTTTGACACCTTTGATATGCCCAGTGCGCTCCGCTTCGGCGAACAATTCCCCCATGGCCTTGCCGGAATCGACAAGCGCCTGCCGCAGCACTGCCCTGGGAGCCGTACCACCCGGAATTTTTTTGAGGCTCTTTGCCAAGTTTCTCGCGCGGCGCTCGAGCCAATAGATTCGGGCCATGTGAATATGCACGAAATAACTTGTCACCGTCCTACCGCGCGGTAGAATCGTTGCCGCTAGTTGCTCGTCGGTCAAAGCATCGAGAAATCGAAGGTTGACACGGTTATTGAGGTGCCAAGTCTCGGTGAGAGCGCATTGAATATTGGCTTGGTCGGTCATAGGCCTCCTGACGTTTCCAATTGTTCCAGCACGGCTGGCCCTGGTACGAAAAAGTTAGCGGAGATACCCGCCAACCAGCTTACCACGATTTGTTATGACCAGCCCATTCCCTTTGCGGCCGCAGTCCGGCGTGGAGTGCCGTGGCTCAAGCTGCCGCTTTCCACTTACGCCCCAGCCCCCGCGCCGTTGAATCGCGATCCTAATAAGGTGGCAGCTTCACGGCCGCACTCCAGGTGCCTGCGATGCGGGGAAACGTAAAAGCTTTCCCTGCCGATTGAGCGCAGTCAATTCCCGTGATGTCTTTCTCATTGACTATGGGCCGTGGTGGGTGCAGAATTTTCATTGGGTTTATCAGGGGAAATCAGTTCAGGCTCAAGTCCCCAGTTCGGGTGCACAACACACTCATGTATAGCAAGAAGTGGAAATTCGGCATTGGTATCGGCATCATTCTCGCCGTAGTAGCCTGGGAAGGCATTTCTGGGTTCCAGGAGAATAAGACTTACTATGTGACGGTGAACGAGCTCACCCAGACGCAAACGGCGCGCCGCCATGTGCGGGTGGGCGGTGTCGTCGCGCAGGGGACAGTTGAGCGCCGCGGCGGGCAACTCAGCTTCCGGCTCGCCCAGGACACAAAATCCATTCCTGTAACCTATGTGGGTACTGATACGTTACCCGACACTTTCAAAGACGGCGCGCAGGCGATTGTCGATGGCGATTATCTGGCCAATGGGGAGTTCCGCGCCGAGAAAATCCAGGCCAAGTGCGCTTCCAAGTATCAGGCTGCGCCAGGCTCACGGGGAGCCGGCATGAAGGGCCCGGTGGCCGCGCTTAGCGGCGAAAAATAAGCTTCCGGGCATCGCACCTCAAGTCGCCCGCGGCTTCCATCTGTGCAGACCCATTCAGGGAGTATTTATGAACCAAGTCGGTAGTGTCGGCCTTATTGCCTCCCTGGCGTTCGCGGCCTATGCCCTTGTGGCCGGAGCCGTGGGGGGCAAGCTCCGCAGTCCGCGCATCACCCGCAGCGCGGAGCGTGCCGCCTTGGGTTTTTTCCTAATGGTCACGCTGGCGGTGGTAGCCCTGGAATACATGATCCTCACGAACGACTTTCACAATGCCTATGTGGCTGAACATTCAAATCGTGATTTACTCACGTATTACAAGGTTGCCGCGCTGTGGGCTGGACAGGAAGGGTCGCTACTGTTCTGGACGTGGCTACTTTCGATTTATAGCGCCTTGGTGGTTTGGCAGAACCGCCGCAAGAACCGCCAATTGATGCCCTACGTGATTTCCGTGCTGATGGGCACGGGCACCTTCTTTTCTCTTCTCGTCTTTTTCGTCGCGAACCCCTTCCAGGAACTCTCCGTGGTTTCAGTATCTGGGACACGGGCCTTCACAGCGCCAGATGGCAACGGACTGAACCCGCTCCTCCAATACCACTCCATGGTGATTCATCCCCCCATGCTTTATTTGGGATACGTCGGTATGGTGGTGCCATTCGCTTTCGCCATGGCTGCGCTCATCACCCGGCAATTGGGTGACAACTGGATTCGCACCACGCGCCGCTGGACAATGGTTCCGTGGATGTTGCTCGGGTGTGGGATCCTGCTGGGCGGTAACTGGGCCTACGCCGTGCTGGGATGGGGCGGCTATTGGGGATGGGACCCGGTTGAGAACGCCTCGCTGCTGCCCTGGCTCTCGGGAACGGCCTTTCTGCACTCGGTGATGATCCAGGAAAAGCGCGGAATGCTGAAAGTTTGGAACGTGGCACTGGTCATCCTGACGTTCTTCCTGAGTATCTTCGGCACCTTCCTGACGCGCAGTGGGATTGTTTCTTCCGTGCACGCTTTCGCGCAATCCAACATCGGACCGTTCTTTGCCGTTTTCCTCGCCATCATTCTGTTCTTTTCCGTCACCTTACTTTTCCTGCGTCTGGACCATTTGAAAAGCGAGAACAAGCTTGATTCCATGGTCTCGCGCGAAAGCGGCTTCCTTTTCAATAATTGGATTTTGCTGGCCCTGGTGTTCGCAGTGTTTTGGGGGACGCTTTTCCCGGTGATTTCCAAGGCCGTCGAGAATGCGACGGTCACCGTGGGCGCGCCGTTCTTCAATAAAGTGGCGATTCCCATGGGCTTGCTGCTCTTGCTGCTGACCGGCGCCGGACCGCTGCTGGCGTGGCGCAAAACCTCATTCCAAAGCTTGAAACGCAATTTCACCCTGCCGCTCATTGTGGCCCTGGTGGCAGGTGGGATGATGTTCGCTGAGGGGGTCCGCAACCTTTACGCATGGATGACCCTCTTCCTCTCCGTTTTCGTCCTAGTTTGCATCGTGGGGGAATTCTGGAAAGGCGCGCGCACCCGCATGAGGACCGCGAAGGAAAACTTTGCCCTGGCCCTCTACAACTTAACCATGCGTAATACCAGGCGCTACGGCGGTTATATCGTGCACATTGGGATTGTCCTGCTCTTCATCGGCTTTGCCGGACAAGCGTTTAAGACAGATGCGAAAGGATTGATGCAGGAAGGCGACCTGCTCCAGGTAAAGAACTACATGCTGCGCTGTGACGGACTCACCACCGGCGACAATCCCAATTACGAGTACACGCGCGCCCTCATCACCGTGACGAAGAATGGCGAGGCCTTTACCTCGATGCATCCGGAAAAACGCTTTTACAAGGCGAGCCAGCAGCCCACCAGTTACGTGGCCATTCACCCTACGCTGTCAGAAGATGTCTACGTCGTGCTGGCGGGATTGGATCCCGACACCGGCAAGGCCATCATTCAGGTGTTTATAAATCCGCTGGTCACGTGGGTGTGGATCGGCGGCGTGGTGACGCTGCTGGGTACGCTGTTAGCGATGGTTCCCAGCCGGGTCGAACGCGAGATGGCGGGAATGCGCCAAGCCCAGGAATTGGCGGTGCAGGCGGGCGATGGATTCTGAAGAGCAGTGACGAGTGAAGAGTGACGAGTGAAGAGCAGAAAAAGGCAATGACGAGTGACAAGTGATGAGTGACAAGCAGAACAATCCCAATTCCCGCGGTTTTGCTAATTACTCGACACTTGCCACTCGTCGCTATTTCCGCTCTTTTGCTCGTCACTCATCACTCTTCACTCGTCACTATTTCTTCTCCTTTGCAGCCTTGGCTGCCTGTTTGCTTGCCGCGTCGGTGGCGCGCGGAGATGGCGCCCGCAAGCCCACCCTGGAAGCTATCGGCAGTGAAGTGCAATGCCCGTGCGGTTGCGTTGCGCCGCTGAACCAATGTCCGATGCTTGATTGCGCCGAAAAGGCGGAGATGCGGGCTTTCATCAAAAAGGAAATTGCGGATGGCAAGGATGAAACCGCCATTCTCCAGGATATTTCGATCCGGTACGGCGTGCAGGCGTTGACGGCGCCGCCGGCCAAAGGATTCAACCTGGCGGTTTGGATTCTTCCCGGCATCGGCCTGATGGTAGGATTGGGCATTGTCATAGTCATTGTGCGCCGCTGGAAGGGCAAGCCTGCCATGGTGCCGGTTCCTCCTTCCGCGACCCACGACCCCAAGGTGCTCACCGCGGTGGAAGAGGAAATGAAATCGGCGGGGCTGGGATAAACTATGCTGCTAATGACGGCAATTCTGATTGCGGTGGGGATGGCAGTTTACGTTATCTTCCCGTTACTCAGCGCGGAAACCGCGGGTGGCCCTCTGCCCCTGGATGTGACCGTGCTCGGCGACCTGAAGCGGCGCCGCTTGGTCGTCTACGATAACTTGAAGGACTTGGAGTTTGAATTTCAGTCCGGCAAGATCGCGCGCGAAGATTACGAGGCGCTGCGCACGAACTACCTCGGCGAGGCGGCAGGGTTGATGGCGGCGACCCAGGAAGCCGAGCTGCTTAAACAGGACGATGCAGTGGTGGAACGCGAAATCGCCGCGCGCCGCGCGCAGCGCAAGATGCAGCCCAAAATCGAATACGCTTGTTCAGCCTGCGGGTATGAGAATCCGCTGCCGGTAAAATTCTGCGGCGAGTGCGGGGCGCGCATTGCGGCGCCCGGGAAGAAGTAGGGGTATGGCTTGCCGTACCCACTTCGTTCGTTCGCACCATGAAAATGAAGCGGGTACGGCAAGCAGTATCCCTACAACTGCAACGAACATGAAATTGTTTCCATCGAAATTCCTCGCCTTTTCGGCGGCTTGCATTTTGCTCCTGGGTTCAGGCCCTGCTCTGTTCGCCGCCGGAGGCAAAATCTCCGGACAAGTGGTGAACGGCACGACTGGAAGCCCTGTCTCAAATCAAACGCTTCAACTGCTGATGCCGCGCGGCGGGATGCAGCAAGTTGCGACCGCGGTGACGGATTCGAACGGCCGTTTCGTGATAGCGTCGAGCGATCTTGCCACCGATTCCTTTTATCTCCTCCAGGCCACTTTTCAGGACGTAAATTATCACGCCCCGGTTAAGTTCGACGACCGTGGCCAAGCCCAAGTCGACATCACCGTTTACGACGCCACACGCACCGCGCCGCCCGTGCGGATTCAATCTGCCCGCATCATCCTCCATGCGGAGGGCGACAAAGTTCACGCGCAGGAGATGTTCGCGATCCGCAACTCCGCGGACCCGCCGCGCAGTTACGTGAATGCTGACGGCACATTCCTCTTTCACCTCGCCAAGACCGCCGGCGATCCCACCGCGGCGGTTGCCGGCCTGATGAACATGGCTCTGCCCCAGCCGGTGAACCCCGGCAAAGGGCCGGGCGACTTTTCAATCCAGTACCCTCTCAAGCCGGGTCTGACGGTGATGATGGTCGCGTACGACAGTGATTACGTATCAAACAAGCTGGACCTCTCGGACTCCGTTGCCTACCCCATCGACAGCGCGGAGTTGCTGGTCTCGCCCTCCAACCTCTCCGTGGACTCCCCGCTGTTCAAGGCCGCAGGGACCGATGCGGAAACGGGAAGCCAGAAATATTTGGCGGAAAGCGTGCCGCCCAATGCGGCGCTCGCCGCGAGCCTCAGCGGCGAAGCAGCGGCCAGGGAAACTGCGGCGGGCGAAGCCTCGGCCACGCAGGCCGAATCGGAAGTGAAGACCCTTCCCAACTCGATGACGCTGCTGGGCGGGCCTCTGCTCGCCTGCTTCCTGCTGGTCCTGTTGTGGGGGTTGGGTGTGCGTGTGGCGAAGGAATGGCCCAACTGGAAGGCCCAGCAGACTGCCAGTCAGCTTCAGAAGGCGCTGGAAGCCGAAGTGGAAAAGTTGTTTAATTCTCTCGCCGACTTGGACGAACTTTTCGCCACCGGCAAGATTGCGGAGAAGCCTTATTGGAAAGAGCGCCTGGAATTGAAAGCGCGCTTGGTGGTGACATTGAAGAAAGCTCCGCCCGCGCTGCTTGAGTCCTATGCCATCCGACACACCCCGCGCTAGACCCGCGCTGGAGCTGCGCGAGGTTTCCAAACAGTTCGGGACCCTTCAGGCATTAAGTGGCGTGTGCTTACGCGTCGAGCCCGGAGATTCCATCTTGCTCTACGGGCCGAACGGCGCAGGGAAAACCACGCTGCTGCGCGTGCTCTCCACCCTGGCTCGCCCCAGCGAAGGCAAGGTTCTGTATGACGGCGCCGACGTTCACGCCAACCCCGCCGCCGCGAAGGCCGCGATCGGGTTCTCCTCCCACACGACATTTCTTTACGGCGAACTCACGGCTCGCGAAAACCTGGAATTCGTGGGGAAGCTCTTTGGACTAACCCATTTATTGGAGCGGGTGGACGGCGTGCTTGATCTCTTCCACCTCCACGAGCGGGCCGCGACTCCGGTGCGCGAGCTTTCGCGGGGGTATCAACAACGAGTATCGCTGGGGCGAGCGTTCTTGCACGATCCCCACTTTTTGCTCTTGGATGAGCCCTTCACCGGACTCGACGCAGCCTCCGCCGAATCCCTGCAAGGCGTGATGCATCAACTCCATGAACAAGGCAAAGCCCTTATTTTCTCCACCCACGATTTCGAGCAGGGAAAGGCAGTCGCCCGGCGGCTCGTGGCGCTCGAATCCGGGAAGGTGCGGTACGATGGGCCGATCGATTCCGCACCGCTGGAGGCGCTGCAAAAAGGAGTCAGGAGACCGGAGTGACGAGCTTAGAGCGAGAAGTGAAGAGGCAGAAATTAGAAGAAGGCCGGGACATGGTTGTGAAGTGATTTGAAAAAGGGCGTGTTGTTTTGAATTTCATTCCCTCGCCCCCTTGGGGGAGAGGGTGGCCCGCAACCGGCGCTTTCATCAGCCGGGGCGGGACGGGTGAGGGGGTCAACACTGTGAATTCGGAGGGCATGACGAGCGCGGGTAAACCTGGCCAGCCGCGCCGCAAGCACCGATCAATCGCGCGTAGCGTAAAACTGATTGACCGAGCGCGCGACCTTCGCCAGACGGCAACGGAAACTGAGCAAACGGCGTGGCGTTTGCTGCGGACTCTCAGGATCAGGGGCTTCAAGTTCCGGCGGCAGGTCCCGACCGATCACTACATCGTCGATTTTTGTTGCCCGCAGCGGCGACTCATCGTGGAACTGGACGGCACTGTACACGGGCAGCCGAGCCAAGCCAAGCGGGATGTGCGCCGGGATGCCCATTTAAGGAACTTGGGATATACCGTGGCACGATTTCCTAACGGGATGGTTCTTGAAGCGCCGGAGTTATTCGTGGACAAGGTGGTGAGGTTAGCCGGGTCACTACCGGAAGCTTTTGGGGATGACGCGTGAAGTACGTGAAACCTTCAACCCCCTCACCCACCGCCTTGCGGTCCCCCCTCTCCCCCAAGGGGGCGAGGGAAGACGAATTTTTCGGTTATGTGCAGCATCGAAGTCTTATTCTAACTTCTAGCTTCTAGCTTTTCGCTTCCCATGCGCACTCTCCAAGTCATCTCCGCCATTTTCGTGAAGGACCTGCGCGTCGAGTGGCGGCATCGCGAGACGCTTGCCTCCATGTGCATCTTCGGCCTCTTAGTAGTTTTCCTCTTCAACTTTGCCTTCGAGCCGGCACGGGAGGAGACGCTGCGCTTGTTGCCCGGCCTGTTGTGGATTGCCTTTGCCTTTGCCGGCGTGTTGGGTTTCAACCGTTCCTTTGCGGCGGAGCGTGAGAACGCCGGACTGGAGGGCATGCGCTTGGCGCCGGTGGATCCGGGCGCCATCTATCTCGGCAAAATGCTCGCCAACCTGTTCTTTATGGGAATTGCCGAGGTCGTCGTGGTGTTCGCGACGAGCCTCTGGTATAACTTCTCTTTCATCCCGGCACTGGGTTGGTTCGCGCTCACCACCTTCTTCTGCACGTTGGGCTACGTGGCGGTGGGCACAACCTTCGGAGCTGTCGCTGCCAATACGCGCATGCGCGAGGTCATGCTCCCGGTGCTCCAGTTCCCGGTGGCTGTCCCGGTGTTCATTGCCGGGGTCGAGGCCTCTAACGGGGCGCTCAAGGGTGACCCGGTCAGCGATTATGCGGGTTGGATCAAACTGGCGGCGGGATTTAGCATCATCTTTGTGGTTTTGTCGTATTTGTTGTTTGAGTATGTCTTGGAAGAGTAGTCCGTTGTCAGTGGTCCGTTGTCCGTCGTAACTTACGAGGTTGGTACCACGTGACCACTGACAACGGACTACTGACTACGGACAACGGACAAAGAACTAAATCATGAAAAAGATCCTCCCTGCCAAATTGCATCTCATCGTGACATACGCGTGGCTGCTGCTGGCTGCCTACTTGATTTTTTTCTATGCGCCGCAGGAAGCCACCATGGGCGAAGTGCAGCGCATCTTCTACATCCACGTGTCGTCGGCATGGACCGCCATGGTGGCTTATTTCCTGATCTTTCTCGGTAGCATTACATACCTGTGGAAGCGCCGGGATTCCGCGGATGATTTCGCCAGCGGCGCGGCGGAAGTGGGTTTTGTCTTCTGCACCTGTGTGCTGGTCACGGGCCCGCTGTGGGCAAAGCCGGTCTGGGGCATCTGGTGGACGTGGGACGCGCGCCTGACGCTCACCTTTGTCTTGTGGCTTCTGTTTGTCGCTTACCTGATGCTGCGGAGTTACGTCATCAACCCTGGACGCGCGGCAGTCCTGGCGGCGGTAGTGGGCATTATCGGCTTCGTCGATGTGCCGATCGATTACATGGCGATTCGCTGGTGGCGAACGCAACATCCGCAACCCGTGATCGCCGGCGGTGAGGGTTCCGGCCTTGATCCCCGCATGTGGGTGGCGCTACTGGTTACTTGGGGCGCCTTCCTCTGTTTGTTTGCTTACTTGATGCGGCAGTATTTGCGGCTGGCCGCGCTGCGGCGTGAAGTCGCGCAGATCCGACGACTTCAGGGGATGAATCTTGCATCCTAAAATCCTTGCAATCGGCAATCGGCCATCGTCAATGGTTCATCCCGGGGGGCATAGCATGTGTAACGTTTATCTGATTCTCGCTTACGGACTCCTATGGGGCATCTTCACGCTGTATGCCTGGGTGATTCAGGGCCGCCAGCAACGGCTCGAAAAGGAATTAGAGGAACTGAAAAAGGCGCTTAGGCAGCGGTAGGGTCCGTTCCCCATACCTCTGCTACACCCGCGACTTGAGTTATGGTATCTTGGCTTAGCTGAAGAACCATGAATAAGATCGGACGATACAACATCATTTCCGAGCTGGGGCGGGGCGCCATGGGGATCGTTTACAAAGCTTCCGACCCCACCATCGGCCGCGAGGTGGCCCTGAAGGTTATCTCCCTCAGCTCAGCTCCTGAGGAAGGAAGCATCAGCCCGCAGCAAATGTTCATGCGCGAAGTCCGGGCGGCCGGCCGATTGGCGCACCCCTCGATCGTCACCATTCACGACGCCTTTGATGACGCGGAAAACCAGACCAGTTGCATCGTCATGGAAATGGTCCCGGGCGTGACCCTGGAGAAAATTATTAGTTCGGGCCACCGCCTGACGATCGAACAAACCCTTAATTTGGTGCGGCAGGTTGCGGAGGGGCTTGATTACGCGCATCGGAATCAGGTCATCCATCGTGACTTGAAGCCGGCGAACATCCTGGTGACCGAGGATGGGCGCGCCAAAATCACCGATTTTGGGATCGCCAAAGTGCTGGCCCGCGAAGGTATGGCGCGCACCGTGGGGATCATGGGAACGCCTTCCTATATGTCGCCTGAACAGGTGAAGGGAGGCGGAGTTGACGCCCGCACGGATATCTTTTCGTTGGGCATCTTAATTTTCACAATGCTCACAGGGAAGAAACCCTTCGCCGGCAATACTGCCGCCGTGATGTTTCAGATCGTTTACGAAGAACCGCCGTTGACCAGTAGTCTCAATCCTCAGCTAACCCCTGCGCACGATTATGTGGTTAAGAGGTGCCTGGCGAAAGACCGCGACCGGCGGTACTCTTCCGCGCGCGAATTGCTGGGTGACCTGGACGATCTTCAGCACGGTCGCCCGCCCCGCTCGCAGGCCATGGCTCCATCGCCTGCCGCCGCCCCACCCGCTCCAGCGGGGGCTCCGCCGCTGGACGGGATGCCCACGATGCCGATTCCGAGACCTATGAAGGCAGGGTCCGAGCATCCGTCGCCACGGCCCGTGCCACCCTCGGCGCCACCTCAGCACGTTGCGGCGCCGCCGCCCAAAGAAGGCCCCATTACGCCTCCCCCAACGGAACGGACGGTGGCCATGCCGATTCCGGGACTTATGAAGGCAGCGTCCCAGCAACCATCAGCCTCCTCCCCGCCACCTCAGCACGTGGCTGCTCCTCCGCCTAAATCCGCGGCGCCGCCCCCGGCCATTCCGGCGGAAACGGCAGGTCCCGCTTCGCCTCCCCCAACGGAACGTACGGTGGCCATGCCGATTCCGGGACTTATGAAGGCAACGTCCCAGCAACCCTCACCCACCTCGGCGCCACCCCAGCACGTGGCTGCGCCTCCGCCCAATGCCGTGGCCCCGCCCCCGGCCATTCCGGCGGAAACGGCAGGCCCCGTTACGCCTCCCCCAACGGAACGGACCGTGGCCATGCGGATTCCGGGACTTATGAAAGGGATGTCGCAACCTCCGCCATCGCAAACGGTTTACGCGCCTCCCAGACCAACACCCGTGCCGGCGCAACCGCCTAAGTCAGTCATTCCGCCAGCCGGCGCGCCGGCGCCGCCTCCGGAGGCTCTACCTCTCTCCGGACAAACTCCGCCGATGCGGGCGCCTGACCTTTCCCCCGCGCCTCAGGCGGCTGGACCACAGCCGGTTACACCTCCACCGCCTCCTCAATACATTCCTGTGAGCGTGGATGAGCCGGCGGAAGCTTCCGATGCGGTGTTGCCCGCCCCCAGGTCGAAACTCATCCCTGTCATGTTGGGTGGGGCGGCAGTTGTCCTGTTAGTAGGAGCGATTTGGGGTTACTGGAAGTTTCACCCGACAAAAACGCCTGCGCCGCTCCCCCAAGTCGCAGTACAAACGCCGCCGGCGACTCCGCCCCCGATTCCAAGCACCATTGAGACACCACCTCCAACCCCTGCCCCAGCAGCAAAGCAACCGGCGCCGCCCGTGAGGACCGCTCCGGAGGTTGCAAAGAAAACTGCCGTACAGAAACCGAAGCAAGTGATTGCGGCCCCCCCGCCTGAACCAGTGCCGACGCCACCTCCCGCCCAACCTCAGCCCGTGGTTGCAGCGCCTACTCCCCAGCCTTCGCCTCCCACACCCAGCCCCGCGGACATTGCCAAGGCCGAGGCCGACCGACTTGCCAAAATTCCTCGGATCGTCAAGGTTCTCTGCAATTTCGGCCTGAAGGAGGCGACGTTTGTTTTTTCCGCCGGTGGGAACCCTCTTTTTGAAGAGCCTTTAAAGGGGAAGAAGGTCAAGGGAGGATTCCTGGGGATTAAAGGCTCCTATCAAGGAAATTTCTCGCATACCATCACGGTGCCGGCCGGCATGTCGGAGGTTTCTGTCCGCGTCATCGCCCGGGATGGGGCGACGGACCTGACGAAAGCAATCAAGATGCCCGCCCCCGGGGGCTTCGTTCCCACCCTCGCCGTGCAAGTTGACAGCGACCATCTGTCTCTCGACTGGCAAAGTTCCCCCGCCGCAAAATAGCCCTGCGAAGTCGCGGCGGGCTTCCTGGTGCGGCCGAGCCGCAACCCAAAGGAGGCTTTCTGCTCTAAGCATGTTGGCCGCCGAAGCACCACATAACAATCGGAAAATCTTTGTGGCGCCCGAAAAAGTTGGCTCTCACCTTCATCGCGTCATTTACATTGCGGCAAGAGCCTTGTAGAATGCGCCTTCCCGTGTGGGGCTGCCGAAGACCCCCAAATCCGTGGTGAGCAAGGTCTCGCGGCTCCCGGCGCCTTCTACAGGAATTTGCCGGGTTGGGTGATTCGGGCTGCGCCGAAAGGCCGTGGGAACCCATAAGGGAAGACCGCATCCACGCGGAACGCAATGACAGGAGGCAGAATATGGCATTGAATATCATTGAGAAGGAAGTGAACGGAGTCACGGTCCTGGAACTGGTCGGCCGTGTAACCCTGGGTGAGGAGAGCAATCAACTCCGCAACAAGCTCAAGGACGTCCTGAGCCAGGGCAAAACGCGCTTGGTTCTTGACCTGGGCGAAGTAACTTACATCGACAGCGCCGGCTTGGGCACGCTGGTGTCAGGATTCACCTCAGCGCAGAACCAGGGCGCCAACCTGAAGCTGGCCAACCTCACCAAACGCTTTAACGAGCAGCTTAATATCACTAAACTGGTTACGGTATTTGATGTCTACGATAACGTCCAGGACGCCGTCAAGTCCTTCGAACCAGCGTCCTGATCGCCCCCAGCGCGCAGGCTATCCTCCTGATTCGCCACCCGCACGGAGGGAGAGATCCTTCCGCGGGGGCCGCCGGCGGCCATGGAGACGGCAAGCTGTTCCCCCGGGTGGCGCGCGAACGGCACGCACCGGAATTCCACAGGAGGAATTATGGGTCATCAAATTGGCTGGGGCCTCATGCTGGTTATTGTGGGAGGCATGCTCAACGGCAGCTTCGCGGCCCCCATGAAGCGGCTTACCCTTTGGCGTTGGGAGAACATCTGGCTGGTCTATGCTGTTTCGGGATTGTTGATTGTTCCCTGGATCATCGCGCTGGCCACGGTCCCTCATCTCGGAGGCGTGTTTCAGCAAGCTTCCGGCGCGGTGCTGGCCAAGATTGCCCTTTTTGGATTCGCTTGGGGCATTGGCGCCGTTTTGTTCGGCCAGGGAATCGCGCGCGTGGGGCTGGCGCTGGGTTTCTCGGTGATCCTTGGCATCTCCTCGACCTTCGGATCACTCCTGCCACTGCTGATCCTCCATCCGGACCAACTGGGCACCCCGCACGGCGTGGCGCTGATTGCGGGGACGCTGGTCATGACCCTCGGGCTCGTCTTCCTGGCTCTGGCGGGGAAGCACCGCGAACGCGAGCAGGCTTCCGGCACGGCGGCTTCTGAGCGCTCGGGCTTCGGCGTCGGGCTCGTCATCTGCATTCTTTCCGGCATCTTTTCCTCGATGCTCAACTTCGCATTTGTCTTCGGCGAAGAAATGCGTCAGCTCTCGCTGCGCGCGGGGGCTTCGACGGCCATGTCGGGCAACGGCATCTGGGCGCTCGCGGTGAGCTGCGGCTTCCTGCCCAACGCCGTGTACTGCGTCTACCTTTTGAACAAGAACCACACTTGGGGCATCTTCCTGGAAAAAGCCGCGGGCGCCGGTTATGCGGTGGGCGCCACCTTGATGGGAGTGCTCTGGTACGGCGGCCTGGTCGTTTACGGCATGGGCGCCGACGCGCTGGGCACGTTGGGCGGAATCGTCGGCTGGCCGGTGTTCATGTCCACGGATATTATCGTCGGCATCCTCTGGGGATTTTTCGGCGGCGAATGGAAAGGCGCCAGCCGCACCGCCTTGGCCTACTGCCTGACCGGGATCGCCATCCTCTTCCTTGCCATCGGCGTGATCAGCTTCGGCAACGCAGCGTGAAGGCGCTCGCCATACCCACGCCCGCTCAAGCTATCGCGGCGACCGGCGCCTGCTGCTCCCATACCTCAGCTACGATCCGGTCGCGAGGCTGGCAGAATGCTCTTTTTGGCGAATCCACGACATGACGTTGGCGGGAGGGCGCTCGCGGCGGAGTTCGTTGGCCATGAATTTCATGTAGGGATCGACGTGTTGGAAGAAGAGCTTGTAGCCCGCGCAGAGGTAATTCAATCCCGGCTCGCCGTCGGGGGTCAAGATGAAGCGATGCTTGGGGCATTCGCCGTTGCAGGCAAAGCGCACGTCGCATTCCCGGCAATAGCGCGGCAGTGAGTCGCGTTTGTCGAGGCCAAAGGCGCGTTGCTGGGCGGAATTTACCAGCGTTAGGAGGGGTTGCTCCAGGATATTGCCCAACCTGTTCTCAGGGTAAACATAGTGGTCGCAGGAGTAGAGGTCGCCATTGTGCTCAAGCGCCATGGCGGCGCCGCAGGTTGGTCGGAAAACGCACAAGCTCGGCTCCAAGCCCAGCCAGCTCTCCAGCGTGACGTCAAACAATTGGACATAATAATTTCCCACGTCCTTCCGCACCCATTCGTCGAAGATCGTGCACAGGAAAACGCCGTATTGCCGCGGCTCCACCGACCATTCGGAGACTTCCGCGGTGTGCGGGTCGCGCGGAGAAATCAGGACCAAGCCAACGGGATTCGCAGCCGTGGCCACCCGCTCCACAATGGGGATGAACTGCATGAATTGGCACCCGATGCCTTTCAGGAATCGATACACGCGCAACGGGTGCTGGGAATTCTGGCGGTTCACCACGGTGAGGGCGTTGAATTCAACCTGGTGCTTTTTCAGGAAGCGCAGGCCGCGCATCACACGGTCGAATGTGGGTGCGCCGCCTTTATCCACGCGGTAGAAATCATGGAGGTCGGCAGGCCCGTCAATCGAAATACCGATCAGGAAGTGGTTCTCGGCCAGAAACTCGCCCCAGCGATCGTCGAGCAGGACGCCGTTGGTTTGAAATGCGTTTTCAATCCTTTTTCCGTTGGCATACTTCTTCTGAATGGCGATGACCTTGCGAAAGAAGTCCACGCCCAACAAGGTGGGCTCGCCGCCCTGCCAGGCGAAGGAAATTGCTGGTGCGTCCTGCGCATTGACGAATTGTGAGATGTACGATTCCAGTACCGGGTCGGGCATGGCCCAATCCCGCTTCTTGCCGTAAAGGTTTTCCTTTTCGAGATAGAAGCAGTAGCGGCAGTCCAGGTTGCAAATCGGGCCCACGGGCTTGGCCATGACGTGAAAGCCCTTGCGGGCTTGGGCCGAGTTTTTCTTGCGTTTCTTCATCGTTCAGACACAGTCCCCGTCAATTCACCCTGCCAACCTTGTAGGGACCGCCGGTGACTGAGTTGCGCAGTTTTGATGCGCTGAGAGCACATCCCGCGCAGTCGTCCAACGAATTCGGGGGTAGCGGTCATTGTCGAGCGGCTCCAGCTTTGCCCGGCCGTCGAACATGTTACGCATGTACTGCATGCCCTGCCATGCCGGGTAAAGTTCCTTCTCTCCGGGAGCGAGCGTACGCGTGAGTTTGATCAGCGCGCCGAGCATTCCCAAACCTCCGGCGCGGAACAGGCGGAACTTCTTTCCGGTCACCTCACTCACGACCGCCGCGAGTTCCCGGGCGCTGAGTTGATCGCCGGCAATTCGTAGAAAGCGAGGAGTGGACGGATCAAGGGCCGCGCTTGCCGTGAAGGCGGCCGTGTCGTCAATCGTGGTGAAGTCCATGCGCTGGTCCGCGTCGCCCCAATAGAGGACTCGCTTTCGCTTGAAGAGAATGAGGGGCATCTGACCGGTCAGCATCTCGGCAAACGCACCGTTGAAGATCGTAGTCGCTCGAATCGAAGCCTTTTCGAGGCGCTGGTGGAACTCTCGGCGCAGATCGAGATTGCGGTTCTCTCCGGGTGGAAACTTGGTGAAATCGATCGAGTAGTCGGACGGAATAAAACGTGGCACCCCAGCCCTGATCGCAGCGTCGAGCAGAACCGTTTGAGCATCCACAATCACATCCCGCAATCCCGCCAGCGCGGATACCACGCACGCCGCACCCGTGCATGCCGGCGCCACTTGGGAAGCGCTGCTCAAGTCGACACTGGCAATCGTTACGCCCGTCTCGCGCAGTCGCTCAACTTTATCGCGCGGAGTGCTGTTGCGAACCAGCGCTCTTACGCTGACTCCCCGTTCGAGCAAAGCTCTCGCGATGCGTCCTCCGAGATTACCGGTAGCTCCCGCCACGACGATAGTCGGGTCACTCATGATAGCGATCTTACAGAACGGACAGCGTCGATGTCTCCGGTTCTTCCAACCTGCGCCCGACCGGAGGCAATTAGGGGCGAGCGTGCCTCTGCACGGATTGCCGAAACGAAGTCACGGCAGAATCGGCCGCCCGCATGGCTTCCACCACCAGTTCCGGCGTCACCGTGATCGGCTCGTTGTGTATGGTCTCGCCCGGGGCTGTCGCTCGCTTTGCCACCATTTCAAGCAGTTCCTGGCTGGGGTTGCCGATGCCGATCTCGGCGAAGGTGATGGGAAGACCCACACTGTTTGAGAATGCCAGGACTTCATCGACAACGGACTGTGGCTGCGACTCGAGCATGAGCTGAGTGATGAGCCCGAACGCAACTTTCTCGCCGTGCATATGGCCATGGGTGCCATGTGCGGTGGTGAGGCCGTTATGGATGGCGTGGGCAGCGGCAAGCCCAGACGATTCAAAACCGAGACCGGAAAGCAGGGTGTTCGCTTCCACCAGGCGTTCGAGCGAATCGCTGGGCTTTTGTTGCTGAAGTGCTTCGATGGCGGCCACGCCATCTGCCATGAGAGTCTTGTAGCAAAGCTCAGCCAGGGCGAGAGCAGTTCGCGTGGAGGCTCCGCCGCGCATGTTCTTCACCCCTCCCTGGACGCACACCTTCGCCTCGAACCAGGTCGCCAAGGCATCCCCCATACCTGCCACCAGAAAACGCGCGGGACTTTTGGCGACGATCGCTGTGTCCACCAGGACGAGGTCCGGATTGCGACGGTAAATGCGGTATTCTTCAAAGGTCCCGTCTTCATTGTAGATGACGGAAAGCGCGCTGCACGGAGCATCGCTGGAAGCAATGGTCGGACAGTTGACCACGGCAAGCGAGAGATCGGCGGCAATGGCACGGGCAGTGTCCAAGACTTTTCCGCCTCCAGCTCCAATCACGACCCCTGCTTTCATGTTTCGTGCCGCCTGGCATCCGCGACGGATTTCCGCTGCGGTGCACTCTCCGGCGAAAGGGAAGACCTCATGGCTCATCCCCACTTCTGCGAAGGTCTTTCCCCACGTCTCCGATAGGAGGCGAATGGCGCTGCGTCCGGCAACAATAAAGGCTGGTCCATCAAGTCCGAGGTTGCGGATCTCGGCGCCAAGTTGCTCTGTGGCGTGGGGGCCCTGAGTGTACCGGGCGGGAGCGCAGAATACTCTAACCGGAATTTCCATTCAGTCCTTCACTTTGCGCTGAGATTCCATCATAACTACGCCGGAACGGACAGATTCAGGCAATTTCAAGATGGATCCCAAATCTCCCAGGCTGAAGCCGTCGCGGATCGTCCCCTTCACTCCGACGCGCGCGCCCTCCCGGGGCACGCCGTTGTTTGAGACCACCCAGAGTGTGCCTGTCCCGTCATCAACTTCATAAGCCCCATGACCCAGGACCGAGTAGCTCCTGACCACCTTACCCGCCACTCCGACTTCCTGGGTGGCATAGCGATGCGGGTCGACCAATATGTGGTTGATGGTCTTCTGCTCGCAGCCAGGCAGAAACAAAATTGCCAAAACCAAGAACGCCCACCAGTAATGTCCAAATCGCTTCCGCATGGCACCACCTCCCGAATCGATCTGTGATTTCCATTTTGGCCTTACAGCCCCCTTTGAGTATACACGCCTTCGTCTACCCGCCACGATCAACCCAATCTTGGATAGGGGGTCAGTTATAGCCGAGCGTCAATGGATAATTATCTCTTCATGGCGTATCCAACCGTCTGCCCGAAGAGCACGCGTTGATCCTTGCGCAAGTTGAGCTTCGTAGAGAGTTGCGGCTTGTCGCAGTTGTGGAACCAAGCCGCCAGGCCTATGGATGCGGCGAATAGATAGACGTTGGCCGCAATGAGGCCCGTATCGACGTAATAGTACGACCGCTGGACATCGGGGTCGCGAAGGCCGGGCTCCTGATAACCGGACGTGTGGACCAGCTTGTCTATATCCGCGACGTAGACAAGGCGAACCGGAGCTTGGGCGCCAGCGTCGGCCTGGCCCCGGCCGATTGCGAAACGTCGCAGGTCACCCGCAACCACCGGCACCAGCCGGTGATGAAACGGGTCATACAGGAAAGTCCCATCCTCGAGGGCAACATAGACATCAATCTCCTGCGAGTTGCTCGCCGATGCCGCAGTCCTTCCGGGAATTCCGAAGGGACCCTTGTGGCGGTTCACTCCGCATGCCGCCCAGAGAAGATTAGAGAGAGTCTGCAAAGGGAGCTTCTTGGCGCTGACCTCGCGAGTGGTTCTCCTGAGCTGTAATGCCCTCGCGAGCGACCTGCTGGGTTGGAGGACGGGTCCCGGCAGTTTGATCGGCCGGGAAGCATCCGAAGCGCTTGGCGGTTCTCGTTTACTAGCCTTCTTCTGGATCATCGTAACCTCCCGTGCACGCTTGGCCTTAGAGAACTGTCCTGGGGGCACTGTTCGGCAGCGGGATTCTAACACGCCCGACCTCGTCGCCCTACGTAGTTTTGGTCAACCGGTTGAACCTGTTTTGGGGACTAAAATGGGAAGCGGTCCCTGCTTACTTGCGGCCGGGAACCTTTATCTCGCGGAGTTACTCTGGTGACGACCTCCGTGCTCACATCGTCGTAGGATGAGTAGATACGCGGATAGCAAGGGCTGTGATTCGCGATGCGGTTGGGAAATGGAGCACGGTTTCGTACTGGCTTGATCTGGGAAACAATGCCGAGGCTGACAAATCCTATAATCAGCCAGCCTGTTCGACCTTGATAGGATCGCCGTCTTTTACTTTGCGCAATTGTGTGACCGGCCCCAGTGTCTTGCCCCAGATGTTCGTCTTCGTGACGAGGCGGATTTCCTGGGCGCGGGAAACGGGTGTGGGGCCAAAGCCGATCGCGATGGAGTCGCCCTCAACCCAGAAGGCCTACTCACCCGCTTGGACCACGTCCCTTGCGTCCGGCTCCTTCCTTACGTGGACCGGCGTGGCGAAGTAGACTTCCTCTCCCCAGGTGGAAGCGGTGGAAGTGAAAGGCGCCTTTGCGTAAATGGCATCGGCGCTTGGGGTGTCAAACAACGCAGCCTCCAGCTTCACCGACCCGATAATAATTCTCAGTTTCCGTGTGCCAGCCATGTGGGCATCATGTCGAGTGTTTTGGCATCCTCTATTTGAATCCACCCTATGATTGGATACTCGGGTCTCCATCAGCAGGAAGGCGTTCGGCGAGCGCACCAAGGTCAGCGTGATGATGCCAGCCCTGCCCTCCGCTTCCTTCGTCCAACCCGAGTTTGACTTGACTACATCTCAGAGTATCAGCTTCCCATCCTGGACGACTGTCTTGCCGTCGATCGTGACCGTTGCGTTCACGATGCGGGCACCCCACCCGCCCCCGCCCTGCACCTTGTTGCTTCCACCCAACAGTTGGTTGTCGCCGGTGCCGATCGACACGAGACCGGCGGCGTAGCCCGGACGGTAATCTCCCGGGTTTTCCATGACCTGGGCAGCGGGGTTGAGACCGATCTGGAAAACGCTGAACACATCTTTCGGCCCGCTGTAAGGCGCCAGGGTATCCGCAAAGCACTGGGCGCCTTGCTCGGCCTTGAAGTTCTCAAGATGTCCCTGCTTGAACTCGAACGACTCTCCCTTGAGAGGCTTGTATTGGCACCGATCGCTGGGAATGACCACCTTTCCATTCGCGGAAGTTTCGATCGGCGCAAAGTAGATAGAGCCGCTGGGGAGCGATACGAAGCGGGTGATAGCAAGCTGGGACTTCGCCTTCTCCTCCGTCATGATGCCGTCATCGACGAAGATCGGCCGGTCTCCGACTGAGAAGGTGAAATCGGTACCGCTGGGGGAGGTCACGCGAACGGTCTTCGCTCCTTGCAGCATCTGCTTGAGCTTCTTTCCCAGTTCAGAAATCTTCTGATAGTCGGCGCCCACGGCGTTCCAGAAAACCTTCTGGTAAGTGGCGAAATCGAGTTGATTGACGGCCGCAGCGCTGGAGGAGGGATAGCCGACGAAAACGGCGCGGACTCCGGAGGCGTTAAGCGCGTCCGTAACCACTTGACCGGCCTTGTTGGCCTTCGCAAGTCGCTCCTGAGGTACATCACCAAAAGTGGCCTTGGGGTCCTCGACTCCGGGCAGCCCGATGTAAACATTGATGTGCTTGAGCCATTCGGCGAAAAAGGTAGGCTGCTGTTCGAGGTAATGCTCCGGCACCTCGGTGTAAATGGCCCGCTCTAACTTGTCCGAGTCCAGGAACATGGTCACCAGACCGCCGGCTTTGGCTGATTCTATCGCCAGGTCTTCCATCAGCGCGATGTCGTGCGTGCCGCCGAAGACCACGACCACGTCCCCCGGTTTGACGCTCGCCGACGTCTTGACAATTCTTCGAGCCAGTTCTACGTAGTCCTGCGCTTTCGCCGTTGAGCCGGCGAAAATGAAGGCCCCGAGACTGACGGCAGTTCCCACAGCTAGAGAAAATACGGAGATCCTCTTTTTCAAGGAACACCCCCATTCTTCCTGGATTTCCATATTGGCAACTTGACCCGAGCAGTATATACCCCACCGGCTCGTTCGCAACCGTAATCTTGCACTCCAGACACCAGCGGCCATCTGGCAGCCAAGTGTGCGCCTTCGGCCAAGGGCGCCTGCGTGTTCTTGCCCCGAGCGTCAGTCAAGTGTTGTCGCATGAGTTCGCTGAATCCCAAACGTTGACCCAACTCCCGCACGAGAATCGGGCCCCCGTTGGGGCGGAACCTACAACTACCTCTTACCCCTGGGATCTGGGCACTAATTGTTTTGGGAGAGGTCACATGGGTTGATCCACCCATTCCCTAAAGACCTATGGTGAAGCCTGGCGCTGCCGGCTGCTCAAGGCGTAGAGAATCAACTCACTACGGTTTGAGATCCCCAGCTTCTGATAAATGCGGTATAAGTGGTTCTTGACCGTGGAGGGGCTCACTCCAAGCTTTGAGGCGATCTCGCTGCTAGGCAGACCTTCAGTCACCATGCTTACAATTAGCCCCTCCCGCTTAGTGAGCAGCGAAGTGCCCAGGGCGTTGACGATCTGGATGGGTTCCCTGGCTTCCAGGCTCTTGAGAAGCCACCGGAGTTCTTGACTATCGACCCAAACCTGCCCGGCATGCACACGCTGGATACACTTGTGCAGTACCTCGAAGGGCCCGCTGCTACAAACAATACCTTTGGCCCCTGCCGAAAAGGCGCCGGTTACCAATTCCGGCGTGGAACAATCTACCAGCATAATTGGGCATGTCATCGTGCCCGTGGCACGCAACATCCGAAGGGCCTTGATACCGCCCTGAGCATCACCCGCGAAGGTTGAATTAATCACCGTCACATCGGGCCGATGCTCAGCCACTTTCTTAAGAAGTTCTTCTGACGTGAAGACGCAAGCCACAACACTGATCTGCCGGCTGTGTGCCTTTAGTGCTCGGGTCACTAACTCACATTCCATCTTCGAGCGTTGGGCGAGAACAACAGTTATAGGCACCGGCGTGTTTCCTCATTCTCCGCCTGCCGGATTTACGGGCCCCTACCACATGTACAAAAATGTTGTCTACAATAATACTCATCGTCGCATCAATTGCAAGTCAAAATCCACTGATTGTAGTTCAAATATGTACAATATCCAATGATCTGATAACGGAGCCGATTTGAGCGACCCCCACCGTCGTTGGGGACTGCTTGGCCCTGCCAGGACCGAGCCTCTCTTTTCCAGCTTGTCGTGCCGCCGCGCCGGGCCGGTCGATTGGTTTCTGACACTAGAGCTTTTTGGCTCTGGCACCAGAGCTTATTGGCTTTCGACAGCGCACGTTATTGGCCTCTGACACCAAAGCTTATTGGCTGCTGACAGCGCACGTTGTTGGCCTCTTACACCAAAGCTTATTGGTTGTTGACAGCGCACATTATTGGCCTCCGACACGGGAGCTTATTAGCTTCCAACGCTGAAGCTTATTGGCATCTTGCGTAGCTTCTCTTGTGTACGTAATCTATGGCCTTCATTTCAACCGGTGTCAGCTAAGCACAGGTAATAGGCGAGGATCGATGCAAGGCGATAGCGAATTTTTGACCAACATTGCAGCGCTTTTCCGCCACCGGCGGCTCGACGTGGGAGCTCTTAGGTAAGGGGCCAGTATGACGCAGGCTCTCGTGCATCC